>CXWL01001573.1_pt1 | contig 10613 bp, 13 predicted proteins | sample 590931 | NCBI WGS metagenome assembly CXWL01 (sample SAMEA3498368, study PRJEB10139) | groundwater metagenome | biome: water well; material: biofilm material | place: Germany | collected 2015-04-27 | reverse complement strand
ATAGAAAATATATCTTCTCAATTGGACTTATTTTGTGAGAGCGGTTACTTTGATGTTCCATCAGGCGAACGAAGGATCGCGACATGTCGCTGGTCGGAAGGCGGAGGCCATGAACATGAAAAGTTGGTCGATCGTCGGATGCAGGGCTGGCCTGGTTGCGGCTGGTGTGCTAGTTTGTTCCGTGAGACCGGCGATTGCCTGCGGATTGAGTCGGCAGCACGAGTCATGATATGACGAGGCGCTCGTCGGTACTACTATGGTGGTCGATGATAGGATCCGCCAGTTGGTCGATGGGCAAGAGGCGTTAGTGCGAACATCCCGGGACGTCTTTCCAACGGCTGAGAAGGCCTTGAGTCAGCTGACAAACGTTCTGCGGACCATGCGTATGCAGGTGTATGAAAAGACGACATGGATGATCCGAAGCCTGCCGGAGTAGGGGACATCTCACCCTGGACTTGAACCGGCCGAATGCAGGGGGGTGAGGCGACTCATGCGATGGGTGCCAATGTGGGCGAGGGGCTGCAAGCCACTTGAAGAGGAGCACATTTGGTTCACATGTATAACCAAAGCGCAATGACACTTCTGTCAATGCACGAAGGGAGGAAATAAAGATGAAGAGGCGGAAACTAACGGTTTCAATATCTGCGTGGGTGTGTATGGTGGCTGGACTGTTGTTGGCAGTCCCTTTCAGCGAAGTACAAGCAGAGGAGTACAAGCTCAAGATTCCGTTCGGTCTCGAGGAGACTTCTGTGGTCATTCCGGCCGACAACCCGTTGACGAAGGAGAAGGTGGAGTTAGGCCGGCTGCTGTTTTTTGACAAGCGGTTGTCGCAGGACAACACCATTGCCTGTGCGAATTGTCATATGGCGAAATTCGCGTTCACGGATGGCAAGCCGGTTTCTGCCGGTATCCGAGGCCAGAAGGGTGGCCGCAGTGCACCAGCGTCCTTCAACCGGGTGTTTAGCAGCACACAATTTTGGGACGGCCGGGCTCCGACATTGGAAGCTCAATCGGTCGGTCCGTTTACGAATCCGATCGAGCACGGCTTTGCCAACTACGATGTGATGAATGCGAAGATGATGAAANNACGGAAAGGGTCGGCATGGCCATCGCCAGCTTCCAGCGCACCGTTCTGTCCGGCAACAGCCCTGCGGACCGGTTCGATCAGGGAGGGGAAGCAGGGGCCATTCCAGAAGCCGCTCAGAAGGGCCTCATCCTGTTCCGAGATAAGGCACGTTGCACAAAGTGCCACTCCGGGTTCAATTTCACCGACGAGAAATTTCACAACCTCGGCATCGGCTGGGACGACAATAAAGTAGATCTTGGCCGTTACATGGTCACGCAGAACCCTGAGGAACTTGGCGCCTTTAAGACTCCGACCTTGCGGGAGATCGCGCGAAGCGCCCCATATATGCACGACGGGCGCTTCAAGACGCTTGCAGAAGTCGTCGACTTCTACAACAAGGGTGGTGTCAAGAATCCCCACCAAGACAATCTCGTTATTCCCCTTGAGCTAACGGATCAGGAAAAGCATGATCTGGTGGCGTTTCTCCGTACGCTCAACGGCGAAGGGTGGCAACATGTCACGGAGCCGAAGGCATTTCCGAAGTAAGACGGTCGTCTGAGCGCTCGAAGTCATGAGAGGGCTTCCTTCGGCGGCGAGGGAAGCCCTCTTCATGTGTTGGGGCAGAAACTCTATAAGTTGGTTAGTTGGCTGTGGTCGTTCCGATGAGATACCGGCGCAGAATAGCCTGCTCAATGCGCGATCGTCCTCGATCGGGAGCTGGGAATCGGAGGATGAAATGAATCTTCCCAAATTCCGGTACTTGAATGGTGATGCGGGGTTCTGGTGACGGTGCTTCCAACAGGTTGGCCTGTTCCAATAGCTTCATCTGCCGCGCCGCTTCATCCATGAACGGTGCACATTCTAGTTTTGCCGCCTCCAACAGGGTCTGTTCGGCTCGTTGCCAATCCTCGTCGTGTTTGACCGGCACGGTCAATGTATAGAGGCCGTAGTCCTGCTCAGGATTCTCTTTGACCAACGCGTTGGTAAACAACAGGCTGTTGGGGAAAAATGTCACCCGGCCGGTGTACAAGTGTGCGGATTGCCCGGGACCGATCTCCAATAACTTCGTCGCAAAGACATCGTGATCCAGTACGACTCCCCGGTAGCCTGCAATCTGAATTCGATCACCAACGGCATAGACCTTGCCGCCCACTCGCAGCGCCGCGCCACTCCAACAGAGGATCAGCTCTTTTGTCGCCAAGACCATTGCCGCCGCCAACGCGACAAGCGACACGGCAAACGCCTGGAGTTCATGGGCCCAGATGATCACCAGGCCGATAAGAAACGCGAAGACGACGGAATTCCTGGTTGTCACTACCCACCGACGTTTCGACTCCATCGAGAGCGTCTGATTGCCGGCGATCCATCGGACGGCCAGCGTCCTGATCATGATCAAGGTCAGTAGCAGGATGAGCGACTTGAGTCCGTCCAGTGTGACCGAGCTGTCGATGGAAAACCACTCGCTTGGGGGCACGATCATCCTCTATTTGGCGGTCAGTGTTTCGCGGGTACCCGGAATGCATTCCTCACGTTTCCAGTTCTTCAGGGTCTTGTCTTCGGAGAACGTCAACGTGTATCGATAGCAATACAACGTGGGTTTGGCGGTTTCTGCCCCCTTGCCCATCAAGCTGGTGACCGAGTGGGAAGCGTCAGCGACGAATGAGGCGTTCAACGTGGTGAGGTCTTGCTCGCTGAGTGCGAACCGATAGGTCCAGTGACTATCCCCACCAAGAGCTGGGGTCTTGGCCGTGTGCGGGGGGCCTAGTCGCTCTCGAATCTCCTCCTGTGTCAGCCGACCGACCCCTCTCTTGAAATAGGTATCTCGCCAAGGCCCACCACAGCCGGAAACGCCGATAACCAGCGCGACAAGCAGGGTACAGGTGACCAGAGGGAGGCACTTCTGGATGGCGAACGCAATCGAGACCGGCATGCTGACGCCTACGCTACACTGGACGATCGGTAAGTGCAACTCTCGCACGCAATCATCGACTATCATGTTCAACCGGCTGCCGCCCTCGGGCCATAGAGCGGCCAAATCGAGATGGGCTGGATTTTGGCCTTTCATTTTCGGTACCTTAGTATGAACTGAGGCCAACGTATGGATGTCCGACGAATTTTTGCCGCGTGTATGACTGGTGCCCTGGCCCTCTTTCTACAGACAGGGCTTGCAGCGGCGACAGAAAGTCGGACCTCGAAGCCTGAGTCCGCCCCGTCAACGTCCCTCAAGCCTGATCTTCCTGCCATTTCAGCGAAACTTCCTGGCGCCAATGGCGATCACAAAGCTGGAGAGAGAAGCAAGGCGCCGACCAACGGTGGCGCTATGCACCAGCTGGCTGTGCTGTCCACGGCCGTTCCTGAACTGATTGGGAAAGATGGGGCACCGATGGTCTTGGTGTCGGCCGGTGAGTTTGTAATGGGAAGCGACAAAGGAGATGAAGACGAAGCCCCTGCGCACCGGGTCTACCTCAATGCTTTCTACATCGACAAATTTGAGGTGACGAACGGACGATTCGCCAAGTACGTCGAAGCTATTCAGAGCGAACCTCCATGGGGATTCACGGACAAGGAGACGCCTGTGATTCATGCCGAGCGTCCTGTCCGCTGGGTGAACTGGATGGATGCGATGGGCTATTGTCTCTGGCTGGGGAAACGGCTGCCCGCAGAGGCTGAATGGGAAAAGGCGGCACGCGGGACTGATGAACGGACTTATCCGTGGGGAAACGATCCGCCGACTCCAGTCCACGCGGTCTATGGGTTGAAGGAAGGCGGTGCGGAGACGGTGTCGGTCATCGGCAATCACCACATGGGGCAAAGCCCGTATGGTGTGCAGGATCTAGCTGGTAATCTCTACGAATGGGTGATGGACTGGTACGCCGAGGATTTCTATTCCAGTTTCATCAACAGTCCCGCGATCAATCCACGTGGACCCAGCGAAGGGACGGCCAAAGTCCAGCGCGGTGGATCCTACATCAATACGCCGTATCGGCTACGGTCTTCGTTTCGCACGAAGGGTGATCCGACCGAGCAGGATCCTAACGTCGGCTTCCGCTGTGCCCAGGATGCTCCAAGACAACCATAGGCTCCACACCCGGTTCATCCGATTCTCGGAATATACGTGGGCATGTGCAGCGTGCCCTCCAATCACCAACGATAGAGCGTCTTCTGCGCTGAGCCAGGGAGGAACTCATGAAGCGGTACCGTGTGAAGTCCGGCGCCAAGCTTTCGTTGAAACGGTACGATCCGGACGACACCGGGGAGTACAAAAAGAGCGACCAAGGGAAAGGAAAGGCAAAAGCGGAAACGGCCACACTCATCGCCGGGCTCGATGGACTCCAAGAGCGTCTGTATGCCAATGCGACTCGATCGCTTCTTATCGTCCTGCAGGGGATGGATACGAGCGGAAAGGATGGGACTATCAAGAGTGTGATGTCCGGCATCAATCCCCAGGGCTGCAAAGTGGCGGCTTTCAAGGCTCCCTCCAAGGATGAGTTGGCTCGTGATTTCCTGTGGCGTATTCACCGCGAAGTTCCTCCCAAAGGCTACATTGGGATCTTTAACCGATCGCATTATGAGGACGTCCTGATTACGCGGGTGCATGGATGGGTGTCCGCGAAAGTTGCCAAGTGCCGCTTGGACCAGATCAAGGAATTCGAGGAGCTGCTGACTGAGAACGGCACGACCGTGCTCAAGTTCTTTCTCCATATCTCCAAGGAAGAGCAGAAAAGACGGCTGGAGGCTCGCATCGCCGATCCAGAGAAGCGCTGGAAATGGAGTTCTGGCGATCTTGAGGAGCGCAAGTTGTGGGATGAGTACCAGAAAGCCTTCGAAGAGGTTCTTTCGGCCACGAGTACCGAGCGGACGCCGTGGTATGTCGTGCCAGCCAATCGGAAGTGGTACCGCAATCTTGTCGTGGCTGAGCGTGTCGTTGCTGCGTTGGGAGAGATGAACCTCAAGACGCCCCCGGCACCAGAAGGTGTAGATTTCACCAAGCTTAGAATCGTGTAGCGGGGTGTCAGTTCGACATTGATCGGTCGGTGCAGCCATTCACGCCCAATCACGGGTGAGGCATGAAAAAAGGAGGAGTGCGGCAAGAGCACCGCGCTCCTCCTTATTCTTTATGCGGGAGTCTCCCATATGAATTGGACCGTCGTGACATGGTGTTGCCGTCTGTTGATCGGGGGAGTGCTCCTGGCCTCAGCCTTAGGAAAATCACTGGATCTGCCTGGATTCGTCGATATCTTGGTTACCTACCGGCTGTTCCCCAGCTGGTCTCTCTGGCCGGTGGCGCTCATGATCATTGCAGTCGAGTGGGTACTGGCAGCATGGATCCTTTCCGGTTGGCAGCTCCCGACCGGTGCGTTTCTTGCTCTGATGTTGAATGGCCTCTATGCCGTGGGGCTCATCATGAGCCTGTTCCGCGGCCTTGATCTTCCAAACTGTGGGTGCTACGGCGTGTTTTTCCCTCTGCCTTTACGATGGTATTCTCCGCTTGAAGATCTTGTGTTGGTCGGCATCTGCTCTGTTTTACGTATCGGTGCCAAGAAGAGTCAGATCACTCTTGACAAGGTTTCCTAATGGGCGTAGTGAGGATAGTGCGGCCCATCTTTTAACGGAAGTTCGAGAGATCGGGTAGACCGCGCGGCTGCCATCCAGGTCTCTCGGTGATTTCATCGCGAGAGGAGGGTGGATATGGACGACACGACGCCACCTGGCCCATCAGGCCCACCGATACAGTGGTGGGTTTCTCGTCGGTCACGCTGACTGGTTCTTCGCAGGCTGTGCCGTTATGGTACATTTAGCTCTCACCAAAGAGAGCGAAAGCCATATCACGCGAAGCATCGTCGGGAGCGAGAGGAACACAAGCGCCCGGGATTGACGAGGTCTCCCCCGACTGGAAACCTTGAAACACTAATATCGTGTGGGTCCGAAGGGCCGCAGCAATCTAAAAACGAGACACAAGGCGTCCTAAGCGCCGATCGCGGGCGACCTCCCACCGTAGTGCAAGGTCGCCCGTGCTTTGTCAGCACCCTGCCTGCTGTCGGGACTTTCCTTTAGCAGCCAGCTGCCCTACCATAAGCGACGTGGCAGAGAGAAAAACCAAAAAAGCACCGTTGCCCAAGGGGGCGAGACGGCGTCGGAAACCGGTTGGAGCCTCGACTGGCCTGGCTGCCGGTGAATTGCAAGCTGCTGCATCGCCTGGTGCCGTGGCCGAGTTGCATCGGCTGATCGAGGCGGATGGAGGGAAAGTTCTCTCAGCCTATCGTGACCCGTATGGGGGACAGTGGCTGGTCCAGGCCGCCTTGCCGATCGACCTGGTTGAGCCGACACCCTACCAACGGAATCTTTCGGACACCCATGTCCGAAAGTTGGAAGGGGTCATCGGGAAGATTGGTAGATTTCTCGATCCGATCATCGCAGTGCGCATCGCCAAACCCAACCACGCAGCAAAGTATTGGACACCGAACGGCAACCATCGTCTGTCTGCCATGCGCACTCTGGGAGCGAAGAGCATCGTCGCGATCGTGGTTCCAGAAGCTGCCGCCGCCTATCAGATTCTCGCGCTAAATACGGAGAAGGCGCATAACTTGCGTGAGAAGGCGTTGGAGGTCATTCGGATGTACAAGGAGCTGGCTCACCTCGACGAGGCGACGGAAGAGCAATGCGCGCTTGAGTTCGAGGAGCCGGCGTTCATCACGCTTGGTCTCTGTTATGAAGATCGCCCACGGTTCAGCGGCGGCGCTTATCACCCGGTGCTGAAACGGGTGGAGGAGTTTCTGAAGAAGTCTCTCCAGGATTCACTGGTTATTCGACAGCGGCGGGCAGGGACCCTCTTGGAGCTCGACGATCAGATTGTCAAACAAGTCGAAGCCCTCAAAGCCAAGGGGCTGACCAGCCCCTATCTGAAGAGCTTCGTCGTCGCCCGGGTGAATCCCATCCGCTTCCGTCCCAAAGATGCGCCACCCTTATCGTTTGACGACGCGCTCGATCGCATGACGCAGGCGGCAGCCAAGTTCAATCCCGACAAGATCAAGATGGACGATCTGGCCAAGTCCGGAGGGGTATCGGACGAGGCTGAATAGCCCGCTTTGTACTCCCCTCCTTGTTTCTGTACGGATTACCCATTTAGAATAGTTTTTTTGTTACTCGTGAAAGGAGGCTCCGCATGAGTCTAGCCGACAATAAATGTATTCCGTGCCGTGGTGGAGTGCCACCGGTGGCGAATGATCGTGCCGAGGCCTTGTTGAAAGAATTAGAGCGAGGGTGGTCACTCAACGCACAGGGTCATCTTGAGCGACTCTATACATTTAAAGATTTTGCGCAGGCCTTGGCCTATGTGAACAAGGTGAGTGCCATTGCGGAGGCCGAAGGCCATCATCCTGATCTCTACCTCGCTTGGGGTAAGTGCACAGTTGAAATCTGGACCCACAAGATCAACGGCCTCACCGAGAGCGACTTTTATCTGGCGGCCAAGGCCGACCGGGAATTTGAACCGTTCAAGGCAGGAGCCTAGTCCGGCCTGCTGTACTGCAAGTTCATCGGGAGCGTTTCATAACCACGCGAGGCATTAGATGAGCGAAGGAACCCAAGTTGCGCTCGTCAACATGCCGTTTAGCTACGCCAAGTATCCTTCGATTCAACTCGGCACCCTCTCCACGCTTCTGAAATCCAACGGGATTCCTGTCGATTGCCATCACTTGAACGTCCGGTTTGCTCACCTGATCGGCGTCGAGTTACACGAGGCGATCTGTGAGAAGCGCGCACTCTTTGGCGAGTGGCTGTTCTCCTCCCTCCTGTTTCAAGACAATCCGAAACGCGCGGAGTACCCACGCATATTCAAGCCGGTCTTTGAACAGCTGTCTCAAGAGTGCAGCAAACCGATTGGCTACTTTGAAGAGATGGCGACCCGCATCGCGCCGCAATTTCTCACTTGGGCTCTCACCGCGATCAATTGGGGACAGTATAAGTTGGTCGGGTTTACCTCGACGTTCGATCAGAACGTCGCGAGCCTGACGATGGCCAAGCTCATCAAGGATCTGTACCCCGACGTGACGATCGTCTTCGGCGGGGCCAACTTCGATGGCGAAATGGGCCTCGAACATTTCAGGGCCTTTCCATTTATCGATCACGTCGTGGTCGGGGAGGGGGAAGAAAGCTTCCTGCCGCTGGTTCGCCAGGTTCTAGATGGTAAGAAGGGCGACTATCCAAACGGCGTGACCTCTCGGCAGGGCGACAAGATCGTACTTACGCCGAATGCATCACTCTTTTCCGATTTTGCAAAGACCGGACCGCCTGATTATGACGACTACTATCAGCTTCTTTCGGAACTCGGCCACACGGCGCAAGGGCTCGATCGCATCCTATTGTATGAGGGGTCTCGCGGCTGTTGGTGGGGCGAGAAACATCACTGTACGTTTTGTGGACTCAATGCCCAGAGCATGAAGTTCAGGGCCAAGGCGCCACAACAAGTATTAAAAGAAATGGCCGACCTCTCACAGCGCTACGATGCAGTCCGGTTTCGTCTCGTCGATAACATCATCGACATGGGTTATATCGACAACCTTTTCGGTAAGTTGGCCGAAGACCACTGCGACCTGGATGTCTTTATCGAAACCAAGAGCAATCTGCAGAAGCGCCAGATCAAGACCCTGGCTGCTGGTGGCGTGAAATGTATGCAGCCGGGTTTGGAGAGTCTGAGTGTCAATCAACTACGCGCGATGGACAAGGGCGTCACGCCGATGCAGAACATCATCTGCCTCAAGTGGAGCCTCTATTATCACGTGATGGTGTCATGGAATATTTTGCTGGGATTTCCAGGCGAGACCAACGAGGACTATCAGCGTCAGCTGGACCTGATTCCCTCCCTGCTGCACCTGCAGCCGCCGGAAGCGACAGGCAAGTTTTGGCTGCAGCGCTTCAGCCCCTACTTCACCAGGCCCCATGAGTACGGTATCCGCATTACCGGGCCGGGGATGGCGTATGAATATGTGTACGATGGGCGGCAGGTCGATCTGGAAAAGATCGCCTACGATTTTGAATATGAACTCGACAACTGGCCAGTCGATTCACACCTATATCAAGAGCTCGTTGCTAGGGTTGAAAGCTGGCAGCGGCTGCATAAGTCAGGGGATCGGCCGTTTCTGTATTACTCGAAAGCCCCGAGCTACGTAACGATCTATGATGGCCGGAATCCGAAGGCCCCGACTCGTCGGCGGTATGAAGGCTTGGCGGTGCTGGTGATCGAGATCTGCAATGAATCGGCAAAGACGGTGGAGCAGATTCGAGCCACGGTGGCGGGGCGAGCTGATTGTGACGATGTAGTCCTGTTACCAACCCTCAGTGAGCTTGCAGTGCAACGTGTCTTGTATGAAGAGCGAGGAAAGTATTTCACTCTGGCGATTCCGGAGAATCCCTATCTCTGATTCTTCTTAAGCCGACTACATCGACAGCTTTTCCACCACACTCCTCATCTGCACGCCATGCACGAGCGAGGCGCCGCCGCGGATGGCGCAAGCGACGTGCACCGCCTCGGTCATCTCCTCAATGTTTGATCCTTTCTCCAGCGACGCTTGTGTGTAAGCATCGATGCAGTAGGGACATTGCACGGTGTGGGCGACGGCGAGGGCGATAAGCGCCTTCTCTCGCTCCGTCAACGCGCCCTCCACAAACACCGCGTCGTAGTAGCTCTTGAACTTCTCCCATAGGGCTTTGTTGCCCTTTCCGATGTCAGCAAACTTGCCAAGATCATGCGAATGGTAATACGAGTCCATGAGGAACCTCCCAGGTGATTCGATGATATGAAGAAGAAAGAAGTCGCGCGATGAAGCGATCAGGCATGGCCCGGAGGGATAGGCTCGACATTCGCCAGAGCTTCGGAGAAGCGATTACCGACGATGTCGGTTACCTGTGTCATGAGATCTTTTACTTCCTGCCATTCGGTAGGCAACAAGTCCTGCTTCAACTGAGGATGGATTGCCCATTGGGCTTCGACTTGTATCCCTTTTCGGCTGACGAGCACGCGGAGCAATTCCACGTCCCAGGCCGGATCAGCAGGTTGATCACCGGAAAGACTGTTATTCGGTTGTTCTGGTGGAGGGACGGCACGCGCCATGCGAAGACTCCGGTTGATCGCTATTCACAGCATACCGTATCCACACTCGTGTTGTACATTGGTGGGGGAGCCTTATGAGGCTCCCCCTCTATCATGCGTTCATGTCCGTGGAGCATCTTGCTTGAGAACCTGGAGCATCGCCTCGTGGATTTGTCCATTGCTTGCGACCAGCTCTTGTCCGTAGATGGAGAGATCCTTTCCGCTGAAATCAGTCAGCCGCCCACCGGCTTCTTTCACAATGACTGATCCAGCCGCCATATCCCAGGGATTGAGCTGGACTTCCCAGAACCCGTCGAAGCGCCCTGCTGCCACATAGCAGAGATCCAATGCCGCAGAACCCGTTCGCCGAAGTCCCTGTGCCTTCATGGCAAACTTGGCAAAATGATCCAGGTTGTTGCGCGGTGTGTCTCGGATGTCGTACGCGAAGCCTGTCACCAG
>CXWL01116730.1_pt1 | contig 10616 bp, 9 predicted proteins | sample 590931 | NCBI WGS metagenome assembly CXWL01 (sample SAMEA3498368, study PRJEB10139) | groundwater metagenome | biome: water well; material: biofilm material | place: Germany | collected 2015-04-27 | reverse complement strand
GTGTTGGCACTGATCGTATTGGCGGCAGGGGCTGCTTATTTACTCAAACCGACGGTCTACATGACCGATCGCTTGGGCAAGCCTGATCTGGAAACCCTGTTTCCTAGCCAATTTTCAGATTGGCGACTTGATGAGCGCTCAGGGATCATCCAACCATCACCGGATACCCAAGCCTTGTTGAACAGTATTTATAACCAGGTACTGACACGCACATACATCAACTCAAAGGGCTACCGCATCATGCTCTCGGTGGCCTATGGGGGTGACCAGTCGGACGCGACCCGGGCGCATTTACCCGAAGTGTGTTACCCGGCACAGGGCTTTCAGATTACCTCCAACCGGAGTGACCAGTTGTTGCTGGGCAATCGTCCGGTGAGCTCACGCTTGCTGATGTCGAGAATGGGCAACCGCAATGAGCCCATTACCTACTGGCTGGTCGTCGGTGACAAGGTCAGCAACACCCGCACTGAGCAAAAATTGACGCAATTCAAGCTCGGCCTCAAAGGCTTGATTCCTGACGGTATGTTGGTACGTGTCTCCAGCATTGACGAGAATATGCTGCATGGACATCAGATGCAGGCTGACTTTTTGGCCCAGATGGCACAGGCTTTCCCGGAGGCCAGCCGTGACCGGGTGTTTGGTGCACTGGCAGCACCCTAATGGACGCTGAACGCTAGCCGCCAGCGGTCACTTCAAAAGCTTTATTCTTGTCTTGTGTCAGCAGTTGTGCCACTTGCGCCAGGGCGCTGCTCAAGCTGGCTTTGAGGGTATGTGGCGGGTTGATCACAAAGATGCCACTGGCTGGCAGCCCTGGTCGCACCACATCACCCGACTCATCGGTGGTGAGCTTGCTTGATTTGACCGTGAGTGTGGCGTTGAGCCAGGGCCGCTCAGTGCGGTGGGCCAGGGTTTTGAGCTTGCGTGGCAGATCATGCGCTTCGGGGCGCGGAATGATCGGATACCAGACCATGTAGGTACCGGTTGGGAAACGAGTGACGGCATCTGTCAGCAGCGTGACCACACGGCTGTAATCGCTCTTGATTTCATAGCTGGGATCGCACAGTACAAAGGCGCGACGAGACGGTGGAGGTAAAAATTTCCTGAGACCTTCAAAACTGTCTTCCTGGTGCACGGTAATCAGTCGCCCGGCATCGAGCTGGGCAATGTTGGCTTTCAGGGTTTTGGCATCGGTGGGGTGCAACTCAAACAACTTCAGTCGATCCCGGTCACGCCCTTGCAAAAGGTGTTGGATGATGAAGGGCGAGCCGGGGTAAACCTTGTGTTCGCCCCCCTTGTTGAAGCTGGCAATCACATCCAGATAGTCTTGCAGTGCCGCTGCCAGGGGTGCAACTGGCGCGTCTTTTGCTACATATTTTGTAGCTTCAGGTGCTTTATCTTCCTTGGCTAGAGCCACATTTTTCTTTGATATGAAGCGCAGGTATCCGTCGGCTGCTTCGCCACTGGTCTGGGCGTAATCACCGTCAAGAGGGTACAAACCGGCACCGGCGTGGGTATCAAAGACATTCAGGGCGGTGTCTTTTTGCGTCAGGTGACGCAGCACCGCAATCAACGCGATGTGTTTGAGAACGTCGGCATGGTTGCCGGCATGAAAGGCGTGGCGATAACTAAACATGGCCTCATGTTAACCGCCAAGCTGAGACTCAGCGTGTCAGTGCCATAAACAGCTTGGGCAACTGCTCAGGCAAGCGGGCAATGTTGTCGATCACGGTGTAGCGCTTGCCAAAAATATCGCTTACATAGGCATCAGCGCTAGCGTCGAGGTTAATGCAGTAAGTAATGATGCCTTGGTGGTCGAGCTCGCGCACGGCTTCTTTGGCATCTTCAATCAACAGCCGTTCGTCTTTTACGTCAATGTCGGCAGGTTGGCCATCGGTGAGCACCAGCAACAGTTTTTTGTCAGTGCTTTGCGTACTTAAAGTGCGTGCAGCGTGGCGCAGGGCGGCACCCATGCGGGTGCTGTAGGCGGCTTGCATGGCAGCCAGGCGTGCTTTTACCAAGTCGTTCCACTGCTCTGAAAAACCTTTCAGGTGCAGATAACGCACGTCGTGGCGGGTGTTGGAGTGAAACCCGGCAATCGCCAAGGGGTCACCCAGTTGTTGCACCGCCCAGGCCAGCAAGGAAACGGCTTCCTGGCTGGGCTGCAGCACGGTTTGCTCGGAACCGCGCGCTTTTTCGTTCAAGGATTCGGACAGGTCCAGCAACAGGGTCACGGCAATGCTGCGGCCATCCGTGGTGTGGCTCATGTTGATGCGCGGGTCGGGTTGGCTACCGCTTTTCAGGTCAATCAGCGAGCGGATCGCCACATCCAGGTCCAGCTCGCTGCCATCCTCTTGATAACGCACGCGCACCTTGTCTTGCGGTTTGAGCAAGTCCAGCAGGCGTTTCAGGCGTTTGGACAAGGCACTGTGCTTGGCCAGCAGCGCGTCAATGTCGCAGGCCTGTCCAGATGGGTGCAGGCGCTCGTACAGACTCACCCAATCCGGGCGAAAGGTCTGGCTGGTGTAATCCCACTCGGGGTAATGGCGTGGCGGCAGGGTTTGAATTTCTTGCGTGGGGGGTGTTTGGTCGGGCGTGTCAAACGACTCCTCATCGTCGCTGAGTTCGTGAAAGCGCCACAGGTGCCGGTTGTCGTCGCGGTAGTCCACCACCGTGTTGTCGAACCAGGTGTCAGGCAACTGGTCGCTTTGCAGGCGGGTTTTGCCAAGGTAGCTCAAGGCCAGGCTGGCAACGTCAGCGGTGCTGGACTCACCCTGTGCCATCAGGTCGTGAAACCGCTGTACCCAGTCGCTGACTTGCACATTTTGAAAGCGCAAGGGTGGTTCGAACAAGGCGCGTGACAGCACCGTCAAGCGATGCCGCAGGCAGGAATGGGTGGCCGGGTTGCACGCGCCATCGGCAGGGTCGGGGTGCAGTGCCTTGAAGATGCGGCGCAAACCCGGGTATTGACGCATGGCCAGTGCGTCAATCCGCGCATCTTCAAACGTTTCAATGGACAGGCGTTGCGCCGGGCTGAAGTTGTCTGCAAAGATGGGTTTGCTCCAGCGCCTATGCGCCGCCATGTGCGCCAGCGCGGCGCGGTAGCGGTCAATGCCGCTTATGCCTGCGCGTTCGTCATACACGTCGGGCAGGCGGATGCCGTAGGTATCAAAGTAAGGCATGGCCTGGCGTTGTACCTCAAATGCGGTGGAGTAGGGCACCAGCACATCCGCGTCCTGCCATAGCGCAGTCAGGTACAAATCCAGCGCGCGGGTGTGGTCCATCAACAGCGTGCCGTGGCGCTCGCGCTGCAGCACGGCGCGGCTGTCGGCGCTGGTCAGACTGAAATACGCTTGCTGCTGTTCGGGGTGGTGGCTGTAGTTGCGTATGCCGTAGTCAACCCAATTGGCCAGTCCCTGGAGGCTGAGCCATTCCAGCAACTGGGCTGACTTTTCAAAAAACACGGCCAGGCTCGGGCTGGGGTAGCTTTTGTGAATGCCATGAATGGCGCTGCTGGTGCGCTCCATCAACGTCAGGCTGATGTCCAGATAGTGCTGCAATTGCGTCTGGGTAGGCAGGCGCCGGGCAACAAAGGCCAGTGTTTGCAGCAAGGGCGCAATGGCTTTGCTGTTGGGCGACTTGTTGATGAGTTTGATGGCTGCCATCACCGGGCTTAACGCGTCTTCTCCCACCCGTTGTGCTACCCGCGGCCATTCCTGCAAAAAAATCAGCACGGGTTCGACACCGCGCCCCATCTTGCCCAGAAAACGCGCCTGCGTCAGGTAGTCATCCAGGCCATCTGGCGTAAGCTGGGTTTGGGCCTCTGCCATGCAGTCGGCAAACACATCATTGATTTGGGGGAACGCACAGCCGAGCTGGTCGCGCCAGGCTTGAAGCTGCGGGGCATCTGGTGCGCAGGCCATCTTAGAAGTGGGGCAGGAGGACATGACGCTGGTGGTCACGGTGCGGGCGGTTTAGCCAAACACGGCATCAATGGCGTGGTCCAGCGTGGCGCGAATGTCAGCATCGTCGGTGATCGGGCGCACCAGCGCCATGCGGCAGGCATCCAGCGGGTCAACCTCTGCCTTGATGAGGGTGGCCGCGTACACCAGAAGCCGGGTCGAGATGCCTTCATCCAGTCCATGGCCTTTGAGCGCGCGCGCCGCGGCCCCCACCTTGACCAGCCGCACCGCATCGGCCAGATTCACCCCGGTTTCGGTGGCGATGATGCTGGCTTCCAAATCGGGTGCGGGATAGTCAAAGTCAAAGCCGACAAAGCGCTGTTTGGTGCTTTGTTTCAGGTCTTTCATCAGGCTTTGGTAGCCGGGGTTGTAGGAGATCACCAGTTGAAAGTCCGGGTGCGCCTGGACCAATTCACCTTTTTTGTCGATCGGCAACTGGCGTCGGTGGTCGGTCAGGGGGTGAATCACCACCGTGGTGTCTTGTCGCGCTTCGACGATCTCATCCAGANNAGATCAGAAGCAGTCATGTCTTCGTTGCAGGCTACCGTGATCAGCGGCTTGCCGAGTTTGAATGCCATGTATTCGACAAACCTGGACTTGCCGCAACCGGTAGGACCTTTGACCATGACCGGTAGTTTGGCGTGGTAGGCGGCTTCAAACAGCGCAACTTCGTTGGCTTGGGGTTGGTAGAACGGTTTTTCTGTGATGCTGTATTGCTGGGCAAGATTCGTCATGGCTGGTTCCTGTGGGGCACTGTTGCTTGAGAAAACTAGGACAAAGTCATTGTTAACTGTAACCCGCAGCGCGCACGGGGTATCTGACTCCGCGAATGTCCCCCGGTGGTCGCTAAGGCTCCCACCTCCTCCTTGATTTCGCTGCGTCAGACACCCCATGCCCGTCGCCAGTCGCGTCCCACCAGAACAATCTCAACGGATGTCCCCGAGGTTTCAGCGGCAAACAACTGCAGCCTACTTATGCACACCCAACTTCTCGCGCCAGCCCGGAAACAGCGTGTCGGCATCTTTCGGGAACGACTCAAAGGCGCGGGCAAATTCTTTGTGCTCTTTGGCGTACTCGATCGGGTCTGAGCCAGACTTCCAGCACTCGTACGACTGGCGCAAAGACACCGCACCGGCAGCGGGTGAGTCAATGTGGCCATAAGCGCCACCACCAGCGGTGTTGATGACATTACCGTGGCCCAGGTTTTTGAAGAAACCCGGCAGCCGCAGCGCATTCATGCCGCCTGAAATGATGGGTGTGGTGGGTTTGATACCGTACCACTTTTGAAAATAAACCGGGCCTTGGCACTCGTCACGCTCGATCATGTAGGCAATGCCGCGGTCGTCGCCTTCACCTTCCATCTTGCCGTAGCCCATGGTACCGACGTGGATGCCTGATGCCCCTTGCAGACGGCTCATCTTGGCCAGCACAAAGGCGGTATAGCCGCGCTTGGCTGAAGGCGATGTCACCATGCCGTGGCCGGCGCGGTGGTAGTGCAGGTATTGGTTGGGGTACTGGCGCCGTGCCGTCGTGATCATGCCGGGGCCGCCGACAAAACCATCCACCAAAAACGCCAGCTTGTCAGCGTCAGGCCCAAAAGTTTCCAGCGCAAAGTCGGCGCGGGCGCACATCTCGTAGTGGTCGTCAGCGGTGATGTTCATCGAGAACAACTTGGCCTGGCCGGTTTCATCCTGGGCGCGCTTCATCGCGTCGTAGACCAACGGAATGGTCTTTTTGATCGGGGCAAACACCTGGTTGCCTTGGGGTTCGTCGTTTTTGATGAAGTCGCCACCCAGCCAAAACTGGTAAGCGGCCTGGGCAAACGGCTCGGGGCGCAGGCCCAGTTTGGGTTTGATGATGGTGCCGGCAATGTAGCCGCCGTCTTTCACCGGGCGGCCCAGAATGCGCCACAGGTCGGTGATGTCTTTGGCCGGGCCGTCAAACATCTGGATGACGCGCTCAGGCATGTAAAAGTCGATCATCTTGGCGTGCTTGATGTCGCCCATGCCCTGGTTGTTGCCAATCGCCAACGTGAGGAAAGACACCAGCATAAAGCGGCCATCAGTCACATTGCGGTCAAACAGTTCAATCGGATAGGCAATACGCATGTCTTCCGTGGCTTCGTCAATGTGGTAGACCAATGCGTCGACACCGCGGGTGAAATCATCGGTGGTACTCACTTCCACATTGGTGCCGGTGGACGATTCCGCCGCAAAGTGTGCAGCGGCTTCCAGGTAGCCCGTACCTGTTTTTGGTGCCATCGTGTAGGCCACCAAAATGTGCCGCCCCCCGGCAATCAGGTCTTCTTCATTGAGGCTTAAGTCAGCGTAGCGGTTCGATTGATCCATGGTTTGTCTCCTGTAGGTTGATGTCGAGCGGTTGATGGGTGCAACTATAGGTAAGCTTATTCATCATGAAAATTCAAATAAATTGATTTTCAAATCAGGTTTTTCTGATGATTGGCAAAAACCCATTTTGTACTCATCTTCGCCTGCGGGACGAACTGCCAACTTTTTACCAAACAAAAAATCTAAAAATAAACAATAAATACTTTTATTGTGCTGATGCCTCCGGCGTGACACGGGGTACCGGTTTGGGCATGAGCCTGGTGAAAGAAATCATGGCCTTGCACCACGGCAGCGTCATGCTCGTGACATCAACGAATCAAGCCAGGGCACGCGCTTTGGCAGCCGACACGCCGGCGCGCAAGCCCAACAAATAGCTATCAACGCCAAAACCGCAAATTTGCCCCATGACAACTTCGCCAAAGACCGACTTGTGGCGAAATTCTTCGCGGGCGTGGATGTTGGACATGTGCAACTCCACAATCGGGCAGGTCAGAATGGCCAGCGCGTCGCGGATGCCATAAGCGTAATGCGTCCAGGCCCCGGCGTTGATCAACACCGCATCCACACCATCTTTGTAGCCCTGGTGAATGCGCTCGCACATCGCACCTTCGCAGTTGGTCTGGTAGGCCTCAACCGCCACACCCAGTTCCTGACCCAGCGCGGTCAAGGTGGCGTTGATCTCGTCAAGCGTGACGGTGCCATATTGTTTGGGGTCGCGCTGGCCAAACATGTTGTGGTTGATGCCGTGGAGCATGAGAACTTTCATGGGGATTCCTTTTTATTTAACATCATTTTGACCTCTAGCGCTTGACCTACAAGCGTGAGTAGCTCTCTATTTTGAAGCAATCAAGCGGGTGGCGTATACAGCACGCCACCCTGCACCAGGGCTTCAATCTCATCCGCACTCAAGCCCAGACTGGCCGCGATCTCGCGGTTGTGCTGGCCCATACTGGGGGCCACGCAGGTGGGCGAGGTGTCGCAACCCGAGAAGCGGAAAGGCAAGTTGGGCAACTTGATCCGGCCCAGCACCGGGTGGTCTTGCTCAATCACCATGTTGCGTGCAATGATCTGCGGGTCGGCCAGTACTTCGGCAATATTCTGCACCTTGGCTGCGGGCACGTCGATGGCATCCAGCGCGGCCAGGCATTGGGCCACCGACTGCGAGGCCACCCAGGCTTTGGCCACGGCCAGAATCTCCAGGCGATTTTCATTGCGGCCAGCGCTGGTGTGAAAACGGGTGTCAGCGGCAAACGCGTCGTTTCCGGCCAGTTTGGCAAAGCGCTTCCAGGCATCGTCTACTTGCGCGGCAATCACCAGGTCACCATCTTGGGCAGAAAACACACCGTACAGGGTCGAGTTGGGCATGTCGTGCCCGGTTTGCACCGGAATCTCTTGGCCACCGGACAGGGTGTAACACTGCACCGCGTAGTCGTGCATCGACACCAGGCAGTCGTACAGCGACAAATCAATGTGCTGGCCCTTGCCCGACTTGACCCGTCCCAGCAACGCGGCGCAAATGGCGGTCACGCCGTGGATGCCGGTGTACATGTCGCCCAGCGACACCCTGAGCAGCGGCGGTGCCTCACCGGGGTTGCCAACCATGGCCATGATGCCGCTTTTGGCCTCGGCAATCAGACCAAAACCGGCGCGGTGTGCATCCGGTCCGGTATGGCCATAAGCCGAAATCGAGCAGTAAACAAGGCCGGGGTTGCGCTCAGCCAACTCATCGTACCCCAGACCGAGTTTTTTCAACGCGCCGGGGCGGTAGTTCTCCACAAACACGTCGGCGGTGTCGGCCAGTTTGTGCATCATGGCCAGTCCGCGTGGGTCTTTCAGGTTCAGGCACAGACCTTTTTTGCCCATGTTTTGCTGCAAAAAGTAGCCGCTGTAGTCGCCAATAAAGTAGGCATGGTGGCGGCCTGCGTCGCCCTCGGTCGGGCGCTCGACCTTGATCACCTCAGCGCCCATGGCGGCCAGGCAGCGCGACAAAAATGGCCCGGCCAGGAAGTGGCTGTAGTCGATGACACGAAAACCTGCCAGGGGCAGTGCTTGGGAAGACTTATGCATGAAATTGACCTCTAGCCCTTATAAAACATGCGTAACCAGCTATTATTTTTGAATGTCCGAGAACCCGGACTGTTGCAGCAGCAGGTGGGGCATGGGTACCCACCGATTTCGCAAAGCGAAGCGCGTATGAGGTGGGTGCCCATGCCCAGCCTGCTGCTGCCAACGACGTGAGAGTCTTCATTGAGGAGGCCGGCGTAGCACCATCAAACGATGTTCGCCCTGTTGCACCACTTGACCCTTCTGGTTGATCAGCTCGGTGGGAATGACGACGATGCCCCAGTCGGGTTTGCTTTTTGACGGCCGCATGGCCCCGATGCGAAACCGGATGTGCAACACGTCGTTGATGGCAATCGGCAGCACAAAATCCCAGGTCCAGCCCAGTGACATGCCGGGCAAAAAACGGTATTCGCTCTGGGTTTTCAGGCCGTCAGCCACCGACAAGCCCATCAACCCATGCGCCACGCGCTGACCAAAATGGCTTTTTCTGGCATATTCCCCGTCCACATGAACCGGGGTGAAGTCACCAGTGAGTTCGGCGTAGGCATCTATGCGTTCAGCAGTCACTGTGTAGATGGGGCTGAAACACTCGTCGCCCACTTGGGCATCGTCCCAGTATTTCTCAGGGGTGGTGAACTGGATGTTGGGTTTGGCTTGAATCAATTCCAGCACCAGTCCGTCGGGCAGTTGCAGCCAGTTGCGCCCCTGTGGCAGCGCTTTCACGCCCCAGGGTTGGGCTTCAGTCAGAGCCAGTTCCAAGTCTGTAACCATCATGCCTAAATGGCCTAAAGAACCCGCCTGGAAAGCATCAGGCGCTATGAAATCTGGGGTGCTGATGAATTGCATTCCACCCAATGTCCAGTACTGACGCGGTGCCTCTGGCGGGCCGTCAACTTCGCGCATGTCCATGCCCAGCACGTCATGGAAAAACCGGATATGCCAAAGAATGTCACGCACCCGGATGGCGACGTGTTCGACGTAGGATTGATTTTTTATCATGCGGTGCATCGTAGGTGCACGCTCTCATGCTGTAAATGCAATGAATTTAATACAGAGCATTAAAAAACTAAATATATGCCTGCGCCAGCAGACCCCTCTCGCCTAACTTTCGATGTTCGGGGGTGACATTTTTGCTACCGTGTCACCATGCGCGCTGTGATTGATACCCATATTTTTGTAGGAGCCTGCATTGGCATCGGTGCTCTATGGTGCACGTTTTACTTGCGTTGAATCACTCTTGGCACGGCAAGTTTCAGTTAAATAAGAGCATTACCATGCGAATTCCGTATGGCACTTTAACGTGGAAGAACAAGGTTGCCATACAGAAGGCTGTCATGCCGGACCTGATCCGGCATCCATGAATTCGGGGCCATGGATTGCGGGTCAAGCCCGCAATGACAGCCTTCTTTCATGCTTTGGGGTGATCTTTGGCCATGACAGTTAACGAGGATGTGACATTGATTTCATGCCACATACGCCCTGATGAACGCAGCAACCATGTTGTAAATGCAATGACGGCAATACACTGCATTGCTTCTTTTTATAAATATCTCCATGTCAGTCATCAACCTTGCGCAAGCCACCTTGCTCGACCCCAAATTGCTGCGTCTGCTGGACCTGCTGTACACCACCCGCAGTGTCACCCGCGCGGCCGACATGTTGGGGCAAAGCCAGCCCACCGTGAGTATTTGGCTGGGCAAACTGCGCAAGCAGTTGGCCGACCCGCTGTTTGTACGCACACCGCAGGGTATGCTGCCCACGCCACGCGCCGATGCGCTGATTGGCACGGTGCGCGAGGTGCTGCAAGGCCTCCACAAGCTCTCACAATCAGAGCAAACTTTTGAGCCTGGGCAAGCGCAACGGCGATTTTCCATTTGCATGACCGATGCCAGCCACATCACCTTGCTGCCTGCTCTGCTGGCCCATATGCGGGCTTTGGCACCCGGCGTGACGCTGGCCGCCAGCCGCATTGATGACAATCTGGCGCAAGCGTTGCAAGACGGTCAGGCAGACCTGGCCCTGGGCTTCTTGCCTTGGCTGGATGCCGGTTTCTACCAGCAAACGCTGTACCAGCAAGACTGGATCTGTTTGGTCAATGCGCGCCATCCGCGGATCACAGACGCTGACCCGGCGCGCTGGAGTCTGGCGGTCTACCAACAAGAGTCCCACATCGGCATCACCCCCGGCACCAGCTACCAGTTACTGGACAGCACAGTCGCAGCACAGCACATCGAGCGTCGCATCC
>CXWL01130113.1_pt1 | contig 10617 bp, 7 predicted proteins | sample 590931 | NCBI WGS metagenome assembly CXWL01 (sample SAMEA3498368, study PRJEB10139) | groundwater metagenome | biome: water well; material: biofilm material | place: Germany | collected 2015-04-27 | reverse complement strand
AGTAAACGAACCTTGTTCGTGACCAAATAGTTCCGAATCAATAGTTCCTTCTGGAATAGCACCGCAGTTTACCGCAATGTATTTTCCGTGTTTTCTGTGCGATAAAGAATGAATTATTTTAGGAATACTTTCTTTTCCCACTCCACTTTCACCCGTTACCAATACAGAAATATCTGTAGGAGCAACCTGAATGGCTTTTTCTACGGCACGATTGAGTNNGTTTCCAATAATCTCAAAGCGTTGTTTTATGTTTTGAACTGATTCCATATTTGTTACGAAGCAATTTCGTTTATTTTTAGCCGCGAATTTTCGAATTTTAATTAATTACTTTTATGAATGAGGATTTAGCATTTGAATATTCATACTCTAAATTAGTTCCTTGATACGTTTCCCATTTATCTGAAACTTGATTTTTTTGTAAAAAAATATTGCTAAATCTAATTTCATTTTTATCTTCTAATTCAATTTCATAACCACTAACATGATGCAAAAAATCCGGCGAATAGTTTCTTTCAATATTTATAATCTTGAATTTATAACCATATTCTTTATCAATAAATTTCTGCATTTCAGATTTTACAATAAAACCTGGAGTATTAAAATACAAACCAAAATATGCAACTATGAAAGAAAAAACCAAAAACGATAATAATATTTTAATTCGTGGCATATATTTATATTTTTTCTAATTCATAATTTCAGAATATCCAACTGCTTCACCAATTAAGGTTCCACTTGTACAATCAGATATTTTAACCATTACGAAATCGCCTGGTTTATAATTTTCTTTTGGAAAAACAACAACTGTACTTTGTGAATTTCTTCCACTCCATTGTTTGTCTGAACGTTTAGAATCTTTTTCCACCAATACTTCAACAGTTTCACCAATAAAACGTTGAGTACGTTCTAAAGCTATACGTTGTTGTACTTCAATAATTTCATTTAAACGACGTTTCTTCACTTCTTCCGGAACGTCATCTTCCATTTTTCTAGCCGCTAAAGTTCCCGGTCTTTCAGAATATGAGAACATAAATCCGAAATCGTATTTTACATATTCTAATAAACTTAAAGTATCTTGGTGATCTTCTTCAGTTTCTGTTGGAAATCCAGCAATTATATCTTGCGATAAAGTAATATCTGGAATGATTCTGTATATATTATCCACCAACGTCATGTATTCTTCACGAGTATGTTGGCGATTCATTTCTTTTAGAATTCTGGTACTTCCGCTTTGAACTGGTAAGTGAATATAATTACAAATATTATGATGTTTTGCCATTACTTCAATCACTTCGATATGCATATCTTGAGGATTTGAAGTCGAGAAACGAAAACGCATTTTTGGAAATTGCGTCGCACATCTGTCTAACAACTGAGCAAAATCTACCGAAGTTGCTTTTTGCATTTCACTTGCTTTTTCGAAATCTTTTTTCAATCCGCCGCCATACCAAAGGTAACTGTCCACATTCTGACCTAATAAAGTAACTTCTTTAAAGCCTTTACTCCATAAATCGGCGATTTCTTCTACGATACTTTCTGGTTCACGACTACGCTCACGTCCACGAGTAAAAGGCACTACGCAAAACGTACACATGTTATCGCAACCACGAGTGATCGATACAAATGCTGTAATTCCGTTACTACTTAAACGCACTGGAGAAATATCTGCATAGGTTTCTTCACGAGAAAGAATTACATTTATTGCATCACGTCCATCTTCAACATCTTTCAATAAGTTCGGAATGTCTTTGTAAGCATCTGGTCCTACAACCATATCTACAATTTTTTCCTCGTCTAAAAATTTTTCTTTTAAACGTTCTGCCATACAACCTAAAACCCCAACCTTCATTTTCGGATTGATGTCGCGTTTTACGGCGTTATATACTTGTAATCGTTTTCTAACGGTTACTTCTGCTTTATCTCTAATTGAGCAAGTATTTACCAAAACCAAATCGGCTTCTTCTAAAATTTGCGTTGTATTATATCCTTCATTTGCCAAAATAGAGGCCACAACTTCACTATCTGCGAAGTTCATTTGACAACCATAGCTTTCTATAAATAGCTTCTTTTGGTTTTCTTTTTTTGTTTCCAAAACCATTGAAGTTCCTTGTTTGCTTTCTTCTATAACCTTTTCTTCCATAACCCGTATTATAATTTTATTTTCGAAAACTATTTATTTCGAAAATTCAGTCTGCAAAGATAGTACTAAATTTTACTATCTGCCAAATTGTCAGCATCAGTTTAACAAAATTTAATAAAAAAAGCAACTCTTACGAATTGCTTTTTTTTAATTACTCTTTAATGATTGTGACACCACTACTTCCTCTTTCGGTATTAACTTTTACTAAATATGTGCCTATTTGAAGCGATGAAACATCCACGCTTTCTGTAAATCTTGGAATAGCTAGTACAATTTGTCCTAAAGTATTATAAATTTCAATTGATTGTATTTCCAAACTATTTTTAGTCTTAATTGAAAATTTATCTTTCACTGGGTTTGGGTATAAAGCAAATTCATTTTCAAAAACAAAACTACTGGCATTTAACAATTGATAGGTAGAAGTAGCCGTATTAGTTATAATTGGATAATTGTAATCAAAATAAATTGATGCCGAATTACTTACAGTGCTGTTTACCGTTAAAGTTGGTAATGATTTTATTTTAAACACCGCATATCCGTCATTTGTAGCATCATTAAAAGATAAGTTGATATTTTCGAATATAAATTCTACTTTATTACCTGTGATTTTCGCGTAACAAGCGTGACTACTATTTATTATTTGCAGTGTAGAAACATCAAACTTGCTAGTATCAATTATGTCTTTTACTACAATATTTTGTGCGGGATATGTTCCTGTATTTTCAAAACGGATTTGATAATGTACATAACTTCCAATTTTACTTGGATCAATCACAGGACCTTCTAAACAAGTTTTATCATTTGGATCGTATGCATTAACAACGGTTTGATTTAAAGTAAACACATTATCAACTGGCGTTTCATCAGTAGCGGCTATTACTCCTGTAGCAGTATAAGAAAGTAAATCTCCCGCATTTAATGGAGGTGTTTCCATAGGCGTATTTAGGTTAAAACTCACTAAAATAGTTCCAGATTGAAATGGAGCTAACACACCTAAATTCCAAGATAACTGCCCAATATTTTGACTAGTTGTGGCAACGGAAGCGTTCAAAAAATCCATAAGATTATCGTTATAACCAAAAGTTAAGCTTGCGTTTTCAATTTGATTGCCTTTGTTTTTATATATAATTTTATATGAGGCATCAAAACCAGGGCGAGCGACACCAATTGGAATGACTGTAACCTCTAAATCATGATGCACACCATTTGGAGTAATACAAAAATTTTGTGTAACCGGGCTAGCTTGTGTTGGGAAAACTACCGTTGCAGTTGTTGGTGTAATATTGAAATAACTTGGGTTCTCTAGAACAGGTGTAAGCGTGTGAGCACCTGAACTTACAGGAATAGAATAATTTCCTGCTCCATTAGCAATTAAACTTCCTGTTTGCGCACCATTTGACATATTAATTTTTAGACTCGGATACGCGCCATCACTTGCTTCACAGCCATTACCATTACTGTCAAAACGATTATTACCATTGATGGTATAAAACGTACCACCTGGAGTGAAAGAACAATAACTATTCACGTGGCAAGTTGAAGCAATACCATATTGATTAATTTTACTTTGCACTAAACTCAAATCTGCTTCATCAGCACAAACATATTGGAGATTTGGATTGCTAGAAAAATCTAAACTCCCCCAATTACTATTATTGTTTTTTATTAATAAACTCGTTAATTGATTTTGAAAACAAGTCAAACTCTGTAAATTCGTTAAGCTAGAAACATTCAAACTCGATAATTGATTGCTAAAACAATGCAAAAGCTGCAAATTCGTTAAATTTGAAACATTTAAACTTGGTAATTGATTTTGATAACAAATCAAATTCTGCAAATTCGTTAAGCCCGAAACATTTAAACTCGTTAATTGATTATTATTACAATACAAAGAATTCAAATTCGCTAAGCCCGAAACATTTAAACTTGGTAATTGATTATTATTACAATACAAAAGCTGCAAATTCGTTAAATTTGAAACATTTAAACTTGGTAATTGATTATTAGAACAAGACAAAGTATGCAAATTCGTTAAACCCGAAACATTTAAAATCGGTATTTGATTATTATCACAATATAAATACTTCAAATTCATTAAATTTGAAACATTTAAACTTGGTAATTGATTATTAGAACAAGACAAATACTTCAAATTCATTAAATTTGAAACATTTAAACTTGGTAATTGATTATTAGAACAATTCAAAGTCTGCAAATTCGTTAAACCCGAAACATTTAAACTTGGTAATTGATTTACATTACAAGACAAAATCTGCAAATTTATTAAACCCGAAACATTTACACTCGTTAATTGATTATTATAACAAATCAAAGTCTTCAGATTCATTAAGCCCAAAATATTTAAAATCGTTAATTGATTTTGATAACAATTCAAACTCTGCAAATTCGTTAAGCTAGAAACATTCAAACTCGATAATTGATTGCTATAGCAATTCAAAATTTGTAAATTTGTAAATGCTTCAATTCCCGTTAGATTTGAAATTGAAGAACTATTAACAGAAAGCCATTTAATAGCTTGAGCTTCTGAAACCTGTATTTCCCCATCCCCGTTTGCATCAATAGTGTCATAAGAAGAAACAGAAAAACTCACATTTACTGCATTATAAACAGGTGTTTGCGAGGAGGCTATTTGATTACTTGAACTAGCTTGCAATAACTTCGCTTTAAAATTAGCATCTGGGATGTTTACTATTTGAGCATTTGCCGCAAAACTTAACAGTAGAAATAAAAATTGGTAAAGTTTTTTCATATTATTTTTTTTTAGACAAACGCAAGTGGTTTGATAATAAGTAATTGCAAATATTACAACTACATATTAACAAATATATGAATATTTCTTACAAAACAGTGATTCATTAAAATTTCATATATTTTAACACTAAATTGTTATAAAAATCTGCTTGCAACTCGAAAAATAACAAATGTCAGTTATAACAACTAAAGGAAAAATGCATGTCATAAAAACGCCAACTTGTACTTAAAGAAAATCAAAAAAACTACACCTATATATATTAATCAAAAAAATAATATACTTTTGCCAAATCAAATAAATGAAAATGGCGAAGAACTTAGTTATCGTGGAGTCACCTGCAAAGGCGAAAACCATAGAAAAATTTTTAGGAACAGATTTCCAAGTAGAATCTAGTTACGGACATATTGCAGATTTACCTTCAAAGGAAATTGGCGTAGATGTGAACGATAACTTTAAACCTAAATATGAGGTTTCTCCAGATAAAAAAGCATTAGTAAAAAAATTAAAAGACTTATCAAAGAAAGCCGACATGGTTTGGTTAGCTTCCGATGAGGACCGTGAGGGTGAGGCAATTTCTTGGCATTTAGCTGAAGAATTAAAATTAGACCCAGCCAAAACAAAACGTATTGTTTTTCACGAAATTACAAAAACAGCCATTTTAAAGGCAATTGAAAATCCGAGAGATATTAATTACAACTTAGTAAACGCACAACAAGCTCGTAGAGTTTTAGACCGTTTAGTAGGTTATGAATTATCACCAGTACTTTGGAAAAAAGTAAAAGGTGGTTTATCTGCTGGACGTGTACAATCTGTTTCTGTACGTTTAATTGTGGAACGTGAAAGAGAAATTCAGAATTTTAAAGCTGTTGCTAGTTATTCTATTAGTGCTGAATTCACTAACGAAGCTGGAAAAACAGTAAAAGCCAAACTGAGCAAAAATTTTAACACAAAAGAGGAAGCGAAAGCTTTCTTAGAAAAAAACATAAAAGCTGATTTTAAAGTTGCCGATTTAGAAACTAAACCAACAAAAAAATCACCAACAGCACCATTTACGACTTCAACTTTACAACAAGAAGCAGCTCGTAAATTGTATTTACCTGTTGGAATTACCATGCAAATTGCACAACGTTTATACGAAGCCGGTTTGATTACTTATATGAGAACGGATAGTGTAAACCTTTCAGAAGAAGCAATGGCGGCAGCACAAGCTGAAATTACTTCTTACTACGGAAAAGAATATAGCAAACCAAGAAATTACAACACAAAATCGAAAGGCGCTCAAGAAGCTCACGAAGCCATTCGTCCGACAGACATGAGTCGTCATACGGTGAATATCGATAGAGACCAAGCACGTTTATATGATTTAATTTGGAAACGTACTTTAGCTTCTCAAATGAGTGATGCAGAATTGGAACGTACGAATGTAAAAATTTCTGCAAATACACATAATGAATATTTTTCTGCAACAGGAGAAGTAATCAAATTTGATGGTTTCTTAAAAGTATACTTAGAAGGAAATGATGACGATGAAGAAGAACAAGAAGGCATGTTACCGGCGCTAAAAGTCAACGAAAAACTAAATAATAAATTCATTGCTGCAACGGAACGTTTTACCAGACCAGCAAGTAGATATACAGAAGCTTCTCTAGTAAAAAAATTAGAAGAATTAGGAATTGGCCGTCCATCAACGTATGCGCCAACTATTTCTACAATTATCAATAGAAACTATGTTGAAAAAGGTAGTTTTGAAGGAGCAGAAAGAAAATACGAACAATTGACTTTAATTGCTAACGAGATCAAATCGCAAACGTTAAAGGAAAATTCTGGTTCAGATAAAGGAAAATTAGTTCCAACAGATATTGGAGGAATTGTTACCGATTTCTTAGTCAAAAACTTCGAAACGATTTTAGATTATAACTTCACAGCAAAAGTAGAACAAGATTTCGATGAAATTGCAGCTGGAAATGAAGATTGGCATAAAATGATGAGTACTTTTTACAATCATTTTCATCCAATTGTAACTAAAGTTGAAACGACTGCAGAACGTGAATCTGGAGAACGTATTTTAGGAACAGATCCAAAATCTGGAAAACCAGTTTCAGTACGTTTAGGAAAATATGGAGCTATGGCTCAAATTGGAGCAATTGACGATGAAGTGAAACAATTTGCAAGTTTAAGAGCAGAACAAAATTTAAGTAATATTACTTTAGAAGAAGTTTTAAATTTATTTTTATTACCAAAATCTTTAGGAACATACGAAGGTGAAGAAATTGAAGTGAATAACGGACGTTTTGGACCTTATGTGAAATTTGGTTCACAATTTATTTCTTTAACCAAAGGAGAAGAGCCATTAGATGTTACAATGGAACGAGCAATTGAATTGATTCAAGAAAAAACAAAAGCAGACGCTCCAATTGCTACTTATGATAATTTACCTGTACAAAAAGGGGTTGGTCGTTTTGGACCATTCTTAAAATGGAATGGTATTTTCATCAATGTAAATAAAAAATATGATTTCGATAATTTATCTCAAGCAGATATTAACGAATTAATCGAAGACAAACAACAAAAAGACATCGACAAAGTCCTTCATAATTGGACAGACGAAGGTATCAAAGTTGAAAAAGCACGTTGGGGAAGATCGGTAATTACGAAAGGAAAAATAAAAATTGAATTAAGTAAAGATATTGATGCTACCAAATTAACTTTGGAAGAAGTTAAAGAGATGATTGAAAAGAAATCTCCTGCTAAAAAGACAGCAGCTAAAAAAGCGCCTGCTAAAAAAACAGTAGCTAAAAAGAAATAATATAAAAAATTATGATATTCGAATATTTACAACCTGTATCGGAAGAAATTCAAAAATTTACAGAAAGTTTATCTAATCAAACATTAGGTAAAAAAGTTGTATTGCATACAGAAACCGACTATCCAAATTTAGAAAATATATCAGTTGCTATTATTTGTGCCAACGAAAACAGAGGCGCTGATTTAGATAATGAAGATTATAATTTTGATAATTTCAGAAAAACATTATATAGCTTATTTCCAGGAAATTGGAATAAAGGCATTGCCGACTTAGGTGATATTTTAGTTGGAAATGAAACAAGTGACACCTATTTTGTGTTAAAAATCATTTGCGCCGAATTAATTAAACAAAAAATTATACCTTTGGTCATTGGTGGATCGCAAGATTTAACCTATGCAATTTATCGTTCATTTGACAATTTAGATCAAATGGTGAATTTAGTAGCTATTGATAATAAATTTGATTTTGCAAAAGAAGAAAAATTACAATCGGATTCATATCTATCAAGAATAATAATTGAAGAACCGAATAATTTATATAACTTCAGTAGTGTAGGTTATCAAACCTATTATACCTCTCAAGAAGAAATAGATTTAATTGAAAAATTATATTTTGACACGTATAGATTAGGCGAAATTATTAAGAATCCTGCCATTGTAGAACCTATTTTTAGAGATGCGGATATTATCAGTTTAGATTTAAAATCGATAAAATCATCAGACTCTGGAAATACAACCGAATTTTATCCAAACGGATTTGACGGAAGAGAAATTTGCGCTTTAGCAAGATACGCTGGAATTAGCGATAAAGTAAGTGCATTTGGTATATTCAATCAGTTCTATAATAGGAATGAAAATGAACTAATAGCACAAATTGTTTGGTATTTCATTGAAGGATATCATTTAAGAAGTTACGAATATCCATTTGAAGAAAAAACAAACTATAACAGATATACTGTTTTAGCTGAAGAGGAAGAGTTAGTTTTTTATAAAAGCAACAGATCCGAAAGATGGTGGATGGAAATAAATTACAATACGATATACAATAAATCTGTTAAAAAAACGTTATTACCTTGCACAAACGACGATTATATATCAGCGTGCAATGCAGAAATACCAGAAAGATGGTGGAAAGCGCATAAGAAAAGTTATTAAAACATCGTTAAAAGTACAATATTTATCGATAAAAAACATTTTTTTTAGTTTTTTTTAAGATAGCTATTGTATATGTCAAAATAAATAGATAGGTTTGAACCCTAAAATAAAATAAATTTTTATAACCCAATTAATATGAAAAAGTTTTTAGTATTATCGGCAGCATTAGCTTTATTTACAAGCTGTGGAAAAGGCGATAAAGGTGAACTGGTAGGAGTTAAAGGCAAGAAGTGGTTTTCTGAAAAACCATTTGGTATGTCGCTAATACCTGGAGGTTCTTTTATAATGGGTAAGTCAGATGATGACGTTGCCAATGTTCAAGATGCTCCAACTAAGACTGTTACTGTTCGTTCTTTCTACATGGATGAGACAGAAATTACAAATAGTGAATACCGCCAATTCGTAGAATGGGTAAAAGATTCAACTATCAGAACAAGATTAGCTATCCAAGCTGAAGAATCTGGTGCAAAACCAGCTGCTGGAGGTAAAGGTGGAAAAACAGGAAGCATTGGAGATTTTGCTTTTGCTGATGTTGATCCAGAAAAAATGACTGCATATGATAAATATATGTACGAAAACTACTATAGTGTTGGAACAGAAAAAGATCCATATGCAAATAGAAAAACAAATAAAAAAGTAAAATTAATTACTGAAACTGCAAAATATCCAGATGCGGATTATGTTGAAGTAATGGATTCTATGTATTTACCTGAATCAGAATCNNAAAAACGATTGATGTAAGTAAATTAAAATTCAAATACAATCAAGTAGATTTAAATAAAGCTGTAAAGAAAAAAGGTCGTAAAAACTTTTATGAAGATGCACCACCTTTAGAAATTTATCCAGATACAGCTGCTTGGATTAAAGATTTCGCATACTCTTACAACGAGCCAATGCATAATGATTATTTTTGGCACCAAGCTTACGGAGAATATCCAGTAGTTGGAGTTACTTGGAAACAAGCAAAAGCATTTTGTGCTTGGAGAACAATGTACAAAAACTCATATGTTAAAAAACAAAAAGGTAGAGATCAAGTAAACTCTTTCCGTTTACCAACTGAAGCAGAATGGGAATATGCTGCAAGAGGTGGAATTGAATCAGGAACTTACCCTTGGGGAGGTCCTTATGCTAAAAACGACAGAGGATGTTTCTTAGCTAACTTCAAACCAAACAGAGGAGATTATGCTGCAGACGGTGCTTTATATACTGTAGAAGCTAAATCTTACGAGCCAAATGATTTCCATTTATACAACATGGCTGGTAACGTTTCTGAGTGGACTGAAACATCTTACGATGCTGGAGCTTATGAATTCGTATCAACTATGAATCCTAACGTTGCAGATGCTAAAAACCAAAGAAAAGTAGTTCGTGGCGGGTCTTGGAAAGATGTTGCTTTCTTCTTACAAGTTTCAACTCGTGATTTCGAATATGCAGATTCTGCAAGAAGTTACATCGGTTTCAGAACAGTACAAGATTACATGGGTACTGATGCAACTGCAACTAGACCAAAATAATAAACAAATAAAAACAACAAATAGAATTAACTTAACTAATTAATTATACTTAACTAACTAAAATTTTAAATTATGGCATTATTAAGCAAAAAAGTAATGGGATTCCTTTACGGAATGGGAGCAGCAGTTGTAATCGTTGGAGCATTATTCAAATTAATGCACTGGCCAGGAGCAGGACCAATGCTTGTTGTAGGTTTATTAACAGAAGCAGCGATTTTCGCATTATCTGC
>CXWL01121791.1_pt1 | contig 10617 bp, 12 predicted proteins | sample 590931 | NCBI WGS metagenome assembly CXWL01 (sample SAMEA3498368, study PRJEB10139) | groundwater metagenome | biome: water well; material: biofilm material | place: Germany | collected 2015-04-27 | reverse complement strand
CAGCCAGCAAGGCGCCCATGTCGAGCGCGTACACATGCGCATCCTTGAGGATTTCCGGCACGTCGTTTTCCGTGATGCGGCGCGCCAGCCCTTCGGCGATGGCGGTCTTGCCCACGCCAGCCTCACCGACCAGCAGCGGGTTGTTCTTGCGGCGGCGGCACAGGGTCTGGATGACGCGCTCCAACTCGATTTCGCGCCCGATCAGCGGGTCAATCTTGCCGGCAAGCGCATGGGCGTTAAGATCCAGCGTGTAATCGCGCAACGCCCCGTCGCTGCCCGCTTCCTGTTCCGCTTCAGCTTCCTGTGGTTTCTGGGGATTTTGCTGGGCGGCTTTGTTGATGCCGTGCGCGATGTAGTTCACCACGTCCAGCCGGGTGATGGCGCGCTGGTTGAGAAAAAACACCGCATGGGAATCTTTTTCGCTGAACAGCGCAACCAGGATGTTGGCGCCGGTGACTTCCTTCTTGTTGGTGGATTGCACGTGCAGAATGGCGCGCTGAATGACGCGCTGGAAACCGACGGTGGGCTGGGTGTCCACCTCGCCGCTTCCGGGCAGAACCGGGGTGTGGGTGGCGATGAAATCGGCCAGCACCGCGCGCAACTCGTCAAGATCGGCCCCGCAGGCGCGCAGCACGTGTGCGGCGGAAGGGTTGTCGAGCATGGCAAGCAGCAGGTGCTCCACGGTGATGAATTCGTGGCGCTTCTGGCGTGCCTCGACGAATGCCAGATGCAGACTGACTTCGAGTTCTTGCGCGATCATGTTTTAGGTTACCTCCAGTTCGCATCGTAGCGGATGCTCGCGCTGCTTGGCAAATGCCGACACCTGCTCCACTTTGGTTTCCGCGATGTCCCTCGGATAAATGCCGCACACCGCAGAGCCTTCCTGGTGAACCTTGATCATCACTTGAGTTGCGCGTTCGCGGTTCATCGCAAAAAACACCTGCAATACCTCGACGACAAAGTCCATGGTCGTGTAGTCGTCATTAAACAGGATGACTTTATACAGCCTGGGCGGCTGGCTCTTGCTGCGCTCGGCTTCCAGCACGGAAGCTGTCTCGTGTTTCGTTCCCATATATCCCGCGCTCAATTATTCCACCAAGTTCGACCGTATATTTGACGATTAGAGCGGCTTTTTCAAGTGCGCCCCAAAAAATAAATCACATAACCACTTGACGATGTGTGGGATAGAGGAGTAAAAAGCGCGTGGGTGTTTGAATCAAGTTACCTGCAGTACTGGTTTCGCCATGTTGTGCGGTCTTGGAATTCAAACAGTTTGACGGGAATCCACCCGGTTTATTTAGTTAAGGAAGCAACACATGGCAAACGGTACAGTAAAGTGGTTCAACGACGCAAAAGGTTTTGGTTTCATTACGCCGGATGACGGCAGCGAAGACTTGTTCGCGCACTTCTCCGCAATCAACATGAGCGGTTTCAAAACGCTCAAAGAAGGCCAGAAGGTCACCTTCGACATCGTTCAAGGCCCGAAAGGCAAGCAAGCTTCCAACATCCAGTCACCTTGACCGGCATCTGAAGCTGTACAAAAAGGCCCGCAGTGCGGGCTTTTTTGTTGGTGCGTCCGGACCGGGCCAGTTGGGCTGGCAAGTTCAGGCAGCGGCAGAAAGTATTTCGGCTTGCATCCTGGTCAGCGCTTTTTGCTCGATCTGGCGGATGCGTTCGGCCGAAACCCCGAACTTATCTGCCAGCTCGTGCAATGTCGCGGACGACTCTTCGCGCAACCAGCGCGCTTCGATGATGCTGCGACTGCGCTCGTCCAGATTCGCCAGCGCTTGCGCCAAGCTGGAGGTTTTCAATACTTCCATCTGTTTGTGTTCGAGCACGACGGAAGGCTCGTCGTCGGCTGACGATGCCAGATAAGCGACAGGCGCAAAGCTGTCGCCCCCCTCCTCGCTCACATCGGCATCCAGCGCAATTTCGCGCCCATTGAACCGAGCCTCCATTTCCAGCACATCACTCTGGCTGACATTCAGCTGTTGTGCAATTGCACCAGCTTCCTGCGGCTTGAGCGAATCCAGACTCTGCTTCAGGCTACGCAGGTTGAAAAACAGCTTGCGCTGTGCCTTGGTGGTGGCAATTTTGACCAATCGCCAGTTGCGAAGGATGAATTCGTGTATTTCGGCGCGTATCCAGTGTAACGCGAACGACACCAGGCGAACTCCGCGCTCCGGATCGTAGCGTTTGACCGCTTTCATCAGGCCGATGTTGCCCTCCTGAATCAAGTCCGCCTGCGGCAGGCCGTAACCGGCGTAGCCGCGTGCGACGCTGACCACCAACCGCAGATGCGACACGATGAGCTGACGCGCCGCATCCAGATCGTTGTCGCGCCGAAAACGGGTAGCCAGCCCCGATTCTTCCTCCTGGCTCAACATCGGGAAACGGCTCACCGCCTGGATGTAACCCTCGATGCTACCAACTGCGGAAGGGACGGGTAATGCTAAAGCGTGATTCATATCTCAATCTCCTTGGCTGGAATGTTAGCACTCTCGCGATTCGAGTGCCAAGCGCGGAGAAAATTCCCTGTTGCGCGCTGCGGCGGAACCCGTGTTTTTTAGTGTGGTTCAATACGCCTCAAGTGCTGTGCGACCGACAGCCATGCGCCCAGCCAACCGAGGCCGGCAGAAAGGCCCAGCAGGGCGAGGCTGTCACTTGCCGGAAGTGGCCGCAGCGCAAAGTTGCTGGCGTACAGTTGCGCCAGTTCGTCCAAGCTGCCGTTGACCAAAAGCAGGCTGGTCGTGACGATGAGCCATGCTGCCGCACCGCCCAGCAATCCGTGCAGCAGCCCAGCATAGAGGAACGGGCGACGGATGAAGGCATCGGTGCCACCGATCAGTTTGGAAACCTCGATTTCCTCGCGCCGGGTGAGGATTTGCAGGCGTATCGTGTTGAACGTCACGGCTATCAGCGCAACACCCAGCAAAACGGAGAGGATCAGCGTCGCCAGGCGACCGAACTTGAGCAAGGCTTCCAGCTTGCGCGCCCAGGCCGAATCCAGTTGCACATGCTCCATACCTCGCCATTTTTGCAGTTCGTCGCGCAACGTTTCCAGCGCTGGTGCGCCCGCATTCCTGGGGTAAATGATGTAGGCGTCCGGCAACGGGTTGCGCGTCAATCCGCTGATCACGTCGGCCAGCCCAGCACTTTGTTTAAGCTGATCCAGCGCCTGTTCGCGCGGTATGAATTCGATCCTGCCGACGGCTTCGTGCTGCTTCAGCTGCCTGCCGATGCGGGCGACATCATCGCGGTTCGCGTCCACATTCAGGAAAGCGCTGATTTGCGGAGCGCCCACCGCCTGCTCGGCCACGTTCTGCACGTTTTGCAGCAGCACAACCATTCCGGCAGGCAGGCTGAACGCGATGCCGATGACCAGAATATTCAGCGTGCTCGATACCGGCGTGGCGCGTAGGCGGTGCAGGGTAAACAGCAGCGCGCGGGCATGTTGCGCCAACCGGCCTTTCATGCTTGCCCCGCGCCCGCTGGAGCGGGCTGTAATTCCCCGTGTTTCAGCGCCAGCATACGCGCTTCAGAGCGGCGCAGGATGCTATCGTCGTGGGTGGCAATCAGCAGGGTGGTGCCAACCTGGTGGAACGATCTGAAAATATTCATTATTTCACCGGCATAGTCGGCATCGAGGTTGCCGGTCGGCTCATCCGCCAGCAGGATGGGCGGGCGGTTAACGATGGCGCGTGCGATGCAAAGGCGCTGCTGCTCTCCGCCAGACAGCGCGATTGGGTTTGCCTTCTCACGAGACAACAACCCCACTTTGTCGAGCGCGGCGCAAGCACGCTTGGCGCTTTCGCGGTAGTCGTCGCCGCAGATTTGCAGGGGCAGCATCACGTTATCAAATGCGCTGCGGTCAAACAAGAGCTTGTGGTCTTGAAAAATCAGGCCGAGGTTGCGGCGCAGGTAGGGAAGCGCCCCGCTTTTTAGTGAACCGACATTCTGCCCTTTGACCACCACGCTACCGCTATTTGGCCGCTCGATGGCGGCAACGAGGTGGAGCAGGGTGCTTTTGCCGGCACCGGAATGCCCGGTAAGAAATACCATTTCACCTTCGGCAATCTCAAACGTGACATTTTTCAAAGCCTCGTAGCCGCTGTGGTAGCGTTTGCAAACTTGGTCAAAGCGAATCATGGGTTGCTGGGTTCGGCGGACAAAAGCGCGGTTTTCAGTGCTTTTTCGGGTAGGAGTGGCTCATGCTAACAGCTTTTTTGCAACCGCGCGCCGCGCCTACCTGGTGCCTTCCGCTTCTGTCGTTATCTCACGCATGTGGAGCTTCAGTTCCTGCCTGATCTCGCGCAATTTGGTCTTGATGATGTTCGCGTTCGCGCCGCCTACCCGCATCAGGATGCGCTGGCCGATGGAGCGCTCTTCCAGGGCGGGATCGGCAAACTGGTAAAGCACCTTGGGGCGAACCAGTTTGGCCGGTTCCTTGAGGTCTGGTGCGGCCAGCAGGTCGTCGAGCGCCACGAGCAGGCGGTCGTTGAAGTATTGCTTCGGGTAACCGAGATCCCCGTAGGCTTGCTGGAACAGCGGGTAAAGGCGGACATATAGTTCGACCAGTCTTCTGGCGTCAACTGTCTCGGTGATTTTTATGTGGGTGGCGTAACGTTCCGCGTTCTTCGAGCTGATGGCGGGCTCGCTTTCCGTTCCCGTCGCAAGGAACAAGCCCGGGGCTGGCTTGGTCGGCATCGCGTTCATCGGCGCACGGTCACGCGGCAGGTTGTCTATGGTGACGACAATGTTGCGGATGATTTTTTCGGTATGGAAGAGCTTCATCAGCGACGGGTTGCCAATCAGCCCGGCCAAGGCATCAAGCATGAAATGATCGCTTTTTCCCAACACCGGCAGCGGGGACGATGCCGGAGAAACCTCGATAACCTGGCGCGGTACCGGCTTGGGAAGTGCAGCCTGTACGGTCACTGGCTTCGGTGGCGGCGCGGGTTGCAAGAGGAAGTAAGCGACAAGACTGCCGCCGACAACGGCTGTTGCCACGACAACCGGGATGAGCCTCTTCATGGTTTGCCCCTCTCGGCGGATTACGCCACCGTTACGTTCTTCGCCGCATACACGTCCTGGATCGCATTCAGCAAAGCCACACCTTCCTGCATCGGCTTCTGGAACGCCTTGCGCCCGGAGATCAGGCCCATGCCTCCGGCGCGCTTGTTAATGACGGCGGTGCGCACGGCTTGTTGCAAATCGTTCATGCCGGATTCGCCACCGGAATTGATCATGCCGACGCGTCCCATATAGCAGTTCGCCACCTGATAGCGCACCAGGTCAATGGGGTGATCGCTGGTCAGGTCGCTATATACCTTCGGGCTGGTCTTGCCGAACTTGATGGCGTTGTAGCCGCCGTTGTTTTCGGCCATTTTCTGCTTGACGATGTCGGCGTTGATGGTGACGGCGAGATGGTTGGCCTGCCCGGTGAGGTCGGCGGCGACGTGGTAGTCCTTGTCGGCGGTCTTGAAGGCCGGGTTGCGCAGGTATGCCCACAGGATGGTGGCCATGCCAAGCTGGTGCGCGCGCTCGAACGCTTCAGAAATTTCCCGTATCTGGCGGCGCGATTGCTCCGAGCCGTAGAACACCGTCGCGCCCACCGCCACCGCGCCCATGTCGAAGGCCTGATCCACGCTGGCAAACAGCGTTTGGTCGAATTCGTTGGGATAGGTGAGCAGCTCGTTGTGGTTGATCTTCACGATGAACGGGATCTTGTGCGCGTAGCGGCGCGCCACCGCACCCAGCACACCGAGCGTGGAGGCCACGCCGTTGCAGCCCCCTTCGATGGCGAGCCTGACGATATTTTCCGGGTCGAAATAAATCGGGTTGGGCGCGAACGAGGCACCGCCGGAATGCTCCACCCCCTGGTCCACCGGCAACAGCGAGAGGTAGCCGGTGTTGGCGAGCCTTCCGGCACCATAAAGCGCTTGCAGGCTACGCAACACGCCGGGTTTGCGATCCTTCATCGCCACCACGCGATCCACATAGTCCGGCCCCGGCAGGTGCAACGATTCCTTCGGTATCCCAGTGCAGCGATGCTGGAGAAGAAATTCCGTTTCATCTGCCAGCAGTTGTGCGATGTCGGTCATGGCGTCCTCCCGTAGTTGGTGACGCCAAAAGCTTACTCCGAATTCGCGGGCGAGGGAACAATTCCGGCAGGGTACTGCCGGATGCGATTACCGGATCAGTGGGTGGTCGCCACTGCCTGCGCTTTCTCCTGCTTGTGCTGCTGGTACAGCATGTCGAAATTGACCGGGTTAAGCAGTACCGGCGAAAAGCCGGCGCGGACAGCGATGCTGGAAACGGTTTCGCGCAGATACGGAAACAGAATGTTGGGGCACAGAACCGCCAATACTGGCTCCATGTCTTCTTCGGGCAGGTTGCTCAAGCGGAAAATACCGGCCTGTTTGACCTCGATCAGGAACATCACTTTTTCGCCGATCTTGGTCGTTACGGTTGAGGTGATCACTACCTCGTACACTTCATCATCAATTTTCTCGGTCTGCGCGTTCAGTTGCATGTCAATTTGCGGCGTCTCGCGCTCCAGAAAAATTTGTGGGGCGTGCGGAATCTCCAGAGAAAGATCTTTCAGGTAGAGTTTTTCAATATTGAATGCGGGTTGGTTGGTTTTTTGAGCTGCTTCAGTCATTTCTTCTCCATGATTATAGTATTGGAACCTGTCCGGTTCGCCGTTACAGTGGTGATGCATCGCAGATGATACCAGCAACTCGGATAGTCCGGAGTACTCGCTCCCGTTATAATGTTCGCCAACTCATGAACCTGAATTCCTCGATGGGCGGTTTTGTAGACGCGAATTCATTCGCACAAGCAATAGGCCATGTGCAGACAGATCCGCGCCTACAAATGCGTCACAACCTGTTGAAATACCTGAGTGTTCTTCGCAAGCTGCGGTTTTTATGATGAATGGACAACGACCATGGACGCAATTCAGAAATTAAACCGAAATTTTGGTATTGTGGGACAGCTGGATTTTCGCGAGAATGCAGGTGGCCTGATCATTGCGGAAATCAGCAACGCGCAGGCGACCGCCTCGATATGTCTGCAAGGGGCGCACCTGATGGGGTGGCAGCCGAAGAGCCAGTCAGAGCCGGTAGTGTGGCTGTCGCGCGATGCCAAATTTTTGCCGGAAAAATCCATCCGTGGCGGTGCGCCGGTGTGCTGGCCGTGGTTCGGCACGCACGCTTTCGAACCGGCTTTCCCCGCGCATGGTTATGCGCGCACCGTTCCATGGCGCGTGCTCGAATCCGGCAGCGAGCCGGACGGCGCGACGCGCTTGACGCTGCGTTTGGTGGAAAGCGATCAGGCGCGGGTTCAGTGGCCGCACGACTCACATCTCGACTTGACCGTGATCGCAGGTGAAACGTTGCGCATGGAACTGGTCACAGAAAACATCGGCGCGGCGGATTTCGCGATCACCGAGGCACTGCACACCTATTTCCGGATCGGCGACATCGGCGCGGCGCGCATAACCGGATTGTCCGGCTGCGATTACTGGGACAAGGTCGGCGGCTCGACGCTGAACAGGCAAGATGGCACAATTCGTTTTGCCGGGGAAACCGACCGCGTGTACGTCAACACGACAGCAGAATGCGCGATAGAAGACGACATATTGAAGCGGCGCATCCGTATCGCCAAATCCGGCAGTCGGTCCACTGTAGTGTGGACACCGTGGACGGAAAAAGCCAAGCGGATGGGCGACCTGGGGCAGCCGGACGGCTGGCGCGAAATGGTGTGCGTGGAATCGGCGAACGCGCTCGAGAACGCGGTCAATGTCGCTGCTGGCGCGAGGCACACCCTGGTCGTCGAGTACCGCGCCGAACCGTTATAACCCTGATTGGAGTTTGAGGAGAATCATGCGTACCAGAAACATCTTGATGGCGTCGCTGTTGGCCGCGCTGGCCGGTTGCCAGCCGGAAGTGCCCCAGCAATATGCCGCCAGGGCAAACGATTGGCTGCTGGCGAAGAATACCGGCTGCTTTCAATGCCACACCACCGGCAAGAATTTGCTCGGACCAGCGTGGGAGAACGTATCCGAGCGATACCGGAACAATCCGGACGCCGAAGCACACTTGATGAACAAGGTAAAAAATGGGGGCAGCGGGGCGTGGATCAGCAAGGAAATGCCCGGCTACTCGGATAATCTACTCAACGAAGCGAGCCGCAGAACTTTGGTTAAGTTCATTCTATCCCTGAAATAAACGTTTGTTCTGGAGCCTCGCGCGCTTATGCGCGAGGCGTCTCGCTGCGTTACGGCAACGTCCGCGCGAGGCGGAGGCCGATAGTGCTGAAGCGAAAATCTGGCTCGCTCCCGCTACGTTTTGTCGCCCGCTGGGCATAGCTCCAGGAGCCGCCGCGCGGTATGCGTAACGCGCCCTCTTCTTGCCAGGCGCTGCCGTCTGCCGGGGCGCCGCTGTAGCTGTCGTGATAGCTGTCTTCCACCCATTCCCACACGTTGCCGCTCATGTCATGCACTCCCCAGGCGTTGGCCGCTTTGGTTGCAACGGGATTAGTTGTTTTATCGCTATTGCCAGCCGGAGTCGCCAGCGCACCGTACCAGCTCACGCTGTCCGGACTGTCGCCGCCGCAGTATTCCTGCTTGGCGCCCGCGCGGCAGGCGTATTCCCATTCCGCCTCGCTCGGCAGACGGTACTGTTTGCCGGTCTTGGCGTTGAGTTTTTCGATGAATGCCTGGGCATCGCTCCAGCTCACCTGATCCACCGGGCAATTGTCGCCGCAAGCGGCAAACTTGCTGGGATTGTCACCCATGACCGCCTTCCACTGCGCTTGCGTCACTTCGGTTTTGCCGATCGCAAAAGTGCGGCTGATGGTAACGCGATGCACGGGTTGCTCGCTCGGGTCGCTATCTGACCCCATATCGAAACTCCCTGCGGGGATGACCACCATCTCGGGGCAATCGGGGCAGTCTTTGAAGCTCTTGCCGGGCACCATGCTTTCGGCGCCTTTTTCTTTTGTGTTCTTGGCGGCGGGTTTGCGCTCGTCCTTGGCGTAGGTTTGAAGCGAAACAAGCGCCAATGCCAGCAATATAATTTTTGTCACCTTCACTTTGGAGCTCCTATAAAACTGGTTCAAAATCGGCGAATTATCCAAAAAACGCAGTTGGGATTTATGCCGGAAATGGCTGCAACCAAATACTGGCTTGCGTTTTCGGCAAAATCCTCCAACCGCTTCGAACTTATCACAAACTGGCTGGAAGCACGCAATGGCGCGGCATTCAGCTCGCCCGCGCTGTATTTTACAACTTCACCTGATTGGAGAGACCATCGAAATCTTTGAGAATCCCTATCCATAGGGCTTGCAGTCAACTTGAGAGGTTCAACCCAGATAATCCATTAGAACCAAACCAGTTCCTTCCCCCCTGCGGGGGGAAGGTCACATTTCGCCTTACTGGTTTGACGGGGTAAATCTACGCGATTTACGCTGGTCGGCCGACAACACCAATACCAGCCTTAAGCGATCAGCTATACCCAGCTTACGGAAAATTTCCGTCAAATGCGCCTTTACAGTACGTTCTGTAATCTCCAATCCTTCTGCAATCTGTTTGTTGTTTTCGCCATTTCCGGCTCGCACGGCAATTTCGTATTCTCGTTGTGTGAGGCTGTCGAGCAATCCAAGCTCCGGTCGGTAAATTCTGCGTTTACCGGTTGCAACCGTTTTCAGCTCATCCAGCAACCGGTAGGTAAGCGTCCGCCGTATCCACAGTTCACCTTGCTGGACAGCCACTATAATCCCTTTGAGAAACAGGGGGGCAATGTCATTCCGACAGCAGCCACGTACGCCAATCCTGAACAACTCCCATTCCGCATCATCGGAAAGTGAATTACCAGAAATGATAATCTTGGCTTCCGGGTGCAATCTTTTCAAGCTGGCTGTTCCGTTCGCGCCACTCAAACCGCGTAATTCGTGGTCGAGCAATAATAGTTGGGGGGTGGATTGAGTAAAAATGGCGTTGAGCCCATCAAATTCATCGGCCACACTGAACGTGCGAGCCAAACTTCCCAATTCACGCTCCCAATGTGCGAGCCTGTTTTTGGAGGAACTGGCCAGCACCAACACATCTACTATTGGAGTATGGGTTTCAATGGGTTGATTCACGAACGCCACCTTTGCGAATTACTCTGCGCTAAAGATGCCTCTATAAGTCGCATTAGGTAGCCTCACACAAGTGATTGCCACTCGGCACAGCTTCCTGCTTGCGCAAAACCAGAACAGAAAAATTCAAAAGATGCACCCCAATCGAAATGGCAAGCAATAATTATGCCGGAATTTTTTATAATCCCTCACATAATAGCGTGATTCTCAAAGCACTTAAAGTAGAAGTCTTGTCCAGTTTTGTTGCCGCTGTGTCAACTCCGCGCGCAAGCTGTTGCGATGCGGATTGGCTGCCTTTATTGATCCGGCACGCATTATCCAAGAATCTGTTCGCATTGAGCTTGTCGAAATGTGAACGGATTCTTGTGCTTCGACATAACCAACGACTTGGCTGACGTTTTTTGGCTGCCTAGCAGCCTGTCGGACTTAACTCATCAGCCGAGCAAAAGCGGGGCAGATTTGGCCGAATTG
>CXWL01001696.1_pt1 | contig 10619 bp, 8 predicted proteins | sample 590931 | NCBI WGS metagenome assembly CXWL01 (sample SAMEA3498368, study PRJEB10139) | groundwater metagenome | biome: water well; material: biofilm material | place: Germany | collected 2015-04-27 | reverse complement strand
CCTGTTCGCCGAGTAGCCGTATTGCAGTGCAAAAAATAACAATAAAAAGACCAGCGCGAAACGTAATTGACGATTCGCGCTGGATTGAGGAGGTTGAGTGTTAAGCGATGCCACTAGCTTGCAAAGATTTTCATTTTCCGTATTGAAGCGAGCCTGCCTTTCTACGGCGATTTGCCACAAATCCAATCAAACCAAAGCCAGCCAACATCATGCTTAATGTGTCCGCTTCAGGCACGGGGGTGATGGAAGCCAAACCCATAAGGGAGGCCTTGTCTTTGCCACTTAACGTGAACGAAGTTTGAAGTTTCATCATTTTCCAGAGCCCCCCCTGGGTTGGCCCAGCAGCGGTTTTGCTGTCAAAAATGGATAATAATTTCGGTGTCGTGGAAGGATTGCTGTAAGCATTGCCAACAGTGATACCCGTATCAACCCAATTGATACCGTCCGAGGAAAGCAGAAATTGTTGTACACCGGCTGAGTTGGTCGGGTTGAATAAGAAGTCCCCACTTTTGTTGATAAAATTTGCACTTAACTGATTAAACACCGTGCTTAAGCTGCCAACCGCTGGGTCAATATCTTCCACGACGCTGAAGGTATAAGTCTGCGAATGAGATGAGTTATTTTTGGCAGTGTAATCGTAGTCTATGTACCGAGATGCCAGACCATGAGAGTCGTTAAGATCTACTACTGACCTCCATGGATCAGCAGGGGTTGTGGTGGGAGTAACCGATCCGGTGACAGTTTCAGCACTATGCCAGTTCCAATAACCTCCCTTTGCCAAGGTTGCATCAGATGTCCAAGTCCAATAATCGGGATGCGCGGACAAGCTGGGAGCCGACGAGAAGAAGCTGCCATTTTGAAAGTAGCTTCCTGCACCTGTTGATGCGGCGGATTTCATATTGAAACTGCCATCCGTATTCAGTGCAAACAGATTGGTTATATTCTCGTTCCAGCTTGAAACGGTAGTACCAAGCGTATCGGTCTGGTTGATGCTAAAACTCACATCAAATGCGGCCTGAGCACTGGAAGTTGCCAGCAGCAACGCTAGGGCAGTGGGAATAATGCGGATTGATTTCATGCTACTTCTCCTGTAGTTGGATTGTCATCACAATGGCTGACACCTTACACAGGGGAAGTTACGTGAATATGATGTGGCAATAGGTATAAAGGACTATTTTTATTCAGTGCATCAGTCTTTATTCAACGCATTCGTCCACCCAGAAACACTCGGCCCAGCCCTGGATGCCTTTTAGAAAGTCTTCCAATGGGGTTTCACTTTTTTCAATTTCCAATTGAATCTGTTGCTTCAAAAGAAAAGGTGGGATAAAAAAATCATCACACTGTTGTTCTTGCATTTTCTTCTCCTTTATCAAAATTACCAGATGTAAATCTAATCAAAGAGTGTTGCAAGAAATTGAAATATTTGTTTCAAAGAGATGAATTCTTTGCACCTGAAAAGCTATCTAACTACCCAATGGTTGAATACTCGACAACATGGTGCAGTAAAAATTTACCAGAAATGCCACTGCCCGGTGTACAGCACCCAAAGCCCAAGCAGACCATTGGTGGTGGCATGTGCGACGACAGAGCCCCACAAATTTTTGCTTTTCATATACAGCCAGCTATAGGCGAGTCCAGCAATAATGCCTGCCAGCCATAAGGCATGCTCCATACCGAACATCACAGAACTTATCAATAATGCCCTCAGCCCAACTTGTGCGGGGGATACATCGAGAAATTTTGAATGCGCCAGCCAACGCAATAAAAATGAACGCCAAAATAGTTCTTCCATAATCGGGACGACGATAGCGGCTCCCAGCAAACGAAACAATGCTAATGACCAATCAATTCCACCCGCCAAATTGCGCGGATCGTAGCCAGCGGAAAGAGCAAAACTCATCCATGAGTAATCCAAGTTAATCCAGAGTAGAAAAACGCCTAAACCTACAGCCACACTCCGCAATACCTCATGCAATCGTAATTTGAATTTCGCAAGCTCTGCGTAGAAGTGCCAGAAGTAAACCAGCAACAACGCAACACATGTCACCTTGAATGGATAAATCAGGCGCGCATCAAATTGGCCAAGTGAGGAGACGCTCATGATGACATCTTCAAACGCGAGAAAAATGATGTACATAACAAAAGGAAGTGTCCTGGGTAATGCAGGGTGTTCATCAAGATAAGTGCGCAGTGTTTTCATGCGGGAAAAAATTACTGTGATGCAAAACTGCGAGATTAGTTTATGACTCGGTCACATGCCTAATAGGCATGGCGGTCTTTGAACACAACCAGAACAGTTTTGATGATGATGTAAAGATCGAGCCGTAACGACCAGTTTCTGAGATATTCCAGATCGTGATCGATGCGCTTTGCCATTTTGTCCAACACTTCTGTTTCACCACGGTAACCGTTTACTTGTGCCCAACCCGTGATGCCGGGTTTAACTTTGTGTCGCACCATGTAGCCTTTGATGAGCTTGCGGTATTCTTCGTTATGGGCAACGGCGTGGGGGCGCGGGCCGACGATACTCATTCTGCCTTGCAGAACATTGATAAACTGGGGTAGTTCGTCCAAAGAGGTTTTGCGCAAAAATGCGCCCAGTGGCGTGATGCGACGGTCAGACTTTTTCGCTTGTTGGATTTTATCGCCGTCGTCGCACACGGTCATGGAACGAAACTTATAAACGACAATATCTCTTCCATCCAAACCATAGCGTCTCTGCTTGAAAATGATTGGGCCAGGCGAGCTAAATTTTATGCCCAATGCGATTATCAGCATGATGGGTAGGATCAAAAAAAGAATTAAGGTGGATAAGACTATATCACTGATGCGTTTAATGACTCCATTAAACCCGGTGAATGGAGATTCGCATACCGCAACAACGGGCAAACCGGCAGCGGTGCTTAGCCGACCTTGAATCAAGTCAGTGACAAAAATATCGGGTACGAAATAAATCGAGGCGGTGGTATCGCGCAGCTTGTCCAGCAACGACAAAATACGCGGCTGGGTACTCATGGGAAGTGACAGGTAGATTAGAGGCACTTTATTTTCATTGACGAATCTGGGGAGGTCATTCAGTGTTCCCAGCTTCCTGCATAGAAAATCATGCTCTACCCGTTCTTCGGTTCTATCATCAAAAAACCCCAAGATGTGAGTGTTTGAATAAGGGTCATCTTTGAAACGTGCGGCGAGTTCAACGCTTTGCTCGGTTATACCGGCAATGATGGCATAGCGGGTTTCCCCCTGGATTTTCAAAATAGCGGGTGCGACTTTGCGCGCCAGAATGTGGGTCGCTACCTGACTGGTTGGTGCCAGCCACAACCAAGTCAATAAAATATCAAAATCAAAAAATTCCAGGTATCGGCTGGCATATCCAAAGAAAGCGAGCAAGCTCACTTTGATTGCCCAGTCAAAATAAATGTGCCGAATTTTGCTCAACATCGGCATGTTGAGTTGAGCTTCGCCTGGAAAGCTGATGGCAAATATCAACAACGAAAGAATCAAGTACGGTGGCGTTAATTCAGATTCTTTGAACAGGACCAAGGCAAACAAAGAAAAAATGATAGTCAGCGGATCAAGAAAAGCTTCTACCAGATTTAATAGCCCTGACCGCTCTATTGTTAGAGAGGTGGAGCGGCGGAATGAACTGGGTGTTTTGAATTGAGTCGTCATAATTACCAACGGAGCATCGCTGAACGCGCGTTTCAGGTTGCAAGCGAGAACCCTGCCTCAGCAAAACCAGTATCATCCACGAGAAATGTTACGGTTTTGTGAGAATAGATTACGAGTCAGCGGGTACGAATCAATCGATAAACGGGTTTGTTCAAATTATTGAAGTGCAGCTCATTCATTCCAAGATGAACATCGACGCTAACCGGTTCAGGGAAATAAGGTCCAACTACAGAGTTTGCGCCGAGCAAGCGGTATGTTCCCGGTGGTAAAGCTTGGGTACGCAGCACAACTTCACTGCCATGTGTTTGCACGTCATACCCACCGTAAGGCTTGGCCAAAGGCTCTCCAATAAAGATGCCCTCACCAGGCCATTGCACACTCTTCCAATACGCTTCAATGAGCGAATTTCCCACTAAATACCAATACATGACCAGTGCCGGATCAGGAAATTTTGCGAGGTGGTTGCATGGCTCGGCTACTGTGCCATAACTGCCTGTCGCACCAGCCTCTAGCCAGCGCAAACTACTCATTTGACTACTGTCGGTTAGTCGACCACCCGCCGAAGTCAGGTGATCCGCAATTGCACCTGGGCGGAATTTTAGGGTGTCCAGATAAGGGACGCTAACTATGCCAGTAAAATAAAACAGCACATCGGCTTTGTCTTTAATTGAATCAGCCTCCAGCATTTTTACTTCGATTAGATTGGTGGTTGATCGAACTAATTGCGGATAGGTCGAAGCCCTGACATTGCGGGCTTTATCGCTGGTATTCAGTAAATAGCCTGTTCCAGGAGGGTGGCTGTTATCCGCTTCAATTCCCCGATCTATCAAGGCCTTTACGTTGGCAAAGTTAGCTCCGGCTAATGCCATAGTAGGACGCATTTTTAGGTCGGTGTAAGGGGCAGAGCTGGAAGAATTAAAAAAATTGCTGGGCTTAGTCGCGCTGCAATTGTTTGAACAATAGCTCTTGGCAAAACCAAAGGTAAACGCCGAAGTAATCGACATACACTCAACTCGGTAAGGTGCGACCCAAGTGAGTACAAAGGCTTGTACAGTTCGGGGTGCTTTTCGATCTACCTGTAGTTTGATGCGTGCAAATTCACTTTGACTCATGGTTGAAGCCCCTTTGCGAAATCGCACGTGGATCACATTTCTTTGGGGAATGTTGCGACGCTTCTGATAATAATCGCCTATCTGGCGACTCAGCGGATCCATGTCATTTACAATAACTGCAAGGTCTCCAGCAGCTAAGCCAGACTTGGGCAGGAAAAATTGTGGCGTGCCTGCATGAGCAAATTCGGCATACCAGCACAACAGCAGAAATAGAAAAAATGATAGGCGCATTTTTAGATCGAATTAACCAAATTGGCATAGTCGCCGAATATTATGCATTGCTTGGGCATGTTCAGGCTGTCGAATATGAAAGTACAGTTTTTGTAATAATTTTGTAGGAATCGGTGCGTATTATTAACACTGAAATCACGCTTCCTCTAAGTGTGCTTTCTCCTCAATTTAGGGCAATCTTAGGGTTGCCCGTTTTTTTGATGCCATGGGCCTTCATTCATGAAAAACGAACAAGTCGACAACACCAACTCGACAATCGAGTTTTTGCTTAGAGCAGCAGATTGTGTCCGAGATTCGGCAAGTTGCATGGAAGTTCTAATGTTATTTCATTCTGACAAAGATGTAATTTCAATACCCGTTGTTAACGAAAATGAAATACCTGTAGGCATCGTAATGAGGTCGGAAATTACTGAGTTATTCAGTAAGCTGTATGCCAAAGAGCTAAAGGGCAAAGACCCAATTACAAAGATTATGAACGCCAGCCCTGTTGTGGTTGACAGCGGCACAAGCATTGAAGATGTTGCGCGCATTGTGTTGGATGCGGGAATGCAGCATATGGTGAGTGGCTTCATCATTACAATAGAGAATCGTTACTTGGGAATGTCCAATGGACATGACTTGCTCAGGGAAGTCACCAGCCGCAAACAACAGCACCTTTTTAATCTGGCGCACTTTGATCAATTGACAAGTTTGCCCAATCGCACACTGTTTTTGGATCGGGTGAACCAAGCGATTGCTGTGTCTAATCGGGTTCCTTGTGGCATATCGCTATTGTTTATAGATTTGGATCATTTTAAGACAGTCAACGATACCCTCGGTCACGCCGTCGGAGATTTGCTGCTCCAGCAGATTGCGCAAAGGCTTTCAACTTGCATACGCAAAGGAGACACTCTGGCTCGTTTGGGGGGCGACGAGTTTGTGGTGTTGCTGGAAGACCTTGGCATTGAATCAAGTGAAGCCAGAGAGCAAGCAGAAATCGTTGGCGTAAAAATACAGGCCACTCTAAGTCACCCTTTTCATCTCATTGATCACGAATACCGCATTACATCGAGCCTCGGTATCGCACAGCTTAATAGCCAGCAACAGTCGGCCTTCGATTTATTGAAGCAAGCCGACATTGCCATGTATCAGGCCAAGAAAGCGGGCCGTAATAAATTGTGTTTTTTTGATCCGGAGATGCAAGACATCCTTTCTGCTCAATCTTTGCTGAAAGAAGCGTTGAATTTCGCTCTTGAAAGGCAGCAATTCCGTTTATTTTATCAACTTCAAGTTGATAGACATCAACGCCCATTCGGCGCAGAGGCATTGATTCGATGGATACACCCAGAGCGCGGAATAATTTCTCCCGCCCAATTTATTCCACTGGCGGAAGAAACAGGATTGATATTGCCAATCGGTCAATGGGTATTGGATACCGCTTGCGCGCAGCTTAAGGAGTGGCAACAAAATGTTGTAACCAGAAGTTTGGTGTTGTCGGTGAATGTTAGTGTCAAGCAACTTAGGCAGCGTGATTTTGTAACACAAGTGCAAACTACCGTGCAACGTCATGCTATCAACCCGGCTCTTCTGAAGCTGGAAATCACCGAAAGCATGTTGGTGGAAAACATCGAAGAGACTATTGCAACCATGTTCGCTTTGAAGGCGATTGGCATCCAATTTTCGCTGGATGATTTTGGTACAGGCTATTCGTCTTTGCAGTACCTTAAACGTCTGCCACTTTCACAACTCAAAATTGACCAGTCATTTGTGCGTGACATTGCCACCGATAGCAACGACAAAGCAATTGTAAGTACCATTATTGCTATGGCACGCAATCTAAACTTGGATGTCATTGCCGAGGGGGTTGAGACGGAAGAGCAACAGCAACTTCTTTTGGGCAATGACTGTATTTATTTCCAAGGTTATTTTTTTAGCAAGCCAGTACCAATTGAACAGTTCAATGCCTTGCTGCAATTGGACTGACGGTATAAAGCTGGCCAGACAAAAGCGGTTTCGCGTTATCATTCGGAATCATTTTTATTGGTAATATCGTTATACTTTTTATTCTGGCGAATCCCTGACAATAAACCGTGCAACACCAACCCCTCCTCGCCGCCCTTGATTTGGGATCTAATAGCTTCCGTTTGCANNGCGGGGTTTACCCCCGGAGGCAGTCCGTGCCGTGGGTACAAACTCTTTGCGCGTGGCCAAAAACGCCCCCGAATTTTTGCAGCAGGCTGAAGCCGCACTGGGTTTTCCCATTGATGTGATTGCGGGGCGTGAAGAAGCGCGCCTGATTTATTTGGGAGTCGCGCATGGGTTGCCGCCTTCCGGTGCGAATCGTTTGGTGATGGATATTGGCGGTGGGTCGACAGAATTTATCATTGGCAACGGCTTGCATGCGGCCAAGTTGGAAAGCCTCTATATGGGTTGCGTGAGTTATAGCTCGCGATTTTTTCCCGGCGGAGAAATCAGCAAATCAAATCTCAAGCAAGCCGAGCTTGCAGCACTGAATGAACTGCAAACCATCTCCGGTGAGTTTTCAAAATCGCACTGGCATAACGCATTGGGTTCGTCCGGCACGGCCAAGGCTATCTGCGAAGTATTAGAGTTGAATGGCTTTAGTCAGCGCGGCATTACGAGGGATGGACTGGAGCGGCTACGTGTTCAATTATTGAAGGCGGGAGATGTTACCAGTCTGAATTTGCAAGGGCTACGCGCGGATCGCTTGCCCGTATTGCCCGGCGGGTTTGCCATTATGTATGCGGCGTTTTGTGAATTGGGCATCGAGCAAATGCAGCCCGCTTTGGGGGCATTGCGCGAAGGCGTGTTGTACGACTTGCTGGGGCGTTTCCACCATCACGATATGCGCGATGTAACGGTTGCGCAATTCATGCGCCGTTACCATGTAGATGCCCGACAAGCAGAGCGGGTCGGGCAACTTGCCGAGAAACTGGCCAAGCAACTGTTGCCCAAACAAACCAGCTTTGATTTGTTGCACGGCTTGAGGCAAGCCGCCCAATTGCATGAAATCGGCATCAGTGTGGCGCATAGCGGCTACCACAAACATACTGCTTATATTCTGGCTAATGCGGACATGCCGGGCTTCACCAAGCAAGAGCAAAGCAGATTGGGTTTAATTACCTTGGCACATCGCGGCAGGTTGGAAAAAATGCGCGGACTGTTAAATACCCCGGAGCTACTGGTACAAGTGATGGCATTGCGCCTCGCCACACTGATTTTTAGAAACCGCAAAGAAATTAAACTGCCTGCCATGCGCGTGCAATTTAACAACGGTAAATTTTATTTCTCATTTCCCGCCAACTGGTTTGTCAAAAATCCATTAACCGACACCGCTTTGCAGGAAGAAGTCCGGCAATGGAAAACCATCGGGATAGTTTTGCAGGTCTCAAAAGGCTTGAGCTAAAAACCTGTAAAGATTTTGTAATAATCACAGCCTAGACTTGGGGTACACGTGGCGTAGAGCGTCCGCATCCGCGCTAACAACCCAATCCAAGGTGATTTACCTGTGAGCAAAAAATTTAACGTGCAGCACTTTATCAACCGCGAATTAGGTCAGCTGGAGTTTAATCGGCGGGTGCTGGCACAAGCTGAGGATGTTGATATTCCGCTATTGGAGCGGCTCAAGTATCTGTGCATTGTCAGTAACAATCTGGATGAGTTCTTCGAGATTCGTGTGGCAAGTTTGAAAGAACAGTTCAAGCTGAAGGGCGTATCGCTTGGACCGGATGGTATGGATGCGCGGCAAACATTCAAGCTGGTGCGCGAGCAAGCGCATGAACTCATCACTCACCAATACCAGGTGCTTAACGCATCCATCCTCCCCGCACTGGATGCGGAAGGGGTTCGATTTTTGCGGCGCACCCAATGGAACGATGCGCAACGTGCCTGGGTACGCGATTTTTTCTTTGATGAGGTGATGCCCGTGCTTACCCCGATAGGGTTAGACCCTTCGCACCCTTTTCCACGGGTACTGAACAAAAGTTTGAATTTTGCGGTGGAACTGCAAGGCAAGGATGCGTTTGGCAGAAACTCTGCCAAAGCCATCGTGCAAGCCCCGCGTGTTTTGCCGCGTACTATCCCATTGCCGCCCGAAATCAGCGGTTGTGAGCATGGCTTCGTATTCCTATCCTCAATTTTGCACGCCCACGTGGGTGAATTATTTGTCGGCATGACCGTGCTGAGTTGCCATCAATTTCGCGTAACGCGCAACAGCGATCTGTTTGTGGATGACGAGGAGGTTAAAAATCTGCGTACCAGTTTGCAGGGCGAGCTACCGCATCGACACTTCGGCAACGCGGTGCGTTTGGAAATCACCGACAACTGCGCACCACAAGTCGCCGAGTACTTATTGAAACAATTTGATTTGCACGAAGAAGATTTATATCGCGTCGATGGGCCGGTCAATTTGGTGCGTCTGATGGATATTCCCGCACAGGTGAATCGTGATGATCTCAAATTTCCCGCTTATTCATCGACCATTCCCGCGACCCTGCAAAAAAAAGGCGCGAATATGTTCAAGTTGCTGCGCAAAAACGATGTGTTGTTGCACCATCCATTTCAATCCTTTCAACCCGTCATCGATTTTATTCAGCAGGCTTCCATTGATCCGCAAGTGGTGGCAATCAAACAGACGGTGTATCGCACAGGCGTGGATTCTGCTTTGATGGAGGCGTTGATGGCGGCAGCAAGAGGCGGTAAGGAAGTCACCGTGATTGTTGAATTGCTGGCGCGTTTTGATGAGGAAGCGAATATCAATTGGGCAACCAAGTTAGAGGAAGTTGGGGCGCATGTGGTGTACGGCGTGGTCGGACACAAAACCCACGCCAAGATGATTATGGTGGTGCGGCGTGAAGAGGGGAAACTGCGTCGTTACGTGCATCTTGGTACGGGAAACTATCATCCGCGTACCGCGCGACTCTATACCGATTTTGGTTTATTCACGAGCCAGCCGGAAATATGCGCCGATGTAAACGAGGTGTTCGGGCAACTGACCAGTTTGGGCAAAGCCGGCAAGTTGCAGCACTTGTGGCAATCCCCGTTCTCGTTGCACAGCCAGATTTTGCAGGCTATACACAATGAAACCAAGTTGGCGCAATCTGGGGAAAAGGCACATATCATCGCCAAAATGAACGCGCTGCTAGAGTCGGCCATTATTGAAGCATTGTATGAGGCTTCACGGGCAGGCGTGAAAATAGACTTGATCGTACGCGGGGTGTGCGCATTGCGTCCTGGTGTGGCCGGGTTGTCGGATAACATACGCGTGCGTTCGGTGATAGGGCGATTTTTGGAACACACGCGAATTTTCTACTTCCGCAATGACTTGGCGCATGATGTTTATCTATCCAGTGCGGACTGGATGGACAGAAATTTCTTCCGCCGTATCGAAGTATGCTTTCCCTTGCTGGATAAAAAACTTAAAAAACGTGTGTTGGACGAAGGGTTAAAAATTTATTTACGCGACAATGTGCAAGCTTGGGACATGTCATCCAGCGGGCATTACCGTCGTAAGACAACCCGCCGTGCCGAACCGCATTGCGCCCAAGCTACGTTGTTAGAGCAATTGGCAAACTAAACCGCCATCCAGCAGTCACGGGATGGCGG
>CXWL01108582.1_pt1 | contig 10626 bp, 10 predicted proteins | sample 590931 | NCBI WGS metagenome assembly CXWL01 (sample SAMEA3498368, study PRJEB10139) | groundwater metagenome | biome: water well; material: biofilm material | place: Germany | collected 2015-04-27 | reverse complement strand
GGTGACGACGCCGGCCAGTCCTTCCAGGCTGCGCTGGTTGGGCGTGAACAGCCCGACCAGTTTGCGCGGCAATAGCGCGGTGCAGATGCTGACCGTGGCCGAGCGGCCGCTGCGCGCATCGATCAGCACGTGGCGGAATTTACTGGCCATAAAGTCGCCGAAGGTGCGGAACAAGGCCGGGCACGCGGCAAACAGGCTGTCCCAGTCCATGCCATGGGCCCGTTCGCCATAGGTGTCGTCAAAGCGCCCGGCGCGCATCAGGTACAGCGGGCGGCTTTCATCGACCCGCTCGACATACAGTTCCCAGTCGATCGAATCGAGCACATCGCGCGCCAGCGCCTCATCGCCGGCGCCACTGGCGCCAGCCAGCAGCCGCACACGGTCGCTGCAGGCCTGGAAATATTCGAGCAAACCCTGCTTTTCTTCGCGCTGGCCGAAGAGGTGGTGCAGGCCGGGCGATTCGGTATCCCAATCGATCATCAGCACAGGTACTGTGGCGTTCTGGCGCCCCGCCAACAACACGGCCATGTTCGACAACGCGACGCTGCGCGCCGTTCCGCTCTCGAAGGAGTAAAACGTGGTCACCTCGCCGGGAGCGGTTATCGGCGGAAGCGTAATTCGGTTGAGTTCCATTAGTGCTCCTCATATCTTTGGGAAAGTTATATCCGGAATGTCGCGCCATGCAGGTGGGACATCGGGGAGCACAAATTGGTTGCAATTATGGCTCGCCGGCATATGCTTTTTTTGATACTCGTAGTGCATGGCAATGCGATCCACGATTTTCTTTATGTCTGGGAGAAACTCCGGATTGGCCATCAGCTCACCGGTGGCCATCGTGAAGTTCGAAAAGTCGACATACATGTTCGACCCGGCCACCTGGGCCGGCAGGTGATCGGGGTGCCTGGTCATGATTACCGGAATGATCAGCCGGCTCGGCAGCTCGTACCACTGGCTGCGTTCCGCTTCGAGCAGCTGCATGGCGGCAAACTCGCGCCGCGTGTAGGCATGCGATTCGTACTTGGGCGTATAGATCATGATCATCGCCACGCTCTCGCACATGGCGCGCGCGATGCGGCGGTCGATGTCGTCGCCGCCGCCCAGCTGTTCGGTATCGATGAACAGCTCGTTCTCGTTGTCGAAGTAGGGTTCGAGATAGCAGCGGATAGCGTCCGACAGTGCACGCTTGAACCGGTTCATCAACGCATAACGGCCATGGGCATAACTGAAGAAACAGCCATAACGGATCGCCATTGCAGCCTCCTCTTTCCAGATTGCCAACGGGGGCGCTCCCATCCACGACTCTAACAAGCTCGACTTTTGTCACTTTGTGCACGCGCAAGCGGCCCCGTTGGCCCGAGGCGCAAGCGCGGAAGCGCGCCAATTGGGGCATAATCAAAAGCAAACGACCGTACTTTTTTTAAAGAACCAACAACGGAGACAACATGAAAGCAGTGATGTGCAAAGCGTGGGGATTGCCCGACAGCCTGGTCGTGGAAGAGGTGCCCGACCCGGTGCCGGGGCCAGGCCAGGTGGTTGTCGACGTCAAGGCCGCGGGCGTGAATTTCCCCGACGTGCTGATCGTGCAGGGCAAGTATCAGTTCAAGCCCGAGCTGCCATTCACGCCGGGCAATGAGTTGTCGGGTGTGGTGAGCGCGGTCGGGCCGGATGTCGCAGGATTCAGTATCGGTGACAAGGTGATCGCGTTCACGCCGATCGGCGCGTTTGCGCAGCAGGCGCTGGTGCCGGTGCAAGCGCTGATGCCGATGCCGCCGGGGATGGACTTCGATACTGCCGCCGCGATCACCCTTACCTACGGCACTTCGCACCATGCGGTGGTGGATCGGGCTGGGCTGAAAGCTGGCGAGACGATGCTGGTGCTGGGCGCGGCGGGCGGCGTCGGGCTGGCGGCGATCGACATCGGCAAGGCGCTGGGCGCACGCGTCATTGCGGCGGCCTCGTCGGATGAAAAGCTGGCGGTGTGCCGCGCGCACGGGGCCGATGCCACCATTAATTATTCAACCGAGGACCTGCGCGAGGCGATCAAGGTTGCCACCGATGGCAAAGGGCCGGATGTGATTTATGACCCGGTTGGCGGCGAGTATGCCGAGCCGGCGTTTCGCTCGATTGGCTGGCGCGGGCGCTATTTGGTGGTCGGGTTTGCCAACGGCGAGATCCCGAAGCTGCCGCTGAACCTGGCGCTGCTGAAAGGCGCGTCGCTGGTGGGCGTGTTCTGGGGCGAGTTCGCCAAACGGGAGCCGAAGGCGAATATGGCGGCGATGCGGCAGATGATGGGGTGGCTGGCGGAGGGCAAGATCAGGCCGCGGATTTCGGGTCGTTACAAGTTGGAAGAAACGGCGCAGGCCTTGAACGACATGGCGGCGCGCAAGGTGACAGGCAAGGTCGTGATTCAGCCGTGATGCGTATCGGCGGATAAGCGCCGAGCGCGCAATCGGCCATGCATGCGCAGCCCTGACGCACGCATGGCCGAATGTGCCCTGCGGGCCCTTCAACCCTTGGGGTCCGTGGTACTCCCGGGCTTGAAGAATTCGATCACCTCGGCCTGCACCCGCGTGCGCTTGAACGGCGGCAGGCTCTGCCACACCCGTCTTCCATACGACTTGGTAATGATGCGCGGATCGCAAATCATCAGCACCCCACGGTCGGTCTCGTCACGGATCAGGCGCCCCGCCCCCTGCTTCAGGTTGATGATCGCCTCCGGCAGCGTGTGGTGCATGAACCCGTTCATTCCCTGCTTTTCCATCACGTCGATGCGTGCCGCCAGCACCGGGTCGTCCGGTGGCGCGAACGGCATCTTGTCGATGATGACCAGGGACAGCGCGTCGCCACGCACGTCAACACCTTCCCAGAAACTCTGGCTACCGACCAGCACCGCATTGCCGGCGCTGCGGAACGAATCGAGCAACTCGGTGCGGCCGCGCTCACCCTGCACAAACAGCGGAAAATCCAGGCCGCGCGCGGCGAACTCGGTACGCAGCCGTTCGGCCACATGCTTGACCGCGCGAATCGTGGTGCACAGGAAGAAGGTACGCCCGCCTGCCGCCTCGATCACCGGCAGCGCACTGTCGACGACCGCATCGGTATAGCCGAACGCATTCGGTTCCGGCAACCCATTCGGCACATACAGCAAGCCTTGCTGCTCGTAGTTAAACGGACTCGGCCAATTTTTGGCTTCCTCGCCTTCCAGCCCCATCTGCGACGAGAAGTGCTTGAAGTCGTTCTTGACCGCCAGCGTGGCCGACGTAAAGATCCAGCTGCGCGGCGTGCCTTCGCGCTGGTTCGAGAAGATGGGCGCGATCGACAGCGGCGTCTTGTGCAGGTGCAGCGAGGACGAGAACGCTTCCACCCACAGCACCGCCTGGTCGCCTTCGACAACCTTGCCTTTGGTCTCCGCCTTCCAGGCGTCCACCCCGGCGGCCAGTTCGACGGCGCGCACCCTGCACTGCTCGATGCTCTCGGCGCGCGCGGCCTGGTCTTCCAGTACGTCGATCATCGCCGCCAGCTGTTCCTTCAGCGTCGCCAGCGCCGGGAAGAAGTCGGACGATGGCATGATCTGCGCCAGCGCGAGCCGCATGATGTCCTGCGGGAAGGCCAGGCGCAGGTCGCGCGCGGCCTTTTCGACCGCGGTGACGACCTTGGCCCAGTCCGGGCCGCCGCGTGCGTGCGCGAGGCCTTCGGCCAGCACGTCGCGGCACAGTTCGAGGATCTGCGAGGTCGATACCGTCTGGCCGAAGAACAGGGTCGCGGTGTCCGGCAGCTGGTGCGCTTCGTCGAAGATGATCGTGTTGGCCGACGGCAGCAGCTCGGCCACGCCGGTATCTTTCAGGGCGACGTCGGCGAAGAACAGGTGGTGGTTGACCACCACCACGTCGGCCTGCTGGGCCTCGCGGCGCGCCTTCATCACGAAGCAGTCCTGGTAGTACTGGCACTCGGCGCCCATGCAGGTGTCGCGGGTCGAGGTGACCAGGTTCCAGATTGTCGCGTTCTCGGGTACCTTGGTCAGCTCGGCCTTGTCGCCCGAGTTGGTCATCTTGATGAAGCGCGAGATTTCACGCAGGTGGCCGACGTCGTCGCGCGAGGTCATGCGCCCGTTGTTCAAGGTGCGTTCGAGGTGGTAGTGGCAGACATAGTTCGAGCGGCCCTTGAGCAGCGCCACCGAGACAGGCGCGCGCAAGGCGCTGCGCACGGTCGGGATATCGCGCAGGAACAATTGATCCTGCAGGTTCTTGGTGCCGGTCGAGACGATGGTCTTGCCGCCCCACAGCAGCGCCGGCACGAGGTAGGCGAAGGTCTTGCCGGTACCGGTGCCCGCTTCCGCGATCAGGGTTTTCTGGCCGGCGATGGCCTGGGCGATCGACTTGGCCATCTCGGTCTGCGAGCGGCGCGGGCTGAACGCGCCGACCGAGGGCGCAAGCGGGCCTCCTGCGGAAAACAGGCGGTCGATCTCGGCGTCGTACTTGCCGGCCGGGGCGGCCTGCTCTAAGGCGCCTTCGGCAGGCAGCTCGCCGGGCGTGCCCGGGGCTGGAGTTTGCTCGGTCAAAGTGGGTGTCTGGTAATGCGAAGACAAATCAGGCCGGAACGTCCGGCACCAATTGCATTTTCAGCAGGGTGATATGGTCCTTCAGCTGCAGTTTACGCTTTTTCAGGCGGCGCAGTTGGAGCTGGTCGTTGTGGCCGTCGTCGGTCAGCTTGTTTATGACCGCGTCCAGGTCGCGATGTTCCACGTCGAGTTCGACAATGCGGCGCTGGATGTTGTGTACGTCAGTCATTATCGCTTTCCCAACCTTGTTTCAGTACTGCTAACGGGCGCCGTGCGGCGTGCATACAATTGGATACAAAAGTTTCGCAAGGACAACGCTTACGACTTGCAACTTTAGTGCTTCCCGGTGCATAGTTTAATCTACGGCGACGTTGCCGCCAATACAGATCGACCCGCGAGCTGCGATTGCAGTGCTAACGCAGCCAGGAAACAACTGACGAGATGAGTTCATACAAGATCGAAGCGGGCACCGCGCAGCATATCGGCAGCCGGGCGCAGCAGAATGACCGCGCCGCCCTGTTCACCGGCGCGCGCGCGCCGGGCTATGTGCTGGCTGTACTGGCCGACGGCCTGGCCGGCGGCGCCATCGCCCCCGAGCAGGTGCTGCACACGGCCAAGCTGGTCTTCAACGAGTTCAAGCCGGGCGACTCGGCCGATGTCGATCGCATGGCCGACCTGCTGCGCGCGATCGTGCACGAAACCCATCTGGTCATCAAGATGAATGGCGTCACCACCGGCACCGAACCGCTGGCCAGCTTCGTCGGGTTGTTGATCAGCCCGCAGGGACAGGCGGTCTGGGCTCACGTTGGCGATTCACGCCTGTACCGCTTCACCGCCGGCAAGTGCCGCGCGCGGACCACCGATACCGGCTATATCGCGCATTTAATTGGCAACGACCAGCTGCCGCCAGAAGCGGCTAAGGCGCATCGCCAGTCGCCGCTACTGCTCAACGTGCTGGGCAATGTCCACAAGGAGCCGTTCGTCACTTTCGGCAGCCACCAGGGCCTGGCTGCCGATGATGCATTCCTGCTGTGTTCGGACGGACTGTGGCATTACTTCACCGACACAGAGCTGGGCTCCGTGCTGAACAAGAACGCGCCCCGTCAGGCGTCGGAACTGTTGATCAACAAGGCCACCGAGCGCGCCGACGGCAAGGGCGACAACTGCACGATGGCCATGATCAAGCTCGTGCGGCCGCCCAAGGAAGTTCCCAATTACACGGTGCAGAAGATGCGACGCGCAGTGTGAGGGCAGGACCTTGCAACAACCTACGTCTTGGCACGCCTGCTCACATGGGTCACGGATTCCCGCCTCCGCGGGAATGGCGTGATGGCAGGCGCTCCACCCNNCTCCACCCTCGCCGCGCGCATGACCGTCGTTCCCGCGCAGGCGGGAATCCATACACCGTATCGCTTCAGCTCAGCCTAGGTTCCCGCCTGCGCGGGAATGACGTTTTCCAGCTTTGCCTTAACGCTGCCGTCCCTTGCGACTATCGCCTGCATCGCGCGGATTGAAACGGATCGGCGTCGGCTAAGGGTGGGCGATCACAGGTCCTGAACTGGGTCGGTGACAGACCCATGAGACGTTTGAAGCGCCGGTTGAATTCGGAAACGTCATTAAAACCGCTGTTCAAAGCCACTGACAGCACCGGCTCGTCACTTTGCCGAAGCCGAAGTGCAGCTCGCCGCAGACGTCGGCCAAGCAAATATTGATACGGCGTGACACCCACTTCGCTGCGGAATTCCCTGAGAAAATGAAAAGGACTCATCGCAGCCTCGCGCGCGAGCCACGCCAAGGGTAGCGAGCTTTCAACATTTTCGTCAATGAGGCGAACAATCTCCTGGATCCTGCGTGTGCCTCTTGTATCTCGGGAAGCGGTGTGGGCTGGCAACCCCGCCACAAGGGCCGCGACCGTGCCGACTAAGCTAAGGGCGAGCTCTTCAAGCGCGTCAGCGTCACCCCAGGCGACCTCGGCCTCGGCAATGGCGCCAAGCCTGGCCGTCGCCTGATTGGGCGGCAGGCATGGTCGCGGCAATAGGAATTTCGTTGCTCTTGGTATCGAGGACAGCACATCCTCGTAATATCCGCTTTCCAAATGAAAGGCGAGGCAGCGGTCGCCAACACTGTGCTCGTGCCCGCAAGCAAAGCAATCGCCTGCATTCCCCAGAAGGACTGCCCCGGGTGCAAGTGTCGCTCGTCCCTGCGACGAACGATAATCGAAGGTTCCACTGAGTACTACGGCCATACAGATGGCTTCATGCTGCTCCTCTATAACCGGATCAGCTGGCCCGGCGGTGCAATCTACTTCCGTCACACGCCATCCCGGTCCTTGCGCTCGAATCGTGGTCGCTATTGTCATATGGCCATTTAGCAATTTTCCCCAAGTGGATACTATCCATTTTTGGGTATTGTACTGCTGGCAGTTGTCGGAGGCACGTGCTGCCCCGACTGGAACGCCCAAGATTCATCGACAGGAGATTTTATGCTTGACCATGTTCGCATCAAAGGAGCCGCGGGTGCTCATATTGTGGAGGAAAGCTGATGGCGACGTTGCGGCGAGAGGAAATCGTCAAGGTTTCTGCAGAGAAGGCATGGAGCATGCTGCGCAATGTAGGTAAGCCGCAGGTGTTATTCTCTGGCGTGCTCGTGGATGGGTTTATAGAGGGCGATATTCGAACTGTCACCTTTGCCAATGGAATGCTCGTGCGCGAGCGGATTATCGACATTGATGAGACCAATCGTCGCGTGGCTTACGCTGTGCTCGGCGATTTGTTTGAACACCATTCCGCCTTTATGGAGATCTTTCCCGACGGTGAAGAGCGTTGCAGGTTTGTCTGGGTCAGCGACTTTCTTCCGAATGAACGCATGGAATTGGTGAAGCCGCTCGTTGAACAAGGGTCTCGGATGCTGGTCTTCAATCTGGAAGCGGGAGTTGGCACCGGCCGGGCAGATAGTCCACCGGTTTGAAGTGCTCACGTTGACCGCCTGCCGCTCGTGGCGTTTTTTGATCGCTTGGAATCCAACTACAGCATCCATTTATAACATTGTCCAAGGAATTCATATGAAACCACGCATTCGATTTTCGTCCGCAGCCGTATTCCTTTGCTTGACGCTGGCCGCCTCCGGCTTTGTCCAGGCGGCCGATTCGAACGCGCATCTCCCCGACATGGATCAACTTTTCAAGGACGCGGACGTTGAAGGTACCTTCGTACTTCTGGACGCGCAAACCGGCCGGACCTTGCGCCATAATCCGGCGCGCGCACAGACACGCTATATTCCAGCCTCGACCTACAAAATCCCGAATTCCTTGATCGCGTTGGAAACCGGGGTAGCGAGCGGGCCGGATTTCACCCTCGCCTGGAATAGCACGGCTGTTCCGCGCCAGCCATGGTGGCCGGCCGTCTGGGCGGGTGATCACGCGCTTCGCACGGCGCTGCCAAATTCGGTGGTGTGGTACTACAAGGAGCTTGCCCGTCGAATTGGGCCGGATCGCATGCAGGCGTACCTGGATAAGTTCGAGTACGGCAACCGGGACATATCAGGTGGAATTGACCAATTTTGGCTTACCGGCGGACTGCGCATCTCCGCCGAGGAGCAAGTCGATTTCTTGCGACGCTTCTACTTTGGGAAATTGGGGGCTTCGGAGCGCGCAACCCAAATAGTCAAGGACGCCATTGTGCTGGAGCAGACGCCTCAGTACCGCCTTAGCGGAAAGACTGGATGGGTTGGATTCGGTGATCCGTCAAGCACTCAGGTTGGATGGCTAGTCGGCTTTTTGGAGCGGGACGGCGAAGTCCACTTTTTTGCGATTAACATCGATATCAAGAAGAACGACGATGCCGCCGCGCGACTGCGGATCACCAAGGCGGTTTTGCGCCACCTCGCGCTGATCTAAGCGCATCGCTGATGACAACGGTTCAGTGACCGATGTCATCAGGCGCGAACAGCCGCGCCCCAGAGCAGCGGACTCAGCGTTTCGAGCCTGCCACCAGCACCGCTGCGCCGGCAACGATCGCGGCGATGCTCGCCCACAGCGGGATGTTGACCTTCTTCTCTTCCGCTACTGACAGGTTGATCGGGCCAAGGCTGGCTTTATGGGTCTCCTCGGTGAAACTGAAGCCTCCCAGGGCGATGCCGAGCAAGCCTGCGACGATGAGCGCGATGCCGATCATTTTGGTGCTGTTCATTTTTAGTTCCTTCTTCTTGTTATGGAATCGCTGCGACTGTCGTGATTACGACCCGCGAGCGGAACCATCATGCGCTGTTGTTTGGAATAGTTCTGTACGCAAGCGTACAGTCGAGCCGCTTTAGCGTGGTGAGGTTTCCTCGTTGAAAGCTTACCCGCCCTATGCGTGGTACCGAACGGATCTGCGCCGCGGAAAAGTTGATAGTGTGCCACGGAAGCAAGTGCTGAGAACAAACGCACTGTTCTGACATTTCCTTGCGTATCCCATGCTTCGAAGTCAGGAATGCTCCGATAGAGAGTATCGATATGGGCATGGCACACGGCTACGCAAGAGTAGTACTCTTATGTTCCACTGGATGGTTGAATCCATTTTCAACGCCAATCGCGGTGGTGGCAGCAACAAGGATGTCGGCCTTGTTATGGGCGTTCCAGGTGCATGGATGGTCGTGCTGCGTCCCTTGGATTGCGTATTGCGTACGGAAGATTTCCGACGTGCGCTTGACCAGGGTCGTCCAATCCTGAGCAACCCTCGGGACCAGCGTGTGCCGGAACGCCCTGGTTTTTGGCAATCTCACCGATAAGTGTGGCACTCAACACTTGACGGCGACATAGCCTAGTTCTTCTCCGCCTCGCGTTCGGCCTGGCGCTTGGCGCGCTCGGCCTGGCGCCGCGCCGAATCCTGGCGCTTCTTCTCGAATTGCGCCACATTGTCGGCGCGCTTGCCCGCTTCAGCCCGTTCCTGCTCGGCGATCCGCTTCAGCCTGGCGGCATTTTCGGCTTCACGGTTGACCCTGGTTGCAAGCGGCTTCGGCGGCGGGGCCGGTTCTTCTTCACGCACCGGACGCGGGCTGGCTGCGCGCTGGGCGGCGTCGGCCTCGGCTTCCTTCACCGCTTCGGCCAGTGCGCGGTCGCGCGCATTCGCCTTGTCGCGGCGCTGGAACAGTTCGGCCTCGACCTCAATCGAACGCACCACGGCCAGGCCGTCGCGGCGCTTCTCGCGCGCCCCTTCGAGGCAGCTGTTGACGAAGAACTTGCTGTAGCAGACCTGCTCGCTGGCGGCGAATTCGGCCTCGATGGCCGCGCGTTTCGCGGTGGCATCAGCCAGCTTGCGCTCGGCTTCGGCCAGTGACGTCGACGGCGGCGCAACGTGCTGCACATTCGGCGGCAGCAGCACATACGAACAAGCAGAAAGCGCCGCGCCTGCCAGCACGAGCGCGGCAGTGCGAAGGGTTGAAAATGCGAACGGATAAGCCATTATTATTGTCCTTGTCGAGTCGGTCAGGCCAGTGCGCCGGCGGCGTCGCGCCGTTGTGAATCCATGTATTCGCGCGACTGCATCTCGATGATACGCGAGACAGTGCGGTGGAACTCGTTTGCCATCTGCCCCTGCGTGTACAGGGCCTCCGGCTCAACCTCGGCCGACATCAGCAGCTTGACCTTGTGGTCGTAGAACACGTCGATCAGCCAGGTGAAGCGGCGCGCCTCGGACGACTGCGCGGCCGACATCGCCGGTATCCCCGACAGCACCACGGTGTGAAAGCGGCTGGCCAGTTCCAGGTAATCGTTCTGCGAGCGGGGGCCGCCGCACAGGGTCGCAAAATCGAACCAGATGATGCCGCCGGCGCGGCGCAGGCAGCGCAGCTCGCGCCCCTCGATGCGCACATGCGGGTCTTCGTCGGCGATTTCGGCAATCGCCGCGTAGGCCGCGCGCAGGGCCGCGTCGGCGGCGGCGCCGAGCGGCGTGTAATAGCTGTCGACCTGCTCGAGCGCGCGCTTGCGGTAATCGGTGCCGGCGTCCACATTGAGCACGTCGAGCTTGTCCTTGAGCAGCGCGATGGTCGGCAGCATGCGGTCGCGGTGCAGCCCGTCCGGGTACAGCAGG
>CXWL01007551.1_pt1 | contig 10626 bp, 7 predicted proteins | sample 590931 | NCBI WGS metagenome assembly CXWL01 (sample SAMEA3498368, study PRJEB10139) | groundwater metagenome | biome: water well; material: biofilm material | place: Germany | collected 2015-04-27 | reverse complement strand
CTCTGGGAGCGTGAGGGATCCGCAGCCGGAGCCTGAAAAAATTTGGACGGGTCAAACGGGGTCAGCGCTGAGACTGGCATAACTGCTGTTCCTTCCTGTGGGCCTTATCGGATCCCCCCTAGCTAAACTTAAGGGGTGCTGTGGTATAGTGCCTCCAGGTACTGGCTATTCGACTTCCTCGCGGAGAAGGAGTTCCCCATGCCCACACCATCAACTTCGGCACGCCTTGCTCTCGTGCTCCTGACGCTGGCCCTCTCCAGCGGCTGTTCATTCAAGGCCACGCTCGACCAGACCATGGACACGACCTCAAATGTCACCGGCACCACATCATCCGCTCACAGCTGGGTTTCAGAAGACGGGCTGGTTAAGCCGGAGTACAAAGCTCTCGCCTTAATCACAGCGAGCCGGGATAATATGGAGCAGAACATCGCGACCGGATCCGGCGAGTATTTGACCGCGGTCGGAACGTTGCTCGGCGTGCCGGAAACTGATCGCGCCGACTTCGGCGCCGCGGTCCAACGCCACTATGCTCAGGATTGGCCAGGCTCCCATGCGGCCCCTGAACAGTGGCTGGCGCAGCTCCATGAAACCGCTCAATCCTATCGGCTGTCCCACTAACCCCTGTCGGATCTCGCATGACCACACCTCAAGCCTCCGCCGCGACACTCCCCTTTCAACGAATCCTCCATCCTTCTGACTTTTCGGAGGACAGCCACACCGGACTGGTCCACGCGGTGAAGTTGGCCGTGGCCGCCCACGGCGAGCTATCGATCATGCACATCGATCCGGATGTTCCCCGGGCAGACTTCGAGGACTTTCCTCAAGTACGCCCCCTGCTCGAACGCTGGGGACTCCTTCCTCACGGCAGTCCACGTGAGCAGGTAGCCGACTTGGGGATCGCGATCAAGAAGACCCGTACGGTGGCGAAGAACCGGACCGAAGCCATTCTCCAATATCTCGCCAAGCACCCGGCCGATTTGCTGGTGATGGCCACCAATCAGCACGAAGGCCTCGCCCGATGGCAACATGAGAGCGTCGCCGAACCGGTCGCCCGTGCAAGCCGGATGGCCACGCTGTTCGTCCCCGCGCAGGTCGAAGGATTCGTGGTAAAGGATTCAGGGCAGCCGAAGCTCCGCCGGGTCCTGGTGCCGGTGAGCGAGGAATACAGCCCGCAAATGGCCATCGACACGACCGCGCAGTTGGCGTCCGCCCTGGGCTGCGACAATCTCACGGTGATCGTCGTGCAAGTGGGAGACGATCGCNNGATTCTCGCGATGGGGAAAGATTTCGATGTCGATCTCATCGTCATGACGACGTCGAAACAGCATACCTTGCTGGACCTCATGCGAGGCAGCGTGACCGAACGTGTGCTCCGTGGCGCCCGCTGCCCCCTGCTAGCTTTACCGGTCTGACATTCTCCGCACCACCCTCACCGGCGCATCCGACATTCCTTCAGGCTGATTTCGCAGCACCGTGCGCACGACCACCCCGTCTTTGAGAATAAGAAAATTCGTCGGCACGGCCGGGATTTTCGGCCCCGGCAGAATGACCCCGACGAGATTCAAGGGATCGGAGGCTGACAGTTTAATCTCTTGTCCTGCCGCAGCGCCGCCAACAGATTTGCGCATTGCGCGCAGGGCTTCGACTGCTTCCGGCAGCGCGAACTGCTCGCCGACAAAACCCGTCACAAATCGCCCGCCACGCAACTCCCCTTGCAGTTCCAATTTCCGGTACACCACAAGCAGATCGCGCCACGACTGCACCAACGACTCGCGCACCAGCAGATCGCGGAAGACGACGCCATACCGCCGCAAGAGCTGACGAGCCGTTTTCTCTGAAGAGCTGATAGCCGATGGCTGACTGCTGACCGCGCTTCGAAGCAGCGTCCAGCGGCCTGCTGTATGCCGTGGGCGGCGCGCCCGCTCCCGGCCCTCGGCACGGCGGCGGCGCGGATCCATAAGGGCGCGCAGATTGTCGAACCCGTCGGCCGTCACCAGACCGGCCGCGACGAGTTCCCACAGCCCGGATTCGACCTCCGCCGGCAAATGATTGGTCAGCCGCACCAGATCGGCAAAGAAGCTCGCGCCGTACGCGTGCAATGCACGGCGCAGGTCCTGAGCCACGGCACTCAGCTGGCCATAGGGATCAGGTCCGGCCTGCGCCGCACCCTCTGCGAATGCCGCCAGCAACCACTCTCCGTCCTCACGCGGAAACAGGCTGATCGGTGCGACGCTGGTGGGCACGATGCGCCGGGCTTTGTCGGATTCACCGGAGAAGGCCAGGCGCGGATGCGGCGAGATCCGTCCCCAACTGACCGCGCCGCTGAGACAGAGACGGTCCAACAACTCCGGCTCATATTTCGCCAGACGCACACGCAAGAGCTGCGGTTCCCAGGCTGACGCCGCCGCTTCGAACCCGGCCAGTTGAGTGATGACCTGCGTGAGGCCGGCCTCTCCATGCTGCCGAGAGCCCGGCGTCACATGCTGCCACTGGAGCAGGAAGCGCATGAACTCGGCGGCGGTGACCGGCTCGATGTCCTTGCGCAACCGGCCGATCGTCAGCCGATGGATCCGCGCCAGGAGCCGGCGATGACACCACTCTGACGTGGAGATACCGGAAAGTGCTGAGTCCTGGGTGCTGAGTCCTGAGTGCGCTCTGAATTGGCCGCGGAGGACTTGGCCTTGCGATTCCAATTTCAGCATCGCCGCTGTGACGCCATCCACGGGTAGATGCAGCCGATCGGCCAGCTGCGACACCGTCGTCGGGCCGATACTCTCCATCCACCCCTGCACCACCGTGCCAAGGACCTCTTCATCACGATCCGCAAACAATCGTTCAACCCGCTCCCGGTTCTCCGCCGCCACCCAGCCCTGCACCGCTCGCCCCTCACTTCTCGCCGCCAACTCCACTATCCGCCCTTCTTCGATGAGGCGCTGCAGAAACACGAACCAAGACGCGCCCTCTTTGACCGGCACCCAGACCAGCGTCAGCAGCGCATCGTGCAGTTCGTCGGCATCCCGGACCACCGGCCACGCCTCCCGCTCGACGTCTTCAATCGCCGCGGAATCGAGTGCGCCGATCTGCCCGAGCATCTCCGGCGGCAGGGTCCGTCGCATTTCCACCGCCCGGGCGCGGCGCTCTTCCAGCGGCGCGTCATCGAGAAAGGCGTAGGGGTTGGCATTCAGAATCTCATGGGAAAAGACCGAGGGCACGGGCGTATCCACCGCAACACAGCGAATCGTGCCGGTTTCAATGGCCTTCAGCACGGTCGTCAGCCCCTCCAGATCCATCGCCTCCGTCAGGCAATCGCGGATGGTTTCGTTCACGAGGGGATGATCCGGAATCTGCCTGGCCGCCCGCTCGCCGGTAAGATTCTCCTGGCAGGCAATCGCATCCGGAAAGACCGCCGCAAGCAAATCTTCCGACTTCATCCGCTGAATCTGCGGAGGCACCTTCTTGCCGTTGGAAAATCTGAGCAGCGCCAGCGAACGCGACGCATTCCAGCGCCACCGGGTCGCAAACATCGGCGCGAGCAAGACCGCTTGAATCAGCACTTCACGGACCGTCTTCGAGTGGAGATAGCCGAAGACCGACTCCAACGGGAAACTGTGCTTCTCGCCGAGCGAGATCACCAAGCCGTTATCTGTCGCCGCAGCCTGCAACTCGAAATCGAAGGTGACGCAGAAGCGTTTGCGCAGGGCGAGGCCCCAGGCCCGGTTGATCCGCCCGCCGAAGGGCGCATGCACAACCAGCTGCATCCCGCCGCTTTCGTCGAAGAACCGTTCTGCGACGATCGTGTCCTGCGTCGGCACGGTCCCCAGCACGGCCTTGCCGGTGAGCACGTACTCGATGGCCTGCTGCGCGCCACGCTGATCCAATGCACATTCGCTCTTGAGCCAGCCGATGACTGACGGCTGATAGCTGACGGCCGGATCATCAGACAGCGCGCGTGCAGCAATCTCCTGCCGAAGCGCTGCCACCTCCGCCGATAATTCGGCCGTCCGCGACGGAGCCTCGCCCCGCCAGAACGGGATGTTCGGCGGCGCACCCTGAGCATCTTCCACACGAACCTTCCCCGCCTCGATACCTTTGATCCGCCACGACGTATTGCCCAGCAACATGATGTCGCCGGCGAGACTCTCCACCGCGAAATCCTCGTCGACCGACCCCACCACCGTCCCATCGGGCTCCGCCACCACCGCGTAGTTCGCCGTGTCAGGAATAGCGCCGCCGGAGGTGATTGCCGCCAGCCGCGCACCGCGCCGCCCCTTGATCCGCCGATTGATGCGGTCATGGAATAGATAGGCCAGGCCCCGCCCCCGCTGGGTGGCGATCCCGTCAGCCAGCATATGCAGGACGCCATCAAACTCGGCCCGCGAAAGATCCCGGTAGGAATAGGCCCGACGACACAAAGCGAAGAGCTCGTCTTCCGTCCAGATCTGACTGGCCGCTGCTGCAACAATCTGTTGGGAGAGAATGTCGAGCGGAGCGGGCGGGATCGTGATCTGATCCAACGTCCCCCGGCGGATCGCGCGCACGAGCGCCGCGCACTCCAGCAATTCATCCCGCGTCATGGCAAAGATACGGCCTTTGGGAATCGCCTTGACCCAGTGGCCCGCGCGGCCGATCCGTTGCAACCCGGTAGCGATGGCTCTCGGCGAACCGATCTGACAGACGAGATCGACCGTGCCGACATCGATCCCCAGTTCCAACGAGGCCGTGGCAATGACGACGCGCGTCTTGCCGGTCTTCAACCGTTCTTCCGCCGACAGACGAATCTGTCGCGACAGACTGCCGTGATGCGCCGCCACCACGTCAGAGCCCAGATCCTGGAGCCGTTCTTCCAGATAATGCGACACTCGTTCAGCCAGCCGGCGGGTATTGACAAACACCAGTGTCGACCGGTGCTGCCGCACGAGTTCAGCCACGCGGTCATAGACATCGGACCAGATCGCGTTCGTGGCGACGGCACTCAACTCGTCCTTCGGCACCTCAACGGCCAGATCCAGTTCGCGGCGATGCCCGACATCGATGATCGTCGGACGCGGACGAGCTCCGACAAGAAACTCCGCCACCAGCTCGATCGGTCGCTGGGTCGCAGACAAGCCGATCCGCTGCGGCTTGACCAGTGTGAGCGCTTCCAGTCGTTCCAGCGACAGAGCCACATGGGCGCCCCGCTTGTTCGGCGCCAGCGCGTGGATTTCATCGACGATCACCGTTCGCACGGTCTGCAACATGCGCCGGCTTTTCTCCGCCGTCAGGAGGATGAACAGCGATTCCGGCGTCGTCACGAGAATATGCGGCGGCCGCTTCAGCATCTGCTGCCGATCCGCCATCGGGGTATCCCCGGTGCGCACCAGCACGCGCAATTCCGGCAGGAGCAGCCCCGCCTGCAATGCCATCTGCCCGATTTCCGCCAGCGGCTTTTGAAGATTCTTCTGAATGTCGTTGCTCAGGGCCTTGAGCGGCGAGACGTACAACACCTGGGTGTGATCGTCGAGTTCGCGAGCGAGGGCCTGCTTGAAGAGATGATCGATGCAGGACAAAAACGCCGCGAGGGTTTTCCCCGATCCGGTCGGCGCGGCAATCAGCGCATCCGCCCCGGATTGAATCGCCGGCCAGGCCTGCTGCTGCACATCCGTCGGCTGCCCGACCTGCGTCAGAAACCATTCCGCGATGAGTGGATGAAAGCGGGACAGCGTCATCGCGGCATCTTATCACGCACCACAGGGCTGCTCCACAAGGGCAGGTTGCCTGTCTGCCCGATCTCTCACAGACGTAAAGTCACGGCGCCGTTGGACCGATATAGGTAGCGAATAGATCGGTCCGCCGACTGGCGGCATGAACAACCGTGCCCCAATGGCACTCACAGGTGACTATGCATATGACCCTGCAGACCACGACCTCTGGCGGCTCCACTGAGCCACAGACCACCATGCGCTCGTCGATGCTCCTTCTCATGTCCTTTGGCCTCATCGTAGGGCTCATCGTCATGATGGCGACGAAGGGACCGGCCGTGTCCTGCCCTGAGGAGTTGATCGGCACATGGAATACAGCCGCGCATGGATATGAGGACAGTATGCTGGTGATGACCAAGCACGCCGTCATTTTCAGCGCAGGGGGGGATCATCTCGATGCACAAGCGGTGCGTCGGCTGGAAACTATCCCTGACGGGCGCCGCGTCCTGTACACACTCGTCTATGGCAACTCTCGCAGCGAGGAACAGACGCTCGTATTCTTCTACGATTCTCACGAGCGAACCATCACCTTCAAGAATCAATCGCACCTCATCTGGACCAGGACCATGGTGGAGTCGTGATCGCCTACTTCACACGAACACAGCTGTTCGTGCATCCCATTCAGTATTGGTTTGTCGCCACGACGCTGGTGTATTTCTCATGCCTCTTGATCGTGCTCTACGGCGCGGTCTTCCTCCCGATGGCACAACCACTCGACAGTCCCTCCGTCTCCTGGGAAGAGCGTAGCCAGATCGCGACCCAGATTCTGGAGTTCAACACGCGAGTGTGGCCCTGGTTGCTGGTGACATTTCTCGGGTTGCTCCTGCACTCTCTGTATTTCATGCACCGCATCGCCGGCCCCCTCTATCGATTTGCCACATTGTTCCGATCGGTCGGAGCCGGCCACCTTCACCAACGCGCCAGATTGCGAAAGCACGATTATCTCCATCGGGAAGCGCGGGACTTCAACGCCATGCTCGACTATCTGGAACACAACATGGCGCTGCTGCATCGGCATGGCACAGCCGTCGCCCAGACCTATGAGGATGCGGTCCGTCCGATCCAACAACAGTCGTCGAACCAGCTCAACGCCGCCCTCCAGACACTCGAAGCGGACATCTCCCGACTCCAGCTCTGCGTCGCCGCATTCAAGCCGCAGGAGACACCGCCGTCACCCTCTCAACTGCCCCTTGAGTTTGCGGATCCAATCACCGTGGAACCACCGGCCCGGTTGAAAGCCGCATAGCCATGAACCACTTGCTTCCCGTCACGAGCAACCCGGCGCCGTCCACCGAAACGCCACCCGCCGCTTCAACGGCTCACTCGCCCTCGCGCCATAACCACCCAGGGCCACAGAACCCTCGCACACAAAGACGACGGCTGGCCTTCGTGCATCCGCTTCAGGCGCGCATACTCATCCTGACGCTCGCGTATACGATGCTGATCGCGCTGCTGCTGGCCATTCCCGTGTTCAGGCCCCTCATGCAAGCTCTCGACAATCCTGCGCTCTCCTGGCAGGAGCGAGCCGTTGTCGCAACCGACTTGCTCAATTTGCACGCCCGATACTGGCCGTGGGCCCTTGGGGCCTTGACGGTACTGACCATCCATTGCCTGCACTCCCTGCGGACAGTACATCGCATCGCCGGCCCCCTCTATCGATTCAAGCAGCTCTACCGAGAGATCGGTGAAGGCAACCTGTCCATCAGAGCGACCCTCCGTCAACACGACTACCTGACGCCTGAAGCAGATCTCTTGAACAGAATGACGGCACAGCTCCAGGCCAGAGTCAGCGCCAGCAAACAGGCACAGGCAGTAGTCGCACTCGACGTCGAACGGCTCAAAGAGGCCGTTGCCCGTGAGCACAACCCGATCCTCGCCACACTCGTTCAACAGACCGAGCAGGATCTGGCGAGCCTCAAAGAATCCCTCGACTGGTTCAAGACTCATAAAGGATAGACGAGTGGACTACCGTACACACAAGCCAGGTCAAAGCACCGATCAGGCAAGCCGACCAACGGCGCCTGGCGGATGGGGCGCAGCCACCGGCTTCACCCTCATTGAAGTCATGATTGCCGTAGCGATCGCCGGCATTCTGGCTTCCTTGGCCGGACCGGCCTATACCGACTTTCTCTATAAAGCCAGGGTTGCGAGGACCGTTGCAGAACTGCACGGCCTGGCCAAAGAGCTTCAAGGGTTTGCCCTTTCGAGTGAGCTATACCCCGACACCCTGGCGCAAATTGGTCGCAGCACAATGCTGGATCCATGGGGGAATCCCTATCAGTATTACCGGATTAATTGCGGCCCCGTCACCGTTGGCCATCTCCACCAACCCGATCGTCCCGACGGGAGTTCTGATGGGGGCATCGTTCCCGTCACCGGACCTTACCCTGCCAATGGAGGACGCCTACTCCTCACGGTCGAAAATGCCCAGGCCCAGGGGTTGATCCAGCTCGTTGCGGGGAGCGGAGGCGGAGGCAGTGGGAGCGGGGGCGGAAGCAGCGGAAGCGGCGGCGGAAGCGGAGCCGGAGGCGGGGGCGGTGGGGCCGGAGGTGGCGGAGGTGGGGCCGGAAGCGGCGGCGGCCCACCCTGCGGCGGGGTCGGAGGAGCACGGAAGGATCGCTTCCTGGTTCCGATCAATTCCGATTTCGATATTTACAGTATGGGGCAGAACGGACAGACCGTCGCCCCTCTCACTGCGCCCAAGAGCCATGATGACATTCTTCGCGCCAGCGATGGCGGTTTTTACGGTTTGGCAGCCAATTTCTAACTCGTTGGGATCATGCAGCCCTGGCTTACCTCTTCGCTCTTCCAGAGTCGCATCGCCCGCCGCATGGTGGGGCTCTTCGTGCTCTGCGCGCTAGTGCCGACTTCCGTCCTTGGCTGGGTGTCTTACCGGCAAGTCACTGATCAGTTGATAGCGCAATCCTCGACTCGTCTCCAACAAGAGAGCAAAGCCCAGGGGATGGTGCTGTACAACCACCTCCTGGGACTCAAAGCAGATCTCGATCGCCTCGCCGGCGGACTGCCGCAGGACGGACCCGTCACAGAGGACTCGACACTCACCGCATCGGTAAAGGAGCTGGGGCACCGTTTCCGCGAGCTCCGCCTACTGAGACATGATAGCCCGTCGCACCACCGTCTGAACGAGAAACAGGTGAGTCATCTTAAGGCAGGCAAAACACTGCTCCTGTTTCAACCTGTAGCCAACAATCTTCGGGACATGGTTCTGACTCGCGCCGTCAACCCGGATCGATGGGAGGCTGGCCTCCTCTCAGCCTCGATCGATGAAACTCTTCTCTGGGGCATGCAGTCGAAAGATATGCTGCCGGCAGAAACCGACCTGGTAGTTGAAAACCATGACCGGCGGATCCTCTACTCGACCTTCCAAGAACGGATCGAGCTTCCGACTCTCCAACGGCAAGACCTGGCCGCCCCTATGACAGAGGCGTTCAACTGGCGCTCGAGTGAACACGACTACATCGCGGGCGCCTGGACGGTGCCCCTGCGATACATCTTTCTTGCAGACCCCTGGATCATAGCGCTGAGCCAACCTAAAGAATCGGCATTGGCTCCGGTCGATCAGTTCCGGCACACCTTCCTCCTGGTCATCGCCTCGGCATTGAGTGTCGTGGTGCTGCTCAGCCTCTCGCACATCCGCCGAAGCCTGCAACCTGTGACGCTCCTACAGGAAGGCACGACGCGCCTCGCCGGCGGAGATTTTACGACCCGCGTCACCGTCAACAGCCGGGATGAATTTGAAGACCTGGCCGCCTCGTTCAATCGCATGACCGGCCAGCTGAGCCAACAGTTCCACATGTTGGAAACGCTCTCGGCCATCAGCCACGCGATCATTTCAAGTCATGAACCGGGAACGATGGTCAGGTTGGTCCAGTCCCGAATCTCCGAAACCATCGCCTGCGACGCCGTGGGCATGGCACTGATGGAATCCGGCCGCCCCGGATCGACCACCCTGTCGGTACGGCACCTGAACTCCCGATCGGAAACTGAATTTACCGAGACTGCCTGTCAGCTTTCTGAGGCGGACCTATTTTTTCTCCAGACTCATCCACACCACGTCTTGCTGGGGCCCACCGCCTTGCCCGAATATCTGACGGCACTGGCTGCGCTCCAGCTCACACGCTTCGCGGTTTTTCCGATCTTCGCAGACACATTCGTCACCGGCGCACTGGTGCTTGCCTATCGACAGGGGAAAACCCCTTCCTCCGACGATGTCGTCTCTGCTCGCAGGCTGGCCGACCAAGTGGCGGTAGCCCTCGCCAATAATCGCGCCATTGAAGCGCGCGTGCGCGCGCAGATGGAGCTCGTCGGAGCCGTCGAGGCGAAACACGAGGCCGAGGAGCGGGCCACGGTGCTGCAAGCTGAAAACCAGTCGCTGGAGACGAAAGAAGAACGGCTGCGGCATCAGCAGAGTGCCACGCTGACGCTCGTCAAAGACCGGACTGTGTTTGAAGGCTCGCTGGCTGAAGCGGCTCAACTAGTCACAGCGACGGCAGCCCAGGCCCTCGGAGTAGAACGGACCAGTGTGTGGATCTTTGAAGAGAGCCGCCGCCTACTCTACTGCCTCGACAGTTACGAGCAGGCCACGGACCGTCATGGGCCGGAACACACGCTGTCTCTTTCACGCTATCCTGACTATTTCGAGCAGCTCCAGCGCGGGCAGGTCCTCGCTGCTCCGCATGCGAGCCAGGATGCATCCTTCCGCGAGTTATCGGCCGAGGTGCTCGCGCCGCATGGCGTCAGTTCGCGGTTGGACGCCCCGTTTCATACCAAAGCAGGCTTGGCCGGAGTGGTGACGGTCGAACATGTGGGATCGCCAAGAGCATGGGCCGACGACGAGCTGCAGTTTGCGCAAGCCTTGGGAAACTTC
>CXWL01119303.1_pt1 | contig 10628 bp, 10 predicted proteins | sample 590931 | NCBI WGS metagenome assembly CXWL01 (sample SAMEA3498368, study PRJEB10139) | groundwater metagenome | biome: water well; material: biofilm material | place: Germany | collected 2015-04-27 | reverse complement strand
CAGGGCTGCGCCCTCGCCGAAGTTGTTCAGGCCGACCATGCGGCCGCTGCCCTTGAGCGTGTGGAAGGCGCGCCGCACCACCGTGATGGTTTCCTGGTTGGCCGGCTGGGCTTTGAGTTTCGGCAGCGTGGCGCTGACCAGCTCGAGCACTTCCTGCGCTTCCATGATGAAAATTTCCAGCAACTCGGCNNCTTCGCCTTCGACCGGCATGGGCGGCGCGCTCATCGCCGGCGCTGCCGGCGCCGGCGCTGCAGCTGGCAGCTCCAGCATGTCGGCCACGTCGCTCACGTCAGCCGGCGGCGCTGCTGCCGGCTCCTCGTGCACCACGATCGCTTCCGGCTCGAATGCGGTTTCGCCCGACGGCTTCTCGAACGGCACTTCGCGCAGCATGCCTTCCGTGCGGTCGAACGCGAAACGGTCTTTCGCCGCTTCGAAATTTTTGGCCAGCATGTCGACGAAAAAGCCCAGCGCGCCGATATTTTGCGCGATGTTCTGCAGCGAGGCCGCTTCCAGTTCCGGATTGCCTTCGGCCGCGGCGAGCGCGCGCACGGCTTCCTTGACGTGCAGCGCGGCGCGCATGGCGTCGTCCTGGTCGAGGATGGCAACGGCGCCTTGCAACTGGTGCAGCACCGGATCGATCTGGCTCAGGGTCGGGCGCTTGGAGTTGTCCGCGTAATAATCGTCGAGCACCTTTTCAACCTGGCGCAGACCGTTTTTCATTTCAGCGGCCAGCACTGCCACCGTATGGTGCTGCTGGATCTGGCGCGACAAATCGCCCTGCCACTGGGGCGCTTCGGGCGGGGTCTCGCCGGCGGCCAGCGCCAGCAGGCGTGCGCCCACCACTTCGGCGTGCGCATCGAAATCGTCCGGCAGCTGGCGGATCTGGTCCAGGCCATTCTCGACGAACAGCATGGCGGTCGCCATCTCGATATTGAATTGCGGGTTGCGCCCGACAAGCTTGGAATCGCCGCTGGCACGCACCAGTTCGGCCTGCAGGCGCGCCAGCGCAGGGGCGCCCAGCTTCTGCCCGGCGGCAGCCACGGTGGCCAGCAGTTCTTCGAATTCGGCTTCCAGCGCTTCGTCCAGTTCGGACGACAGCTTGTCCCAGATCACGGTGGCGCGCGAGAGCGCTTCCTTGGCGCTTTTCAGCGCTTCAGGGTCAATCCGTCCATAACGCTTGGTTTCGTAATTGCCCGGAATGACGCCTTCGAGCCGGTACGCGCTGCGCAGCGCCTGCGCCGTTGGCGACGGCGTGGCGGCGGCGGCAATGAAAAACAGCGCGTCGCGCATCATCGCTTCGGGCAGGCTGCCTTCACCCTGGGTCAGGCGGCGGATCTGCAGATTGATCATGCCGAACAGCTGCTTGGTGTACAGCGTGCTGCCCAGCTGGCCCTTGGCGACCAGCTCGGCAAAGCTTTGCATCGCCACCCAGAAGGTGCGTCCGGCCGATTCTTTCTGGGCCGAGGCGATCAGCGCGATCGCGTCTTGCATCGCAGCCGCATTGGCTTGCTGCGAGGCGGCGTCGGTGCTCTTGATGAACGGCAGCAGCGCCTTTTCAAAGCGCGCGCGGCAGGCCGCGTAGTCGGGCGTGGTGGCCGCTGCCGCATGCTGCGGCAACACCGCTGCCAGCGACAGGTCGGGGAAGAACAGGTCGGCCGGGTGGATGCGCGCGGCGCCCAGCTTTTCCTGCACTTCACGATAGTAGGGGAACAAACGGGCCGGCTGCTGGGGCGCGCCCGAGAGCAGCTCTTCGAGGTACTCGATGACGGCCTGGTACACGGCCGTCACCACCTGGGTGTTCTCGCGGGTGCATTCGAGGTGGCCGTCGCGGAAGCGGTCGAGCGCTTCTTCGGCCACCGCCGTCATCACGCCGACGCCGTCGACGTCAACCATCTGCAAGGCGCCGTGAGCCTGGTGCAAGTATGCTTTCGCATGCTTGAGTGAATCTGCCTGGGCGTCGTCGTTGAGGGCCGTGGCGTCGTTCAGCGCCGCGCCGGACTTGCCCAGCGCTTCACGGATTTCGCCCATCACCCAGCCGAGCGGCCCAGTGTCAAATTGGGGCGCGTGCGAAAAATCAGTCATCGTTTTGCTTACCTTGATATCAATCGGGCCGCCGTGGCGAACTACGAAGGTCAACCAAGAGCGCCTGCCCTTGCCTGCAAGGCGGGGCAGGCGCTCGAAGTATGATCCGTCCCAGCTGTTAGGCGATTACGCGGAATCGCGATACCGAGTTTTTCAGTTCTTGCGCCAGCAGCGACAGCTGGCGAATCGAGTTTGCGGTCTGCTGCGTACCGTCCTGCGTGCTCTCGGTGACCGAAAGAATGTGCTGAATGTTGTGGGCCACGCCGTTGGCCGACGTTGCCTGCAGTTCCGTTGCGAAGGAAATGCCCTGAATCAGTTCGGCCAGTCGGTTCGACACGCGCGAAATGTCCGACAGTGCGGCGCCCGCCGCATCGGACAGCTTGGCACCCTCGACCACACCCTGGGTCGATTTTTCCATAGCGGCCACCGCGTCGTGGGTATCGGTCTGAATGGTACGCACCAGCGCGCCGATCTGCTTTGCCGCGCCGGCTGAACGTTCGGCCAGCCGCTGCACCTCTTCTGCCACGACCGAGAAGCCGCGACCTGCTTCACCGGCGGACGCCGCCTGAATTGCCGCGTTCAGCGCCAGCACGTTGGTCTGTTCGGTAATGTCGGAAATCAGTTCGGTAATTTCGCCAATCTCCTGCGACGATTCACCCAGTCGCTTGATGCGCTTGGACGTTTCCTGGATCTGCTCGCGAATCTCGTGCATGCCCTTGATTGCGTTTTCCACCGCGGTCGAACCCTGCTGCGCCGCCGCCACCGACTGGCGCGCAACTTCTGCCGATTCATTCGCCGACTTCGATACATCGGTAATTTCGCTGGCCATCTTCAGAACCGTCTCGGACGCATCCTGAATTTCGCGCGACTGCTGTTCGGTTGCCGCCAGCAGCTCGGTCGAAATGTTTTGCGCGTTGCCCGATGCCGACGTGACCTGCTCGGCGGTGGTGGTCACGCGCTCGACCAGCCCGCGCAGTTCTTCCACCGTGTAGTTGACCGAGTCGGCAATGGCGCCGGTAATGTCTTCGGACACCGTTGCGTGCACGGTCAAGTCGCCGTCCGCCACTTCCTGCAGTTCGTTCATCAGGCGCAAAATGGCGGCCTGGTTCTGGTCGTTGGTCGCTTTCGCTTCTTCTTCCTTGGTCTGGGCCAGCTGGCGCATCGCGTCAGCTTCCTGGCGCCGGCCTTCCGCAGCTCTAGCCCGGGTACGCGAGTCTTGCAGCATGATCTTACCGATCGCCACACCGACGGCGGCGGTAAATACGGCAGCCGCGGCCATGATCCAGAACCAGATGCCCAGCGAATCCTGCTGGTTACGGAAGGTCGACTGCACGTTGGTGAGCAGCTTCTTGACTTCTTCGTTCTCGTAGAAGATCGACAGTTCGGCGCCTTTGGCGGCGGTAAACTTCGGCAGGTTGCCCAGTACCGAGGAGACCAGCTTGTAGTAGGTGTCGAACTTGTTCTTGATTTCGCCAAGCAGGGCGCGCATTTCAGGGTCGCGCACCGCGTTGATCTGCATCGTCTCGTTGCCGTTCAGGAAGCCGTCAATGGTGGCGCGGAAGGTGGTCGCGTCGCGGCCCAGCTGGAACGCGGTCTCGGGACGGATACCGCCCGAGGTCAGGAACTCACTGGCGCTGCGCGAGAGGCGCTGGGTCAGCATGGTCATGCGGCCGATGGCGGCCAGTTCGCGCGGCGTGGCGCCCTTCTGGACCTTCTGGTTCAGCAGTTCCTCGGTCATCGACAGCAGTTCCGGCGACAGCACATCGAGCTGGCGCAAGATCTTTTCAAAGCCGGTCAGCTCGGGCTTCATCTTCATGATGGTGCCGGCCGCGTTGTCGGTGCTGACCCACTTGGTGCGGGCAGCATTCAGCATTTTCTTCATGCTGCTTGGCGCCGACGGCACCGAAGCGCCGCCGAACGTGCCGCCCTTTTCCATCAGGTTCAAGTCGTTGTTCAGGGCCGCGCGGCTCTCCTCGAGCTGGCCAAACGCTTCCAAGTTACCCTGGATCGCGTTAGGCGCCGCTTTACCGATACGCTGCGAGTGCATCAGGGCGTCCGATGCGATCTGGGTCTGGTCGGACGAGACCGCGTTGGAACGGGCATTGAGCCACAGCGCCACCACCGTCACCAGCACGCTGATACCGAACACGATGAACAGGATACGCAACTGGCGCGGCAGGGACAGGTCGCCGATGAACGGCAGCCGCATGTAATTGTCGCCGTCGTCGCCGGCCAGCGCCACCTCGCTGCGCCCGGTCAGCGCGCCGCTTGGCTCGGCCGGAGCCGAGACGGTGTCGCCGAAGCCGCCGCTGGCATACGCTGCCGGCGGCGCGTCATAGGGCGCCGGTTCAGGCTCGGCCCCTACTTCAGGTCCGAATTCGGTGTCGGGAGCGGCCAGTACGCCCACATTCTCGTCACCACCCTTGGGGGCCAGCCCCAACGAACTCTTCCAAGCAAATCCCATTACAGCTCCCAATCCCTAAGGAATATATGAATACCACTGGTGCGTGGCTTAAAATCCGATGTGCAAAAACCGTGTTTCGCTTACCAACGCTGCCAGGTCGAGCGGCGTCCATTCCACTGCGTCGGCGTCGCGCAGACGCTCGCCTGCCGGCTCCATGCCGCCCGCATGGCGCAGGCCATAGACGCGCGCAACCAACAGGCCGCAGTTGAAACCGAGGCCGTTGGCAAAGGTGATGATCCGGCTGTCGGAGCCGATCGTGGTGTCCGTGCCCAACTGATAGCGGGCCAGGTCGATCACGCTGATCAGGTTACCCCGCACATTGGCCAGGCCCAGATACCAGGGCTGGGTCAGCGGGACCACGGTGATCGAGGGCACCGGGACGATTTCGCCGACCTGGGTCAGGTCCAGCAGAAAGCGCTCCGCGCCCATCTGCACGCCAAGCTGGTTGACGCGGGCGCCGGCATTGTTGCGCGCCGCCTGCATGCGTTCGAGCAGCTGCACCTGGTACTGGCGCAAACGGGTGCGCCGTCCGGCCCCATCGGACTGAACGGCTTTTTCTGGCGCGGGCTGGGCGGCGGCGCTCATGGGATCAGACGTTGAGCGCGGCGATTTTCGCCAGCAGCAGTTCCGGATCGACCGGCTTGACCAGGTATTCGCGTGCGCCCTGGCGCAAGCCCCAGACGCGGTCGGTTTCCTGGTTCTTGGACGAGCAGATGATGATGGGCACGTCGGCCAGTTCCGGATCCTTGGAAATGGCGCGCGTGACCTGGAAGCCGTTCGCGCCAGGCATGACCACGTCCATCAGGATCAGGTGCGGCTTGTCGGCCTTGATCTTGACAAAGGCTTCTTCGCCATTGTCGGCGGTGGTGACGGTGAAACCGTTCTTGACCAGGATGTCGGTCAGGTAGTAACGCTCTGTTGGGGAGTCGTCGACGATAAGAATTTTGGTAATGGCCACGGGGCTCTCCAGGATTATTTAGACAGCGCTTCGGCGGTGTGCTCGCGCACGGCGGCCAGCAGGCTGTCTTTGCTAAAAGGTTTGGTCAGGTAAGCCGAGGAACCAACCATGGCGCCACGGGCCCGGTCGAACAGGCCATCTTTCGAAGAAAGCATCACCACCGGGGTGGTGTGGAATTTCGCGCTCTTCTTGATCAGCGCGCAGGTCTGGTAACCATCGAGGCGCGGCATCAGGATGTCGCAAAATACCAGGGCCGGGTGGTGGTCGTTGATCTTGGCCAAAGCATCGAATCCATCGTCGGCCAGCACCACTTGATAACCGGCTTGCGTGAGAAAAATCTCCGCAGAGCGGCGTATCGTGCTGCTGTCGTCGATGACCATGATTTTCAAAGCTGTCGTTTGCGGCGTCATTGTCATTGTCAGTTTACTCGGCGTGAAACTGAACGATACCATAGGGCAAGCCTCTTGTGCGATATCTGTTGCATTGATTCAACTTATGTATTAAAAACGCCGCGTTCCAATTAGATAACTGTCATCTCGAAATCATCCTTGCGGGCGCCGCATTCGGGACAAGTCCAGTTCATTGGCACATCCTGCCAGCGCGTGCCCGGTGCGATGCCCTCGTCCGGCAAGCCGTGTTCTTCCTCGTAGACCCAGCCGCAGATCAGGCACATCCAGGTCTGAAAAGGGAGGGCGGGCGCGCCGCTGTTATCAAGACTACTCACGTTGTCGTTCCTTCTATCTAGTAAAATGCCGAATCAGGTATCTTAATCTACCCTTCGTGCAAAACCAAACAACACCCCTCATCCTCAGCTTCGGCGTGGCCGATCCGGTCGGCGCCATCGGCCTGCAAGCCGACCTGGCCGCCTTTGGCGCGCTGGGCTGCCATGGCCTGTCAGTCACTACCGGCATTCTGATCGCCGACAGCGCGCGGGTCGAAGACAGCTACGACATTGACGCCGACTGGCTGGTCGACCAGGCCCGCCTGCTGCTTGAAGACATGGCCGTGGCCGCCTTCAAGGTGGGCGCACTGACCAGCATCGAGCAAGTTTCCGCGATCGCCGAAATCATCTCCGACTACCCGGACGTGCCGCTGGTGCTCGACCCGTTCCTGTCGTCGCTGCCCGATTCGGGCCTGGGCGACGACGACATGCTGATCGCGATTCGTCAAATCCTGGTGCCGCAAACGACGATCTTGCTGTTGTCGCAAGTGGAACTGGCGCGCATGGCCGAGACCTGGCGTGAAGGCGGCACCGACATGCTCGCCGCCGACGCGCAAGAACTGACGGGCGACGGCTGCCGCTACGTGCTCGCGACCGGCACCGGCAGCGCCGCCCAGCGCAGCAACACCCTGTTCGGCGCCGACGGCGTGTGCGCCAGCTACGACTGGCGCCAGCTGCCGGGTCCGTTCACGGGGGCCGGCAGCACCATGTCGGCGGCGCTGACGGCGCTGCTGGCGCACGGCCTGGCGCCGCAGGACGCGGCGCGCCGGGCGCAGCAATACACCGCCTCGGCGCTGGCCCATGCCCAGCGCTTCGGCATGGGACGCTGGATTCCCAACAAATTTTTCGCTCATACCTTTCACGGATAACACGATGACCATAGCTGACACCTCCCGCAACGACACCCTGTTCGCGCGCGCCCAGAAGACGACTCCGGGCGGCGTCAATTCGCCCGTGCGCGCCTTCAAGTCCGTCGGCGGCACGCCGCGCTTCATCACGCGCGCCGAAGGCCCCTACTTCTGGGATGCCGATGGCAAGCGCTACATCGACTACATCGGCTCGTGGGGACCGGCCANNGCGCGGCGCCACCGGGCGCGACAAGATCGTCAAGTTCGAAGGCTGCTACCACGGCCACGCCGATTCGCTGCTGGTGAAAGCGGGCAGCGGCCTGCTCACCTTTGGCAATCCGACCTCGGCCGGCGTGCCGGAAGACTTCGTCAAGCACACCCTGGTACTGGACTACAACAACGTGGCCCAGCTCGAAGACGCGTTCGCCTCCATGGGCGACACGATCGCCTGCGTGATTGTCGAGCCGGTGGCCGGCAACATGAACCTGATCCGCGCCACGCCGGAATTCCTGCGCGCCATGCGCGAACTGTGCACACGGCACGGCGCGATTCTCATTTTCGACGAAGTCATGTGCGGCTTCCGGGTTGCGCTGGGCGGCGCCCAGGCGCTGTACGACATCACCCCCGACCTGACCGCGCTGGGCAAGGTCATCGGCGGCGGCATGCCGGTGGCCGCGTTTGGCGGACGCGCCGACCTGATGCAGAACATGGCGCCGATTGGCGCGGTCTACCAGGCTGGCACGCTGTCGGGCAATCCGGTGGCAGTGGCGGCCGGCATGACCACGCTCGGCCTGATCCAGCAAGAAGGCTTCTACGAGCGCCTGACGGCGCAGACGGCCAAGCTGGCAGCGGGCCTGGCGGCCGCAGCCAAGGAAGCGGGCGTGACCTTCTGCGCCGACGCCGTGGGCGGCATGTTCGGCATTTACTTCAGCGCCGAGGTGCCGGGCAGCTACGCCGAGATGATGGCCGGCGACAAGACGCGCTTTAACGCGTTTTTCCACGCCATGCTAGCCGAAGGCGTGTACTTCGCGCCGGCCGCGTTTGAAGCCGGCTTCGTCTCGGCCCAGCACGATGACGCGGTGATCGAAGAAACCCTCGCGGCAGCGCGCCGCGTATTTGCCTTGCTTAAATAAGCAACGGTATTGACGCCATTGCAAGCGACTTGCAATGGCGCTATTTAGTGCTAATTGACTAAGAAATTTTCGCGCACGAAGTGGTCGAAATGACACTATTTGCCACGCGCCGCATAAACCGGGGTCAGACCACTTTTTCTCGCGAGAAAAAGTGGTCTGACCCCGGTGCTGGTGCTAGCGCAGCCAGCCGCGGCGGCGGAAGTACCAGAATGGGGCAATGGCCGAGGTCACCATCAGCAGCAGCGACAGCGGATAGCCGAACTTCCAGTCCAGCTCGGGCATCAGCTTGAAGTTCATGCCGTACAGGCTGGCGATCAGCGTCGGCGGCAGGAAGGCCACCGAGGCCACCGAGAACATCTTGATGATCTTGTTCTGGTTAATGTTAATAAAACCGACCGTGGCATCCATCAGGAAGTTGATCTTGTCGAACAGGAAGGACGTGTGGCCGTCCAGCGACTCGATGTCGCGCAAAATCTGGCGCGCTTCCTCGAACTGCTCGGCATTGAGCAACCGCCCGCGCATCAGAAAGCTGACCGCGCGCCGCGTATCCATCATGTTGCGGCGTATCCTGCCGTTCAAATCTTCCTCGCGCGCAATCGAATTCAGGGCCGCCGCAGCGTCCTGGTCAGTGAATTCTTTCTGCAGCACGCGTTCGCTCACGCCTTCCAGGTTCTCGTAGATGCCCTCGAGCGCGTCGGCCGAGTACTCGGCGTCGGTGGCGTACAGGTCGAGCAGCACGTCCATGTAGTCGGCAATCGAACCGGGCCGCGACCGGGCGCGCATGCGCACCAGGCGGAACACGGGCAAGTCGTCGGTGTGCACCGAAAACAGCATTTTCTTGGCCAGGATAAAGGCGACCGTCACCACGCGCGACGGGCCGTCGTCTTCTTCCAGCAAGAAATCGGTGCGCAGGTGCAGGTCGCCGTTTTCCGCTTCGTAATAACGGGCCGACGCTTCGATGTCCTTGACTTCATCTTCGCCGGGCAAAATCACGCCGTAGATGGTTTTGACCCAGGCGCGCTCGTCGTCATTCGGATCGGTCAGATCGACCCAGACCGGCGCCACATTTTCCAGGTCCTCGCGGCTGTCGATCGGAACCTGGTTGAGACGGCCATTTTGTAGGACAAATACGTTGATCATGCGCTTTTCTCGGCCGGGATTCAAAACAGCGCAAGTGTAACCGTTAGCCCTTGGGCCGGCCACCCCGAAACGACAATTTCGCCCTAGCGCAACTGTTTTTCAATGATTTTATCGATTGCCGGGTTCGAGCCGGCTTCCTTGACCGGCGCCGGCGGGGCCTTGACCGCATCGGCGATATTGCCTTCAGGGATGACAATCACCTTGGTGGTCTTGTTATCATCCGGGCAATCCGTATTCGAAATCACGGTCTTGCCGCCAATTTTGCATTTTTTCATGCGGGTGTCCACGCCGCTGGCCGACTGCAGCGCCTGCTGCGCGCCGCTGGCGTCGAACGAGGCGCGCGCCTTGTCGGCGCCCTCGGCAAACAGGTTGCGCTCGCTGCGCATCGACATCAGCGCAAACATCGCCACGGCGGCCAGCCCGGCCGACAGGATCGCCACCCACACCAGGTTCAAGCCGCGCTGACGCGCCAGGTTCTTCATGGCAGCTCCGAGGCCGACATGCGGCGCAATATCAGATTGGTGCGGCGCGCCAGATAGCTGGTATCGCGGTGCTTGTCGTAATAGCGGGGGTTGGGCAGCATCACGGCCAGCCGCGCCGCTTGCGCCGGACCCAGGCCGGCCGCGCTGGTGCGGTAATAATGGCGCGCGGCCGCCTCGGCGCCAAACACGCCGCGCCCGTATTCGACCACGTTCAGGTACAGCTCGAGGATGCGTTCCTTGCTGAGCACGGTTTCGAGCATGTAGGCGATAACCAGTTCCTGGCCCTTGCGGATATAGCTGCGCGAACCGGACAGGAACAGATTCTTGGCCAGCTGCTGGGTAATGGTGGAGCCGCCTCCGACCACTTTGTGGCGCTTGTTGTTGCGCTCGTACGCTTTTTGCATCGCTTCCCAGTCGACGCCGTCATGGTCGGCAAAATTGGCGTCTTCGGAAGCGATCACGGCCCGCTTCAAGCTGGGAGAGATGCGCGCGTACGGCACCCACTGGTATTCGAGCACGGCCTTGGGATTGCTTTCACGCAGCGCGGCCAGCTGGTCGCTCATCATATTGGTCTGGCGCGGATTGAACTGGGCGTACCAGCACACCATGGCAAAGAAATACAGCTGCACCGCCAGCACGATCAGCAGCGGCACGACAAACAGCAGCACCAGCGGGCGGCGCCACCGTTTGCCGTGCGTTTTGCCCGCTTTGCTCATTGTGTGGTCCGCATCTGGTGGAGAATGGCTGCCGTTTCCGGCCGCACGCCGCGCCACAGCGCAAACGCTTCGGCCGCCTGCTCG
>CXWL01000317.1_pt1 | contig 10628 bp, 8 predicted proteins | sample 590931 | NCBI WGS metagenome assembly CXWL01 (sample SAMEA3498368, study PRJEB10139) | groundwater metagenome | biome: water well; material: biofilm material | place: Germany | collected 2015-04-27 | reverse complement strand
AGACGACGGTGGATTTCAAAAACCGATGGACTATTGGATCGGCGCCATGACCTTTACCCCCGACGCCAAACTCCTGATTACCGGAAGCCGTGATCAGACGATCAAGTTGTTCGACATGCCCAAAGTGGCGGAACAACGGACATTGAAAGGCCATACCGGCTGGGTACGGGCGCTCGCCGTAACCCCGGACAGCAAAGTCCTCATCAGCGCCGGCGATGACGCCACGATTCGCTTCTGGGACCTCTCGAACGGTCGCTGCTTCAGAACACTCAAGGCCCATACCGCAGGCGTTCGCGGGCTTACCCTGTCTCCAGATGGCATGACCTTAGCCAGTGCATCATGGGATCGCACAGTGAAAATCTGGGCGGGGGGAGCGGAACCGGCGGAGTAGCGCGGGTCGAGGTCCAGGTTGAACGAAACTCTGACTCTCGGAGATGGGGCGACATGGCCCCTCAGCTCCAACGCCTCACGGTACGGCCATTTCAGACTTTGCCAGGCGGAATCCTTCTGAAATTCCTTGCTCGCCCGCACTATCCCTCATGCTGGCAGGCCAGTTTTCACTCAACAATCCACCGGCCATGAGCCTTAATCGCATCGTACATGGCATCGGGGGCCAGGTCAGCGCCATTGGCCCATTGCACCGCGCCCATGACCACTCCCACCTGAGCGAAGACATTCGGATCGCGTAACGGCTCAAACACCGTTCCCTTAGCTTGCGGCCCGTTCAGGAAGGACCTCAGATCGACGTCGCCCGTGATGCCATCGACAAACGTCACCCGCAACAGCAGGTCAGGCAGAGTGCTCACAGAAGCCACGCGCCAAGGCACCAGATGCCGAATGGCAGGTTCTACGTCAGGGGATCGATCGGCTTGGGAGATTTGAGTTGGCTGCATAGATTCCAATCCTCCATGAGTTCGTCTCGATGATCGTCCGCCCATTCCAGAACAAGCGCCGTCGCACGTCGAGGCAACGTTCCACGCAGCACGCGTAGATCTCGCAGATCGAAGACCGCTTCATGGTCTCCGTACAGGGCATGGAAATGCGGCAGGTTGTGATCCCGCCAGAACATTTGAATTACGATACCATAGAAGACGCTGAGCGTAGGCATGACTGTCTTCTCCCACACCTTTCGAGACGGAGAGTCCGCTGTATCGGTCCTCCTGGCGTGAACATTCTACACAGGTTGAGAGGGATGAAGGAATAGAAGACACCGAGAAACGAGACAGGTCGCGACTGATTTACCTCGCCCGCATGACTCGCCGTGTAGTGTTCAAGCGAACCGGCACTCACATCGACATTGTGCGCGGTTTCAGCAAGCCAGGCTTTCAGGAGGCATATTGATCGACAAGCAATCAGCGAGGATGCGGCACGCTAGTCTTGCCATTCAGCGCAGGGCGCACAAGAATTGTCGGGCGAGACGAGGGCCCTAAGACAGCGTGGTGGGATCAGGAAATCAATCCCTACCCCGCTATTTCATCACCGCTTCAGAAGTGTCAAGTCAAGCAACAACCCCATCCGTGTTTCCTTGCTCAAAATACGCCCATTAAACCGAAGAGCAATGTGAGGACGCCGACAATCAAAACTACGCCCGCCCAGCGGCGTTTCCATTCGTGACGAATGGATTTCTCATAGGTATCGAACTGCACGACACCACCGTCGGCACGGTGCTCGAACTCGTATTTGTGAATCTGTCTCGCCAGCCGGTATCCTTTCCAAGAGATCGCCCCTCCTCCGACTAAGAGGACCAAGCCTACCAATGTCCTGTCCATATTTAGCTCCTTTCCCGCATAGCCATGGATGATGTGTGCTGTTCGCATGGACGGGGGAAGGTGATGGGACCATTGCGTGACCTTGCATCTCCCTCCCCTTCAGATCCGTACTCATCGTTCGCCAGCTTCACATGGAGCACCCGGTAGCTCCCGACACGTCATGGAAGGTACGCCATACAGTACCGCTACTTCGTGTCAAACGGTCGGTGCTCGTCCTGCCACGGCTGGGAGAGGAGCCGATCGAAGACGTGCTGTCGGAACTCGTTCGACAAGCCATACTGATTGTAGAGTCTGAAGAATGCGGGGTGGTCGCACTGCGGCCCCTTGCAGTTGGGATCGAACATCGCATTTTGCTCAGTAATGAGCCGACTCCTGGTCCCCTGATACCCCCCGAACTTCGCAAGCTCCTCCGGGGTCAGCTCGTTCCGGTACACTCTCCCCTCACTCCGCAGTTTAATGACCTGGGCAAGAATCTCAAACGCCCCAACCTGGCGGGCCACGGTATCGACGCCATCCTTCCCCGCAATCTCAGTCAAGACTTTTTGAGGGTCAGGCAATTCGGTGAGATAGCGAACGTCTGGTGCTTTCGGTGATGCTGCAGCTGACGCAACGGGCGCATGCTCATCGATGTTCGATCGAACCAGCGTGAGGCATAATCGTCCGTCTCCCTGCTTGGTGCCAAGCCCACGAGGCCGCTGCCTGTCGCCCGACTTGGCCAAACAAATGCCCAACGTCTCGTCACCCAAGAGATGTCCGAGACGATACAACCCCACCACCGATTGGCCTTTCATGGCCGGAGTGGTGAATGTCACGTCGATATGGTGCGCGTCGAAGAACATCGGCTCAAGCGTCTTCGGGTCTGGCGACGGATTGATCGAGAAGGAAAAGAAGGGCGCGGGTGTGCCAGTCTCAAAAGATAGAAACTGGTCGCCCTGAATCATGAAGACCACTTCCTCTTTCAGTGTCGACCGGCTGATCGCAAACAACTCGTATTTCTTCTGGCCATCCTCTTCAACCAGCCTGGCATACCAACGTCCTTGGAGCTGCGCCAGCGCCTCTTTCTGACGAGCCTTGGCACTTTCTCCAGTTTGGGCTTTCGCGTGATCTCCTGACCGCTTCGCTGCCAACGCCGCCCGTTCTTTCGTCGTGCGAACGTACAGAATTTCGGTGGTCTTCCCGGTGAGCGGATTCGGCAAGAGCATCGTCATCGTATGACCGGCTACCACAAACCGGCTGCCCTTCTTCTCCACCCACACAATCACCTCATTACCACTGATCTCATACTCCACCCGCTGCAACTGGCCATTCACCTCCATGCTTTTGTCAGTGAAAGTGATGGTCTTCCCCATAAAACCGGCTACAGCCGCCAGCAGAGGATCAGTCTGATCGGCCTTCCCGCCAGACGCCTGCAGCAACCACATCCCTACAAGCGGATTCTTTTCGGCAAAGGCAAGGGTGCCTAGGAGGAGAATGAACAGCGGGACCACAAGCAAGCGTTTCATGCCTATCCTCTCAGAAGACAATGCGTGGCAAGCACTTAGCTATCCCGCCTCAACGATAAATGGGCTACCTTAGGTGCACCGGCAGACAAAGGGCTGACCTTGCCGTTGGTTTTAGCTTTCCGGGAGTTCCCTAAACCAGTCCATAAAGCAGCAAAATCCCAAGAGTAGAGAATAGCGAACCTAAGTGATATATCTTGAAATTCGCTTATAACTTTGGTCCCTTAGGAGCTTGCGGCTCTACTTGCTTCTCAGGTGTCCCTGCCCACGTTGGATCAATGAGCCTGACGCGAAGATTCGTGAGAGAGGACAACCGATTGGTGCTCCGGCCCAATGATGTTTGAATCGCACTCACCCTAGCGAGCACCGCATGGTTTGGCGCCCCTCGGTAGTCACCGGTTGTTGAGAGGGCAACCTTTGGTCCCCACCCATATAACATTTCATTGCCGCGATGCTCCGCAGTTGCAACCCCACCATACTTCTTTAGCAAAGACTTCCTCACATCGTCCCAGTCAGTTTTCTCAAATACTTGCTCTGCGATGATTTTCCTGATGACCTTAGCCTCATCGTAATAGCCGCGAATGCAAACGGACCCGGGCTTGGGCTCTTTGTCGAACAACGCATAGCAAGGAACTGGCTCATAACCAATTCCCCCGATCAAGCGAGAATCATCACCTTCTGCCTTTCCTACCTTCCCTGTCTTGCCATACTCCTTTTCCACGATGCTTCGAAATGCATCAAGGCTCATGCCGACCTTCAATCCAAGGATGTCTACTGCCGACATAGATACTGCTTTGGGATCGCTCGATTGATCATACTTAGGGATTTCCGTCGGTGCATATATGATGTTGGAGTCAGCGTTGTCCACAACCTGTAACTCCGTAATCACAGCACGCAATGTATTCTTCGTGTCTAACGTCCCCGTTGGGTCACCTACCCCAATAACTCGTGCATTGATTTCAGTAATAACATGCCCCCTATGAACGCGCTGATCCAAGACACGGGCTTTCTCCTTTTCCATAGGAAGCAAGTGAAGCGAGTCTGTGTTCACAAAGGCAAGCCGATAGCCAGGGCTATCCTGAAACAAGGGATTAAAGCTCACAAACACACCAGGCTCCAAACTTGAAATTGTGAACACCTGCCGATCATGGTCATAGGTTAGGCCAGTCCCTATCGAAAATTGATAGATGCCCTGGACATCGGCAGAAGCGTACTCGGACTCAACACGGGCAAGTTCCTGATTGAGAATATCCTGACGATCAAAGCTGTTCGCCGTGCGCAGCTTCGGGGATCCAGCGGCAATCGCCTTCAGATCGAGAGGCTCCCCCGACAACTTATGGTAAATGTATGCAACTGTCAGGTCATCCAGTCGCTTGCCCTCCTTCAACACCCTTCGCTGAGATATATTCGCGTGGCCTGCCTGCTGGCTCGCCTGTGCCACCTGAACACTCGGAGCTGAAGATTGCGAGGTAGCCGTTGCGCTTTGAGGGGTTTGCATGGAAACCGGTTGGGCTGGTTGGGCACTCGCAGAAGCTACCACTCTCGACTCGATATTGCTTGCTGGCGCAGGGACACCTGAAGATTTCTGTTGTAAGGGCTGTGTCGGCTGTTGCGGTGCTTGTTGCACCAAGCGAATACCCGAGAAGTTAAAACCCCGAGTAAGCTGAGGTTGACCAGGGACCGGCTCACCTCGGGAATCTATTTTCGCGATAGACACCTCTCCACGCATCGAAAATGTTAGATCCGACGGGGCTTGCCCTTGACGCTGAAAGATGAATGAGACTTGGGAGTCAACATTTGGCTCCAACGAAAGCGGTGCCCCATAGCCTGAATACACAATCCCCGTGTTCTTCGTCATGTTCCACTTCGCCCCGCTGCTATCAGTGAGATAGGGCCAGCTTGGAACGGTGAGATAGATCCGCCGCCCCGTACGATTCACAACCGTTAAGCTCACATCGGCCTCTGAATCGTGGTTTAATAATCGCAGCTCCGTTACATACAGGCAAAACTCAGGGGCCGCACTCGCAGGGCCGTTCCCTTCTGCGCACATGCCTTTAGCCATGCTCTTCCCAACATTCTGCATCACTTGTCCGAACTGACCTTCCGCACAAGACACGACTGACAGCGCGGCAAGCACAATGGCACAGGATGACCACCGTCGATGAATCCTCATGACTCCTCCCTGATGTGTGAACCGGACAATGAATTCCTTAATCACAGGACGAGCAAAGACGCCATCCTGTGATCTCGTAAAAACTAGGGCTTCCCTTGTATGAGAATCCAGCCATCATCGCCCTTTACCAAACGTACATTCCCGGCGTTCTTCTGCCGCATCCCTAACATCTCTACGTCCATCTCCACGTCACAGTTATATCCAGCGGCTCCTTCTGACTTTGCACAGGCCAGCTTCTTAAGACCATGCAACTTTGGCGCAAGGGCACCGGCCAGTTTGCCCGCCTCCGCGAACTCGGCCTCATACGCCTTTCTGATATCAGCCTCGCTCGGCTCGCTGGAACAGCCAGCGAGCACACCAGCCATGGCGATGGTCAATACAAGAGATGTCCGCATGTCACATCCTCCATTTTGAATCCATCCTGGTATGCCCTCCTTCACTGCGCCCGGAATGCATAGGCAGCACCGGAGGATTGGAGACTATTGTCAGCAGGAATACTGCCACTCCCAGCTTCCCCTGTTGCACCGACCAGAATGGTGGCCCCATCGAAGACTAGATGGTTTCCGAATCCATCGAACTGGTCAGGGTTTGAAGCTTTAACTCGCGCCTCCTCGATCCAACTACCTCCAGAAGTTTTCCGAAAAACATGAACTCGGCCAGATAGCCCATCGAGAGGTTCAATGGGACTGGTTGTGACAGATCCTACAACAAGGAGATCCCCCTTTAGACCAACAGCCGCTCCCAACCCCCCAACACTGAAATCCGACCCATTGAGTTGCCCAGTATTGGTCCAGACTCCTCCGATTGGATCACGGGTATAGAAATAGACGACGCCGAAATCCCCACCGACTGCAAGCAAGTCACCAGATACCGCCACACTATATCCGAATTTCCCCAGGAACGTTGGACTAGGTGATTTCAAATACTGTGGTTCACTCCATGTGCCACTAGTTATATCACGCGTAAACACATAGGCTGCCCCGGATGAATCGAGGCTATTGTCGGCCTGACTGCTCCCGTTGCTATCCTCCCCAGGTGCCCCTACGACTAGAGTATTACCGGACAAAGACATTGACCATCCCCAAGAATCGTCCGGCTCAGCATTGGGAGCAGTGAGCACCGTAGGAGGACCCCACACTCCTGAAGAATTCTTGTTATGGATCGCTACCGCGCCAATAGCGCCTGCTATCCCAATATTGCTAAGTACGAGGGTTGAGCCGCTCAGTATCACCCCCTCACTCGCCCCACCTATCCCCCAAACGCTACTATTGGGCTGAACAATGAACTGGTCAAAAACCCAATCCCCTTGTGAGTTCCGGTTATACAATCTCACCCCAGGTAGACCCAGAGGTGTTATCGGATTACCTGTGGCCGATACTGCAAGAGTATTCCCATCAAGCGAGAGAGAGGGGCTAAGTGCGAGTCCAATAGGCAGCACAGTCGAACGTGACCATAGGCCGGTTACCGCATTCCGAGAGAACGTGCTCACTGCGCCACTGCCCAAAGTCCCAACGGCTAGCGCATCCCCGGAAATCGCAAGGCTCTGTCCAAAGAATTCACCTGCTGCTGGAACCTGAGATTTCAAATATGCTTCCTCTTTCCACACAGTCCCTGGGAGTGAAGAAAAGCTTGCTGTGACCGTCGTACCTGTAGTGAGTGTCACCTGACAAGTACTGATTCCCGCACAGCCTCCTCCGCTCCAGCCTGTGAACCCAGTCCCAAAGGCGGTGAGCGTTACCGTGCCTTTGTTAAAGGGCGCTGAACAGTTTGCGGTGCAGCTATTGATGCCTGCTGGATTGGACGAGACCGATCCGGTTCCAACCACTTGGACCGTGAGGACCGGCCGATTGAAGTTGGCGGTGACGGTCGTATTGGCCGTCAAGGTGAAGCTACACGTACTCGTTCCTGAGCAGCCGGCGCCGCTCCAGCCGCTAAAATTCGAGACACTGCTGGGCGTCGCGGTCATGACGATCGCCGAGCCCACCGTATAGCTGCCACAGGGACCAGCAGCCCCGCCGTTGGCGCTGCATGTCACCGTCCCCCCTCCGCCATTGGCGGTGGCAATAGTACCGGTCACCGAGTTCAGCACGGGCAGCGTGAAATTCGCCCTGATCTCAGAATTCGCCGTCACGGTGATCGAACAATCGACCGCAGTCCCGTTGCAGCTGGTGGTATTGCCCGTCCCATCGCTCCACCCGGTAAAGGTTGAGCCGCTATTCGCCACGGCTCGAAATACCAGCGGCGTTCCGCTGGGATACGTCGCCGCGCAGGTGGCAAAGGCCCCGCCGTTCGAGCTACACGTCACCCCGCCTGTTCCGTTGCCTCCGTTCGGTAGAATCGCCACCGTTGCAGGCGGTGGAGCGACCGGGAAGGTCGCCGTCACCGACGAGTCTGCATTCAGGGTTACAGAACAGGTCCCGGTTCCCGTGCAGGTTGCGCTTCCGGTGCCGCTCCCCCAGCCGGTAAATCCCGTGCCGGTCGCCGTCAAGGTCACCGCGGTATTGGTCGGAAAGACGGCGGCGCAGGTGCCGAACGCGCAGGTAATCCCCGCTGGAGTCGACGTCACCGTACCGCTGTTGACGATGGTCATGGACAAAGTCTTGAACGAACTCTGTAAATGCGTGGTGGCTGTAGGCTCCGATACAAGCGTCAGTCCGGGGAAAGAGGTATCAAAACCTGCGGCAGTAAAATCGATGGTCGCGGGAAAATTCGGCGGCGCATTCGCCGGGAGCACGATGGGATTCCCTGGAGCGGGAGCTCCGCCCGACAGCGTCAGCAGCAACTGTGACAAGTTCACCACTTGAGGATCGCTGAGACTCGTCGCATTGAAGACCGACAAGGCTGTCACTACCGGACCAGCTGGCACCGCAACCCCAATCGTCCGACCATAGAGATTGAACGTGACGGTGTCCCCAGGGAGATAGTTGTACTGGCCGCTGGCGTTCGTGAGGCCGGATAGTCCCGACGGCGTGGCATTGTAGCCGAGGCCTTGAACCGGACTATCGATGAAGACGCCCACCGACGGCGCAGCCACTGGTGGCGTTCCTCCGCCACCACCATCACCGCCTGAACTACAGGCTGCGAGAACAAACACAAGTGAAAGTGCGACCCCGAACGACATCAGCCTGCTACCGGCACGTAAGAACGTCATGATGATGACTCCTGGATGAAATGTATGAATCTACTCGATCTCAGTGCCGACACCTCTCTGGCCTTCATCATGTCGTATTCGGCACGAAGGCAAACCAAACCCTGTGAGTGTCAGATCTCAGGCTGATGCAGGCGTGGTCGCATGCAACCACGCCGAATGGGTGAACGATCGATGTTCGATGAAGAAGAGAAACAGACGGGACGAGGATCGAGGTACGGAGCAGTACTGGTGTTACGAAGTGCGTGCGTGCGTGCGTGCGTGCGTGCGTGCGTGCAAACCGGACGCCGGGCTACGGAGAGTAAGATAAGTCGAGTGCTCGATACAATCCACAGCTACCCCCGTGCATTTCTCAGCTCGGAATACTGCAGCACTCTCTGCTCGCGATAAAGCGTTCGCTTAGGGAGCCGCATTGTAGTGTCGCGACATCGAACAAACAATGACAAAACCCACTCACCCCCCTTAAGAGGGGTTCTTCGAGCATTCTTACTAGGGCTGAGCACGCAGAGACATACGACAGGCCCCAGGAGCGGAACAGAATCAGTGAGGAATGTACGTCTGTGGGACGACGCGTCGGCGGGCAGTGGAAGCCACTGAATCTTACGAGCCGGTTTGGTAGATGGCAGGTCGGTAACGAGGTTTTAGGATGGGTTTGCCGGCAGCCCGAGCCGCTTCCAACCAGACTTTCTTGGCCAGTTGCGCTTGTTTCAGGGCGACGGTCGGAGTTTTCCCAAAAGCAGAACAGGCGTCCAGATCGGGAATATCTGCGATATAGCCCTTGTCCGCGTCGCTATAGAAGATGTTGACGTGATAATCCTTCATGGTTCCTACTCTCCGTCAAGCTGTAGATTATACCGTCGAGGATCTTTTGAATTCTTATGTCTCGCTTAAAGGGGGTGGCCAAGGCTGCCCTTTACTGCGCGCAACATTTTCACCCGCCCAACCCCGAGCGCGCCGAGACGCGCTCTTGTCCCAACCGAGCGCTTTCTGAATGTCCGCGTTCTGCGAGCAAGAAGGACAACCTGGCTGCTCCTGTCCCATCTTCAAAGCTCGCTCATTCTCTCTCCAGAGATGGGGTCTGATTGATCTTCCACTGCGCGCGTCCAACGAGGGGAGTCCGCGACCGCGCGTTGCGCGAGCACAGAAGATCATCAGCCCCCATCCCTCACTCGTCTTCGTCGCCCGACTCTTCTCTCGCAGACGGAATGCCGTAGCGCTTGCACTTTTCCCAGAGAGCTTTCCGCGAAAGACCGAGAATCTTCGCACCGGTCGTGCGGCTGCCTTCCACCCGCGCCAACACCGACACAATATATTCTTTCTCAAACTGTTCACGCGCCGTCGCCAGCGAGGTCAGTGGACGCTCCTCACGCTTCTGCCCCGTCAGCCCTTCACTGCAAAATCCACAGGACTCTTGCGGCGCCCCGCCCGTATAGGGACAGGACTGAAACCCGCACAGATCAGACGGTTGAATCGGTTCGCGATCCCGTCCCAATGCCACCGCACGTTCAACCATGTTCTCCAATTCCCGCACGTTCCCGGGAAATGAGTACCGCAAGAAGAGCTCACGCGCGGCGGAAGAAAACCCCTTCACCGTCTTATTCATCTTGGCAGAACAGACCTTCAACACATGCTCCCCGATGACCATGATATCTTCCTGCCGCTGGCGTAACGGCGGAATCACGATGGGCACGACATTGAGCCGGTAGAATAAATCTTCCCGGAACCGCCCCTGGGAAACTTCTTTTCGAAGATCCCTCTGGGTCGCACACACCAGACGCACGTCGACGTCGATCGTGTCGTTCCCTCCCACACGCTCGAACTGCCTTTCTTGTAGCACCCGCAGTAATTTCACTTGGATGACCGGCGAGATTTCACCGATTTCGTCGAGGAACAACGTGCCTCGATGCGCCAGTTCAAATCGCCCACGCCGCTGCTTCATCGCTCCGGTGAAGGCCCCCTTCTCATGACCGAATAGTTCCGCTTCCAACAGAGTTTCCGGTAACGCCGCACAGCTCACCTTGATCAACGGGTGCTGGCTT
>CXWL01000963.1_pt1 | contig 10630 bp, 4 predicted proteins | sample 590931 | NCBI WGS metagenome assembly CXWL01 (sample SAMEA3498368, study PRJEB10139) | groundwater metagenome | biome: water well; material: biofilm material | place: Germany | collected 2015-04-27 | reverse complement strand
TGCCAGGGCCGGCCGATACGGCGGTCGTCGCGCACATGGTCAGCCTGAGCACGGCAGCGGCGACCCTGCAATTGGGAACGTTCAACCTGGTGAATGGCGGGACTTTCGGTATTTACGGCGGATCGCGTCTGCAATTCGGGGGCGGGACCTGGAGCGGCGGCGCGCTCGATNNAACCTGGAACAACGTCGGCCAACTCAATATCACCGGCAATCCAATCCCGGCGAACCGCGGCATCTTGGAAAACAACGGTACGCTGCGCGCCGCACCCGGCAGTCAGCTGATCTGGGACCAAGGCAACGGCGGCGGTCTCTTCGCCAACCTGACCACGACCGCGACGCCGGCCGTGGTGCTGCTGGACGACACCGGTCGGATCAGCGGCAACCTGACCTTCGCCAACGAAGGCATCGTGCGCAAGACGGGCAACGGCACGTCCACTGTCGACTTCCTGCTGCGCAACATGGGGACATCGCTCATCTATCCCGGATTGATCGATGTGCAGGCCGGGACGCTGGCGTTCGCAGACACGGGCAGCTACCAGAGCCGGCTGGTCAGCGAGGGGTCAATCATCCAGGTGGCCGCCGGGGCGGTGCTCGCGATCCGCGATGGCGGCGAGTTGCGCCTGGTGCCGGACGGCCCGTTCAATCAGATCTACACCACCTCCGGCAGCGGCCCTGGCCGGGTACGCCTGGAGACCGGTGGCGCGCTGTACGGCGCCAATCCTCTCGGCGACTCGAGCGTACCCGCGGTGATGAATTTCGCGCCGGGACTATTCGAGTGGACCGGCGGCGCCATCACCGGTGCGCATGTGCGCAATACCGGCGAGATCACCATTGCCGGACCTGACGACAAGGCCTTCGACGGCGTCATCTTCAGCAGTACTGGACTGATCCGGTTGACCGCTCCGCGCGTGCGCAACGGCGGCATCGTCACCATCCTTCCGCTCGGCGCCTTTGAAGCCAGTAACGACACCGAAATCCTCGGCTACGGCAATTCGCGTCTGATCGTCGATGGTGTGCTGCGCAAGGTGGCCGGTCCAGGTACGCTGAAGATCGACAACCTGTTCGAATTTGCCGGCAGCGGCACCCTTTCCATCAACGGTGGACACCTGCTGACCAACGATGCGTCGCTCACCAACCTCGGTTCCTTCGACGGCACCATTGAGTTGCTCAACAACGCGGCGATCGACCTGGTCAATCCGGGCGAAACAGTCGTCATCAAGGAAACCGCGAAGCTGACCGGCGTTGGCAGCGTCAATGCCGGGACCCTGGATTNNACCTGGATCAGCGCGGCACCTTCGAACCGGGCCTGCCGTTCGGCGCCGTCGCGGTCAGCGGGCTCCTGCTCCAGAACGGCACCAACCCGTCGCCGGTGACGCGCATCAACATCGGCGGTCCGCTCGCCGTGACCCAATCCGCGCAGATCCAGGTGGCCGGCAATCTGCGTCCATACGGCGTGCTCAGGGTCAACTTCCGCGACGGCTACGCGCCGCCGGCCGGCGCCACCTTCGACCTGATCACCGTCGGCGGCACCCTCACCGACACGCTTGCGCAGTACCAGGTGATCATCGAGGGCCTCGCCCCGGGCTTCCTGTACACACTCACGTTTTCGCCCACCAACAGCGTACGCCTGACCGCGGTGAATCAAGTGCCGTCACTGGCGGACCTGGTGTTCCGGGATGGGTTCGAGTAGCAGGAAGGCGCGCCGGGCCGCCATGCGTGGCCTGGAGCGCGCTCTACATTTCTGCGAACTGCCGGAATTGGTTGCGCCCGCCGCGCTTGGCCTGGTACAGCGCCTGATCCGCTTGGGTGATGAGGGTGGCGGTGGCGTCTTCGGAGGTGACGGTCAGGGTGCAGGCGCCGACGCTCAGGGTGACGTAGGGGGCGACGGGGGAGCTCAGGTGGGGGATGCGCAGGTCGGCGATGGCGGTGAGGCAGGTGTCGGCGACGAGCGCGGCGGCGCTGGCGTCGGTTTCCGGCAGCAGGATCGCGAACTCTTCGCCGCCGTAGCGCGCGACGAGGTCGCTGCTGCGCGCGGCGATCGTCGCCAGCAGGCCGGCGACGGCCTTGATGCAGTCGTCGCCGACGAAGTGGCCGTAGTGGTCGTTGTATTGCTTGAAGTGATCGATGTCGATCATCAGCAGTGACAGCGGCGCGTTGCTGCGCATGCCGCGGCGCAGTTCGACGGCGAGGCGCTCGTCGAAGGAGCGCCGGTTCGCGATGCCGGTCAGGCCATCCTTCATGCTCATCTGGCGCAGCTCTTCGGTGCGCTGCAGCACCTTCAGCTCCAGGCTTTCGTACAGGCGCGCGTTGACCAGCGAGATCGCCGCCTGCGAGCTCAACAGCTCCAGGGTCAACTCGTGCTTGCGCGTGAATGCGCCTTCCATCAGGTTGTTTTCGAGGTACACGAGCGCGACCAGCTTGCCCTGCGCATTCACGGGCAGGCACAGCAGCGATTTCGGCTGTTTCTGCAGCAGATAACGGCTGTTGGAGAAGCGCTGATCGGCGGCCGGGTTGTTCATGAGCAACGTGGCGCCGGTCAGTTGCACGTACTCGATGATCGCCGACGGCAGAATCGGGAATTCGCGCCGGCACAGTTCCCCTAGCGGCCTGCGGATCAATTCCGAGTTGAATTGTCGATTTTCCGCGGAGCCGCCGGACACTTCGACAATGAGCTGGTCGTCGTCGACCAGCACGATGTAGCCGAGCTCGGCGCCGGCGTTTTCGAGCAGCACGACGAGCATCTTGCGCAGCAGCGAGTCGAGGTGGATTTCCTTCGCCAGCAACTGGTTCGCCTTCAGCAGCGAGTGCAGATCCAAGAGGTCCGACTGCTCCGACGCGCTGCGCGACGAGCGCGACTGTTGCGAGTTGCCGAATTGGCGCTCGACCGCGCGGAACGCGATGCTCGGCCACTGCGCTTCGAGCTGCTTGCACTTCACCTCGGCGCCCCAGCGCCGGTAGTGGTAGTAAGCGTCGCGGATGAAGTTGCTCGCCAGTTGCTTCTGCTTGCGCGCGGCCCAGAAGCGCGCATACAGCTCGTTCGCGAGTGCCTCGCAGACGCTGAAACCGGCCTCGCCGGCGGCGTCGATCGCCTGCGCGTACAGGTCCATCGCCGCCGCGTCGTCGGACCGTGCGCGCGCCATCTCGGCCTCGATCAGCAGCACCTTGTGGCGGAAGTTCGGTTCGCAGTCCTGCGCCCAGGTGCGAAAGCTCGCGAGGTGGCTCTCGACGGCCGGCAGATGCGCCGTGACGTCCTCGACGTCGCGGAGATCGCTGCGCAGCAGGCCGAGCGCGGTGAAGTACAGCGCGTCGACCAGCGACGGGCTGTCCGGCAGGCACATGCCGACGATGGCCTGACGCGCCGAAGCCTGGCGCCAGAGCGTAGCGTCGTCGAGCAGATAGCCGTGGCGGATGCTGGCGCTGATGTGCAACGCAACGGGTATCGACGGGGTCGGGTCGTCGACATCGAAGAATGCCGCGGCGCCGAGAAATTCCTCGGCGGTCTTGCCCGTGGCCGCGCTGCCGCGCAGCGCCAGCAACGGCAGCAGGACGCCGTGGTGCAGCATCGTCCAGGTCTTCGGCTGGTGGCTCTTGTGCAGGAATTTCAGGCCGTGCTCGCATTCGAGTTGCAGCACATCGAGCGCAGTGCCGAGCACGAAGCGATTGACCGAGCGCAGCAGCGCGCAATAGCCCGCGGACAGCGGATTGATGCCGGTCAGGCCGAGCTCGAGGCCCTTGTCGAGGTAGGGCAGGGTTGCTGCCAGCGGCTCGCACCAGTGCTGATAGAAGGCCGAGAAATACTGGTAGACGGTGAGCCGGAAGTAGCGATCTTCGCGCTGCTCGGCGAGGCTCAGCGCGAGCTTGCCGACCTGGTAACACTGCGGATACGGGCGCTTCATGACCGACATCGCGGTGACGTAGGCGACGTAGCCGATGCAGGAGAGGTCCGACTGCCCGTGGCGGAGGGTCGTCTGCACCATGCGACAGGCATCGATCACGAACGCGGTGAAGCGCCCGGTCTGGTAGGTCGAAAACGACAGGCTGAAATAGACGCGCATCTCCAGCAGATGTTCGGGCCTGGTCATTTCCGGGGCGCCGAGCAGCGCCGCCTGCGTGTGCGTGGCCAGCATCTGCTCGGTGTCGGTGAACTCCTGCGCGAACAACGCCGCGGCGTCTTCTTCGGTCTCCGGGAAACTGCGGCCGAGCAGCGCGAGCGCCGCGCGCAGCACCGGGAACGAGTCCGCGAAACGGCCCTGGATGTGGTACTGATCGACCTGCACGAGCTGCAGCGTGACCTTGCCGACCACGTTTGCGCAGGCCTCGATGCCTTCTGGATACAGCGCTTCGGCCTCGTGGAAATTGCCCGCGAGATACTCCGCCTCGGCCAGTTCGCGAAACAGCAGCAGCGTCTGCTCGGGCTCTGCGCTCCAGGCATCGACCGGCAGCAGCGCCCTGGCTTCGCGCAGCAGGTTCACCGCGGTCGGAAATGCCGAAGCTGATTTGGCCTTGATACCGCCGGTGAGGTTCAGCGCCAGCAGTTGCGCGCGCTCGGCGGGATCGCGGATCAGGTCGACCGCGCTGTTGTACGCGTGCAGGACGATGAACAGGCGCTCGTCGAGCTCGGCCGCGGAACTCCCCGCCAGCAGCAGGCGCCCGCAGCGCAGTTGCAGCAACTGCCGCTGCTCGGCCGGGGTCAGCCCGTACGCCGCCTGTTGCACGCGGTCGTGCAGGAAGCGGAAGCGGGCATCGCGCAACTGCTCGGGGCTGCCGGCGAACTTGTAGTTCTCGTTGAGCGGCAGCACGAGGCCGGCCTGCAGCGCCGGCCACAACGCGCTCACGGCGTCGTTCGCGTGCTGCGCGCTCACCGCCATCAATTGGCGCAGGTCGAAGCTGTCGCCGAGGTGCGCGGCCAGGGCGAGCAGATCCTGCGTGCCTTGGTCGAGCGTACGTACTTTGTCCAGCATCAGCTCGACCACGTTGTCAGTGATGTCGCGCTGCTGGATCTGCTCGATATTCCAGTCCCAGACGCCTTCCGTGCGCTGATAACGGATATCGCCGTGTTCGTGCAGGGCGCGCAGCAGCTGGCCGAGGAAGAACGGATTGCCCTGCGTCTTCTCCAGGCACAGCGCGGCGAGCGGCGCGACCACCTCTTCGCTGCAATGCAGGGTGTCGGCGATCAGCTCGGTGACGTGCGCGAGTTCGAGATTGCGCAGGTGCAGCTCTTCGACGCGACCGTCGGCGCGCACGATGCTCTCGATGCAGAGCCGCAACGGGTGATCGGCATCGACTTCGTTGTCGCGGAACGCGCCGACGATCAGCACGCAGCGCTCGTTCTCATCCTGGACCAGGTGCTGCAACAGTTTCAGCGTCGCCGCATCGGCCCACTGCAGGTCGTCCAGGAACACCAGCAGCGGGTGGCTGCTCGCGGCCAGCGCGTTGACGAAGTGCGCGAACGCGATGTGGAAGCGGTTTTCCTTTTCGGCGGCCGGCAGCACCGGCATCGGCGGCGGCGCGCCGATCAGCAGCGCGAGATTCGGAATGATCTCGACCACCGCGGCAGCGTGCTCGCTCAAGGAAGCCGAGAGGCGTGCCTTCCAGTAGCCGCGGCGCTCGTCGCCTTCGGTCGCCAGTTGCCGCATCAGTTGCTGGAAGGCCTGGATCAGCGCCGAATACGGTTGGTTGCGACCGTACTGGTCGCACTTGCCGCGCACGAGATAGCCGCGCCGCGCGACGATCGGCCGATGCAGCTCGCTGACCAGCGCGGTCTTGCCGATGCCGGAATAGCCGCTGATCAGCAGCAGCTCGGCGCGCCCCTGGCTCACGCGCTCGAACGCCGACAGGATCTGCCGGCTCTCGCGCTCGCGGCCGTAGAGCTTCTGCGCGATGCAGAAACGCTCGGGAATGTCGGCCTGCGCCAGCGCGAACGCGGCGATGCGGCGGAAGCGCTGCCATTGCTGGCTGCAATGCGTGAGGTCGCGCACCAGGCCGTAGCTCGACTGGTAGCGATCGTCCGGGCCCTTCGCCAGCAGCTTCTGCACCAGCGCCGACAGCGGTTCCGGGATCGCCGGATCGAGATCGTGCAGCGGCGCCGGCATGATCGCGATCTGCGCGTGCAGCAGGGTCATCGCGTCGTTCGAGCGGAACGGCTTGCGACCCGAAAACAGCTCGTACAGGCTGACCCCGAGCGAATACAGATCGCTGCGATAGTCGATGTCGAGATTCGTGCGCCCGGTCTGCTCCGGCGACATGTATTCCAGCGTGCCGCGCAAATAGCCGTCGTCGCTGCGCTTCTGCTCGTGGTCCAGGCGGCTGGAGAGCGCGAAGTCGCACAACTTGATGCGCATCGAAGCGACGTCGACCAGCACATTCTTCGGCGAGATGTCGCCGTGAATCAGCCCGTGCGCATGCACCGCGCTCAACGCCGAGGCGAACTGGATCGCGATCGCGAGACGCTCGGACAGGTCCAGCGGCTGGCGTGCGATCAACTGCACGAGATTGGTCGAGCCGAAATCCTCGAGCACCAGAACCAGGCTGCGCTCGATCTGCTTCAAGGCCAGCGCACGGATCACCCAGCTCGAATCGATCGCCTGCAGGATCGCGTATTCGTGCTGCCAGCGCGCCGTGAGCTCCGGCGACGGCCGCAGGCTGTCCTGATACTTGAGCACGACCGGCTCACCGTCCTCCGTATGCGCCCGCGCAACGACCGTCTCATCGACCGCATAGATGACGCTTTGGATCGTGTAGCCGGCGAGATTCATGGGGCGGGGAGCGAGTTCCGGGGTGAGGCGCGGCAAGCTTAGCGGGTCGGGCGGGGTTTGCATCAATCAGAGCAAAAAGCACAGCGATCCGCAGATGACGCAGATGTCGCAGATGAACGGCAGAGGCCGAAAACTGGGCCTAGCGAGCTTCTCGAGGTGCTTGCACGCGATCTCACCGGCTTCGGCCCTTATCTGCGCCATCTGCGTCATCTGCGGACCGCTTTGCTCTGCACTCCCCTCAAAACCGATACCGCACCTCCATCGCCAGCTCCCTGCCGCGCGGCCGCACGCTGGCGAAGGCGCCGCCGGGGGCGAGTGGGATGACCGAGGTGAAGACGTTGTACTCGCGGTCGGTCAGATTCTTGCCGGTGAGCGCGAAGCTCCAGTCGCTGCCGGGCGCCGATAGCTCGGCGCGGTAGCCGAGCAGGCCGTAAGCCGACTGGCGCGTCTGCGATTCGTTGTCGGACGCCGTGGTGTGGCTGCCTTTGTACGCCCAGCCGAGCTGTTGCTGCAGGGTCCAGTCGGCATGGATCGGATAGCGGTGTTCGAGCATGACCAGGCTCTCGAACGCCGGCACGAACGGCGCGCGGTCGCCGGACCAGTCGCAGAGGGTCTGGCCGGTGTTCAGGCGCTCGGTCGTGCTGCAGTTGGCGTCAACGAAACTGTCATAGCGGAAGTCCAGCACTTCCATCTGCGCGAGCACACGGAAATGTTCGTCGACCTGCCACGCCAGTTCGGCATCGAGACCTTTGCTGATCGAGCTCGCGGCGTTGCCGACCAGGAAGCCGATGCCGCCGTCGAACACCGAGACCTGCAGGTCCTCGTACTTGCCGTAGAACAACGCCATGTTCAGGCGCACGTCCTGCCACTCGCGCTTGAAGCCGAGCTCGACGACGTTCGCGTTCTCGTCCGCGTACTCGACTTCCGAACGGTCGCCGCCCTCGTAGTTGAAGTCGAAGCCGCCGGCCTTGGCGCCGTTGGCCCAGCTGGCGTAGACCAACAATTCCGACGACGGCTGCCAGGCCAGGCTGGCGTGGAACATCGGGTGGCGTTCCGAGCGCGTGAGCCCATCGAATTCGTGCGGACTGGCATGGCCGTTGGAGACGATCGCGTAGCCGACCAGGTGCTCGGGCGCCAGTACTGGATCGATGCGGGTGCCGTCCGGCAGCACCAGGACGTAGCCGGTCGGGTTCGCGAGATAGTCGGGATTGCCGAGCAGCAGCGGCGCAAGCCCAGCGTTCAGCCAGCGCACGTCGACCAGTCGCCCGAGTGTATCGGCGTGCGCGAGGTTGGCTGTGCGCGTCGCCTGGGACGCGTTCTTGTCGATCGCGAGGTAGCGAAGCCCCAGCGTTGCCGTCAACGTGTCGGTGAGCGCGAATTCGAGGTTGCCGAACAGCGCGGCCTGCTCGGTCTGCTGGTCGAGCAGGACGTGCCGCGAGAACGGGTCGATCAGTTGCCCGGCCAGCTCGACCGGGATGCCGAATGCCGGCGCGAGCAACGCCGGCAAGTTGAAGTCGGATAGATAGTCGTTGCGGAAATCGTCGCGCTGGTAATACGCGCCGACCAGGTATTCGATGCGGTCGCTCGCCTCGCCGGCGACGCGCAATTCCTGCGAGAACTGCCGGTAACGCTCGTCCTGGTACACGTTGATCAAGGTCGCGGGCGTGAGATCGACGTCCATCGACTGCTGGTAGTCGTACTGGCTCCAGCCGCTGATCGCGGTCAACGTGAACGCATCGAAGGCGTAGTCGAGCTGGACTTGGGTCTCCTCCATCTGCGTTTCCAGGAACGCATTGCGGTACTTGAATGGCGCGCCATTGCCGATGTTCAGGCGGCCATCGTCGAAGCCGCTGAAGCCCGAGTCTGGCCACGGGTTGCCCTGGCCGTCGACGTGCTTGTAGACGTCGAACAGGTGCCCCTCGCGGGCGAGGTCGCCCTGTTCGTGGCGAAACGCGACGGTCAGCGCGTCGGTCGGCAGCCACAGCGCGCTGACGCGGAACGCATGCTCGGCGGACGTCGGCTCTGACTTGCCGGAGGCGGCGTTCGGGGAGATGCCCTGGCCCTGATCGCGCCAGGTGCCGGCCACGCGCAGCGCCAGGTTATCGCTGACCGGGAGGTCGACTCCGGCTTCCGCGCGTGGCTCCTCGTATTCGGTCTCGTACGCGAGCCGGACCTGGCCACCGAACTCGAACGCGGGCTTGCGCGTGATGGCGCTGATCGCGCCGCCGATCGCGCTGTTGCCGTACAGCGTGACCTGCGGCCCCTTGAGCACCTCGATGCGCGCGAGGTCGAACAGGCCGATGTGCTGCTGGTTCATGCGGCCGCGATAGATGCCGTCGACATAGGTGCCAACCGATTGCTCGAATGCGTTGTTGTCGCCGGAATTGACGCCGCGCAGGGTCATGCGGCTGGTGATCGCGAGCTCCTGCTGCTGCAATCCGGGCACATAGGCCGCCAGATCGGTCAGGCTGCGGATGTCGAGATCCTCGAGCAGCGCCGCATCGAGCGCGACCACGCTCATCGGCACGTCTTGCAGCGCCTCGGACTTCTTGCGCGCAGTGACCACGATTTCGTCGAGCTGGGATGCCGTCGCCGCTTCGCCGTCGCCTGGCGTCGCTGCAAGCGTCGGCGTCGAGGCCAGCAGCGAAGCCAGGATCCAATGCGAGCGACGCACTAGGGACATCTCGATGCTCCACGACTACACAAGAATTGCGCGGCGATGCCGGCCACGGGTCGATACTAGGTCAAGATTGCGTTAACGACGTTTGCCTGGCGCAGCCCGGCGCAATGCTTGACAACGCGAGCCCGCGCTGTACGCTGGCTCTAAGCCATGCATCGACAACGCCGCTGCCGGGCGCCCTCCGCTGATTTCCGAGGTTCTGGACGACACGATGAACAAGATTCTGGGCAGCAAGGATCGGGACAGCGAGAACGACAAGAAGTCGCTGCACAACCTCGTCGTGCTCGGACTGGCGCTGGGGCTCGCGATCGTCGCGATCGTCCTGGTGTTCACGATGATGAGGTAGCGTGAGACGGCGCGCTTAGACGCGCAGCGTCTGCGCCGTCGAACGCCCGAGGTAACGAGGGCTGGACGCGGACTGGGTGTGGCGGGATTGCTCGCGAGTTGGCAAGCCGCCCGCATCACGAGTAAACCAAGAAGAATCGTCCGCGCAAGCACGGACCCACAGGAGTGCGGAACGCTCTCTTGTGGGTTCGTGCTTGCGCGAACGATTCTTCTTGGTTTTTTTTTGACGCCTCGACGATCCAATCCGCCGCGCCGTTCCGAGTAAACCTGATCGCGGAACTCACGCGCGAGCGTGCGGTCTGGCAACGCTTCCACTCACCAAGCTCGTCGCGATCCAGTTCGACGAGCTGCCGCTGTTCAGTGCGGGGTTTGAGGACTGATGCCAGGCGCGGGGCGCCGCGCTCCAAATAATCACGCCTTCGCGTGCCAGGCCTTCAGCACCTCGGCTTCTTGCTCGCGCTTCCAGCCCGCGCGCAGGCCGGCCTGGCGCTCGGCCGGCAGGCTGCGGAACCACGCCAGCAGATCGGCGACGGTGGTCGCGAGCGGGCGGAAGGTGAGGCCAGCGGCGATCGCGCGCGAGTTGTCGACCTGTCCGAAGCCGGCGTATTCGCCGACGTCCGGCACCCAGATCGGCAGCGCGCCATCGGTCTCGGTCCCTTGTTTCTCGATGAAGTCGAGCGGCACGTGGGTGAACTTGACGTTGCCGCCGGTGACCGCGTGGATGCCGTGCACCATCGCGTCGGTGCTGAGGACATAGTCCGGGCCGCAGGCGTTGAAGGTGCCGCAGGTGCGCTGTTCGGCCAGGCGGATCATCCATTCGGCAAGGTCGCGGCCGTCGATGATCTGCACC
>CXWL01027184.1_pt1 | contig 10631 bp, 12 predicted proteins | sample 590931 | NCBI WGS metagenome assembly CXWL01 (sample SAMEA3498368, study PRJEB10139) | groundwater metagenome | biome: water well; material: biofilm material | place: Germany | collected 2015-04-27 | reverse complement strand
GACGTACACCACCTTATTCCTGAAAGCGGCCTGTTCATCGTCGCTGAGCGCTTCGAACCGATCAAACACCAATTGCTCGGCCTCCCCGGCGCAACCTTGGCCGCCCTCACGCACGTACGGTCGCATCCCCAGGCCCTGGGCCAATGCCGCGGTCACTTGCGAACGCTCGGTGTCACCGCGGTGACGACCGCTGACACCGCGGGCGCCGCGCGCGAGGTGGCGGAATTGGGCGATCCGCGCGTCGGCGCGCTCGCCTCGGCGCTGGCAGGGGAAATTCACGGGCTGGTGACATTGAAAGCCGACATTGCCGACGCCGCCCACAACACAACGCGCTTCTTGGTGTTCGCGCGGCAGGCCGACGAGGNNGCCACCAACGGCGTCAACATGACCAAGCTCGAAAGCTACATCGAGGGCGGCGGATTCTCGGCGGCGATGTTCTACGCGGAAGTCGAAGGCCACCCGGATGAACGCAACGTGCGCCTGGCGCTGGAAGAACTGGGTTTCTTTTCCGCGTCGGTGAAAGTGCTGGGGGTGTATCGGGCGGATGGGTATCGCCGGCAGGGGTGAGCACACGCCTCCTTTATGTCGTGCAAAACACGAATATCGCGGTTCAATAATCGCGCCGCGCGGTCACACTTGAAACGCTTGCAGCTCCGCGCAGGTTACGTAGGGGCGCGCCGCATCGGCGCCCGCCGCCGGACGACCGATCACCCGCACCGCCGTAAAACGCCGCGGCGCGGCAAGAGCCAAGCTATATCCGTGGTGGTGCCAAGCATTGTCCACCCCGACCGGATCGACATCCGTGGTCGAGGGATAGTCCGCCAACTCCCCAATAGTCAGCCATTGCGAGGCGCTGTCTTCGCGTATTTGCACAAGAGGCTTGCCGCCTCGCGCATCGAACCAGCCGCCGTCACGCGTCACCACGCCATGCACGAACACAAATCGCCGCGCCGAGGCTGGCGCTGGCAATTCCACCGCGAACCAATCCTGATCCGCTGCGGAGCTGTCGAGTGTTGAAATGCCAAGGGCGCGTTCAACATCATCGTCATTGAGCAATGGGCGTTCGCCCGCGCCGCGCGACACGCTCGGGGCGCCATCGAGCAACAGGGAATCAGCAGGAGGGCGTTCGCTCAGTCCAGGCGCCCACAGCCAGGTGCGAATTGCATCGCCTCCGGATCCAGCATCGGCGAACGTCCGCAGCGTGACCGGCGTTGGCCGCGCCCGCAATCTTGCCTCAAAGCGTGGCGTTTCATCCGGCGACGACACAAGGCGCACGGCTGGCCGCGCCGCAAACCCGAGACTATGCGCCGCCGATAAGTTCGCGTTTGCGCCTTCGTCGTAGGCAAGCACGAAGGGTCCGTACGCGAAAGCCGCGCGCCCTTCGTTACGATGATCCCCGACGATTATGCGAGCGCTGAGCGTGTATTGAATTGTCACGGCATCGCCGTCCGTCCAAAGGCGCGCGGGGAGCTCGATCCAGCCGTCACGCGAGACCGCGCCATCAATGTGCATGCGCGTCGCCCACTCTGGTTGTCGCACTTTCAAGGCAAACCGCGCAGGCCGCGCCAGATGAAAGACGAGCCGCGCACCACCGCGTAGCGGAAAACCGCCGCGCTGCTCGACACTAACCCGCTCGCCCCCAAGCGTGAGCGACGCGCTTGACTGCTCAAACGTATTGACGATCAACGTGTCCGCGCCGTCCGCCTCGCCGCGCAGATAGGCCCACACTGGCGCAAGCGCGAGCCCCCGCGGCCCGCTTGAATGACAGCAGGTGACCTCGCTTAGATAGGATTTTCGCCCCTTCAGCGGTGTGAAATAGCACCAGTCCTCGCCGCCAGGATGCTGCGCCGCCGTAAGATGATTGTATGTCGTGCGCTCCAGCTCATTGGCGAAGCACGCCTCGCCAGTGAGCAAGAAGAGGCCGAGATTGAATTGTATCCAGGTCGTGGTGACACACGTTTCTCCCAGGTGCGCTAGCGCGTCATCGCGCCAGTCACGTTCCGATTGGAAATGTTCCCACTGACTCACCGTGCCAGTCAAAAAGAGCCTATTGTTCACGATATCGCGCCATGCGTTACGGGCGGCGATCAGCGGCGCTTGTTCGCCCGTGACGCGGCCAAACTCAACCAATCCAACAAGATTGGAGAGCATTTCGTACGCTTTTGCATTGGCGACTTCGTTGACCGGCTTACCCGCGAGCAGCGATGTGATGATCGCCGGGCCACCGGGCTCATCCCAAGACTGCACGATGTAACGGGCGAAGCGGAGATAACGCTCCTCTCCGGTGACTGTGTAAAGTAGGACAATCGGTTCGAGCACGCTGGTTGCGGCCATGCCCAGGTGCGTCCCNNGTGTATCGGTGATAGGTCAGGAGTCCGATGAGACAATATTTGTGCGACCAGACATCCCAATCGGCGCCGGGGTAAAGGCCGAAACGCATGCCGGGCAAATAGGTGCCAAGATATCCATCGGGTTCTTGCGCGGCGATCAGATCGCCAACAGCACGGTCGAGCTTGGCGCGCAGCAAGGGATCACCGCCATGAGCCCAAGCGAGTGTGGCCGCGTGCAGCCATTTCCCAACATGCTCGCCAATCCAGGGGTGACTTCCCGGTTTGGTTTGATAGCCCGCCAAGAACGGGGCGATATCGACATTCAACAGCCGGCCCGCCGCGTTGACCTGAATGCGCCGGCCAAGCCAACCATTAATGCGAACATCGGAAAGAATTGCGGGCTCCACTGCATTGGTCAGAGCCGGCGCGAGCGCTGTCGGTCGTTGCGCGGGGGCGGGTTGGTTTGCCCAGACAGTAGAATGAACCGCGACGCTTGCGCCCGCCGCCGCCAGCCCGAGCAACGCATCGCGCCGATGCGGCGTCGGCCCTTGCATTGCCGCCCCTTGATCATTGTTCGAAGGCACGAGTTTTCCTTGGATAGAGGATAGCGCGATATAAGCTCATTATTCCCCCCATGTCCAAAAACACCTCCATCTCCCACGGCGACCATTTCACCGCATTCGTCGAGGCCAAGGTCGCCAGCGGGCGGTTTGGTTCGATCAGCGAAGTTGTACCCGTTGGGCTGCGATTGTTTGAGGACCCCTCCCCGACAAAGCGTAACCCCCTCGACGGCCCGCGCGTATCTCCCTCTAATGCGGCGCGATGGCTGACGAAGCACAACTCAGAGCCTTGTTGCTCAAGGGTCTCGCCGGCGACGAGGCCGCGCATCGCGCGTTCTTGGCGGCGACGGCGGCGTTACTTCGCGGGTATTTCCGCAACCGGCTGCGCGGTGCGCCCGAGGACGCCGAAGATCTAGTGCAGGAGACGCTGGTGGCGTTGCACACGCGACGTGACAGTTACGACCCGGCCTATCCGCTGACGGCGTGGATGTACGCTATCGCGCGCTACCGTCTGATCGATCATTTGCGCCGCGCCCGCCACCGCAACCACGCGCCCCTCGCGGACCTTGATGTCGGCGGCGACGACCCTGAATTCGTCGCCAGCGACGCGCGCCGCGATGTCGCGACCCTGCTCGACAAATTGCCCGCAAAACAGAAAGCNNCGCGCTTGCTGGCCGATGCAGGCGCATCATGAAAACCGAACATCTCATCGACATGCTGGCGCGCGGCGTGGAGCCGGCGGAGCGTCCACGTTGGGCGCGGCGGCTGGCGCTGACATTGCTTGCTGGGCTGGCGATTTCGGTGGGGCTGGTGGTGGTCGGATTCGGCGTACGCGCCGACATCGGCGCGGCGCGCATGCCGATCATGATGAAAGCGATGTTCTCGGCGGCGGCGGCGGCGGCGATGTTGCCGCTGGCGGTGCGGCTGATGCGCCCCGGCCGACCGCTCGGTTGGCGCGTCGGCGCGATCCTCGTGTTTGTCGGGGTGTGTGCGTTCGCAACTTGGGTCGCGCTGATGGGGGAAGCGCCCGAGCGACGTTTGGACGCCTGGTTGGGCGGCGGATTCCCCTGGTGTTTGGTGCTCGTGCCGCTGCTGGCGGCGCCCAGCGCGGCGCTGTTGGTTTGGCTCATGCGCGCCTTCGCGCCAACGCAATTGACGCTGACGGGAGCGGCCATCGGCGCGCTTTCTGGCGGCGTCGGGGCCATGGCTTATTCCATGTATTGCCCTATCGATTCAGTTGCGTTCGTCACCACCTGGTACGTGGTGGCGATCGCGCTGTGCGCAGCCCTGGGCGCGGTTATCGGCTCGCGATTGCTCCGTTGGTGATGTAACCTCAAGGCGGTCTGCCGCGAAACTCCAGCCAGGAGGGGCAAATGCTCAAGATCGTCCGCCGCTATGCGCCCGCCGCGATATCCGCGTTCGCCGCGCTCGTTTTCCTGGATAGCCTGCGCTACAAATTCACCGACCACCCCAACACGCAAGAAATCTTCGGTCGGCTCGATGGCTGGGCTGGCACGCTGGGCTTGGCCGGGCTATTTGGGCACACTGGTCTGTTTAGCCAATACGTCATCGGTACAGCGGAACTCGCTGCGTCCACATTACTGCTTGTCGGCCTGTTGCCGCGTTTGGCTCGTTTGAACGCACTCGGCGCGCTTATAGGATTGGCGGTTATGTCTGGCGCGGTGAGCTTTCACTTGTTCACGCCGCTGGGCATTGACCCCAACCACGACGGCGGCGGTCTGTTCGCGGCGGCTGTAACCATTTGGCTCACTTCGATCGTACTCTTGATCATACGCCGCAAGGAAATCTCCGCGCTGCTAACGGACCTCGCGCGCGCCTTTGTTCCAAACCGCAGCTAAAGGAAACTCTCATGCGCAAGATCATCTTCGCCCTCGGCCTCGCTGTCGCCGCGCTCGCGCCAGCGGCGCCGGCCTTCGCTGACGAGCGCCCCGTCTACACCGCACCGCTCTCGAACCTCGCGGTCGGCGGCTATGACGTGGTGGCGTATTTTACCGATGGGCGACCCGTGCGCGGCGCGAGCCAGTTCCGCATCAACCACCAAGGTGTCGAATACCGCTTCGCGTCCGCGGATCACCTCGCCGCCTTTCGCGCCGCGCCCGCGCGCTATCTGCCACAATATGGCGGCTATTGCGCCTGGGCGGTGAGCCAAGGCTACACCGCTTCCGGCAATCCCAACAATTGGCGCATCGTCGATGGCAAGCTCTACCTCAACTACAATTCCGAGATTCAGCGCCGCTGGGAAGGCGATATCCCAGGCTTCATCAGTAGCGCCAACGCCAATTGGCCGAGCGTCCTGGCGCGGTGAAAGCGCAGGCGCGCCCCGGCGCGGCGAGCCCGGCCTTGGCGGGTTCGCCGCATTGACGCGGGAAATCCTACGCCGCTAGTGTCGCGCGCGTTTCGTGTGGCAGTGCGTCAATAAAATATCCAAGGAATTTCAAGCATGAAGGTCCTCGTCCCGGTCAAGCGGGTGCTCGACTATAATTTGAAGGTGCGGGTCAAGCCTGATGGTTCGGGGGTTGATCTCTCGAATCTAAAGATGTCGATCAATCCGTTCTGCGAAATCGCCATCGAAGAAGCCGTGCGCATGAAGGAAGGCGCGGGCGGCCACGCCGTCGGCGCGGCGACCGAAGTGGTGGCTGTCTCGATTGGACCGGAACAAGCGCAAGAGACATTGCGCAACGCCCTCGCCATTGGCGCTGACCGCGGCATCCTGGTGAAGGCCGAGAGCGATTTGGAGCCGTTGGCGGTAGCGAAGCTGCTGAAGGCGGTGGTCGAAGCCGAAAAGGCCGACCTTGTCATCCTCGGCAAGCAGGCGATCGACGACGACAACAACGCGACGGGCCAGATGTTGGCCGCCCTGCTCGGCTGGCCGCAGGCGACATTTGCGTCGAAGGTCGTACTGCACGACAAAAAAGCGACGGTGACGCGCGAAGTTGATGGCGGCCTGCAAACACTCGATGTCGAACTGCCCGCCATCATCACCACGGATTTGCGCTTGAATGAGCCGCGCTATGCCTCGCTGCCCAACATTATGAAGGCGAAGAAAAAGCCCATTGACGTCAAGACGCCGGTCGATCTCGGCGTCGATGTCGCGCCGCGCCTTAAGGTGCTGAAGACAGCCGAGCCGGCCAAGCGCCAGGGCGGCGTCAAAGTGAAGACCGCCGCTGAACTCGTCGGCAAACTCAAGGAAGCGGGGATTATCTGATGGCCATTCTTGTGGTCGCCGAGCACGACAACAACACGCTCAAGGACGCCACCGCCAAGGTGATCAGCGCCGCGCTGGCGATTGGCGGCGAGATTGATGTGCTGGTGGCGGGCTCTCGCGCGGCCCCCGCCGCTACCGCGGCGGCCAAGATCAACGGCGTGCGCAAAGTGCTGCATGCGGACGCGCCCTCGCTTGAAAAACAATTGGCCGAGCCGATGGAAGCGCTCATCGTGCCGCTNNATGCAAGTCTCGGGCGTGATCGCGGTGGAAAGCGCAGACACTTTCGTGCGCCCCATCTATGCCGGCAACGCGCTCATCACCGTGAAGGACGAGCAAGCCAAGAAAGTGCTGATCGTGCAGCCCACCGCCTTCAAAGCCGCTGCCGAAGGCGGGGAAGCGCCGGTCATGTCGCTGGCCGCGCCGTTTGGTCCATTCAAGTCGGCGTTCGTGCGCGACGAAATGGCGAAGTCCGACCGGCCCGAGCTCACCGCAGCCAAGCGCGTGGTTTCGGGCGGACGGGCGATGGGGTCGTCGGAAGAATTCCACCGCGTCCTCGATCCCCTCGCCGACAAGCTCGGCGCCGCTGTGGGCGCTTCGCGAGCGGCGGTCGATGCGGGCTACGCCCCGAACGATTACCAGGTCGGTCAGACCGGAAAGGTCGTCGCGCCTGAACTCTACGTCGCGATCGGCATTTCCGGCGCCATCCAGCATTTGGCGGGCATGAAGGATTCCAAGGTCATCGTCGCCATCAACAAGGACGAGGAAGCGCCAATTTTCCAGATCGCCGATTACGGCCTGGTGGCGGACTACAAAGCCGCCGTGCCAGAGCTGATGAGCGAGTTGACCAAGGTGGGGCTCTAATCGAGGCCCTCTTGCACCCGGTCGGCGCGTGTAGGATGCTGCTGCGCTGCAACATGAGCTGAGGCGGGGCCAGATGGCCGGGAGCAAGATGAGCGACATTAAGGGGGTAGGCGTCGTCGGCGCTGGACAGATGGGTAACGGCATTGCGCATGTATGCGCGCTGGCCGGCTACGATGTGTTCCTCAACGACGCCGACCCCGCGCGCATCGACACGGGCATCGAGACGATTCGCCGGAATATGGCACGGCAGGTCGCGCGCGATCTCATCAAGCAAGCAGACTTGGACGCGGCCCTGAAACGCATCAAAGCGGCCCCCAAGCTCGCCGCGTTCGAGGCTTGCGACTTGGTGATCGAATCTGTGATCGAGCAAGATGCGGCCAAGCGCAAAGTGATCGCTGATTTGAAGCCGGTGCTGAAGCCGGGCGCAATCCTCGCCACCAACACGTCATCGATTTCGGTCACGCGGCTTGCCGCCACGACAGACCGCCCGGACAAGTTCATCGGCATCCATTTCATGAATCCGGCCCCGGTGATGAAGCTGGTGGAGTTGATCCGCGGCCTCGCCACCAGCCAAGAAACCTACGAGACCTCGCTCAAATTCGTTGAAAGCCTCGGCAAGACCATCGCTAACGCCGAGGATTTTCCCGCCTTCATCGTCAACCGCGTGCTGGTGCCGATGATCAACGAAGCGATCTACACATTGTATGAAGGCGTGGGCTCGGTCGACGCCATCGACAAGGCGATGAAGCTTGGCGCTAATCATCCGATGGGACCGCTGGAACTCGCGGATTTCATCGGCCTCGACACCTGCCTCGCGATCATGCAGGTGCTCTATGAAGGCCTCGCGGATTCGAAATACCGCCCGTGTCCGCTGTTGGTGAAATACGTTGAAGCCGGGTGGCTGGGCCGCAAGTCACAGCGCGGGTTTTACGACTACCGCACNNTGGCATTTCGACGATCTCGCTTAGCCTAAGTCCCTGCGTCAAAGCGGCGCGTTCCACGTCAGCGACATCGCGCACGCCCCAGCTTGGGTCGCGCACCTTGAGTGAAACGTCGAACGCCTCGTTCGACGCCGCTGTATGGCGCCCGTCCCGCATGTACGGCCCATAAGTGTAGAGGACGCCTCCAACGCGCAGCAACCGGCCGGCGCCAGCCGCCAATCCCAACGTCGCCTCCCACGGGGAAATGTGGATCAAGTTGATGGCGACGATCGCGTCAAATGGCGCCTCGCCTTCGACGCCCCAGACACTCGCACGAACATCGATGTCGCGCGGCGGCGCAATGTTCGCCAGTCCCTCTTCGGCAATCCACTCGTCGATGCTGGCGCGCGCGTGCGCGTCGGGGTCACTGGGCTGCCAGGTCACGCCCGCGAAGGCGCGAGCGAAAAACACGGCGTGCTCACCGGCGCCGGAGGCAATCTCCAGAACGCGCGCGTTCGGCGGCAGCACACGTTGCAAAACGGCAAGGATGGGCTCGCGATTGCGGGCGGTTGCGGGCGAAGTGCGGCGCTCGGTCATGAGATTTCAGCCAATCACGCCGGCGGCGGCTGTGAAAGCAAGGCCTGCAGGGTTGCACTTAAGGGTGCGGGCGGCTCTGTATTCCCCAATGCACACCCCTCCGATCCCCCAACGCATCCCGCCGCTGAGCTGGCGGCGACCGGCATTCCTCTGGACGCCATTGGCGTTGGCGCTAGCGATCGGCTGGCCGGCGGCCCTGTTCTATCGCGACGTCGGGATTCAGCAATTGGTGCTCGTCGCGGGCGCTGGCGTGTTTGCGTTGGCGCTGGTGACGCTCGGCGGCTCTTGGGTGATCGGGCGCGCACCGCGTGCGCGGCGAATCGTGGTCGCGCATGTCGTGATCGCCGGGGCGCTGGCATCGTTGGCCGCGCCGTTTGTGTTGACCCAATTGCTGGCCGTAATCGCGGACTACGAGCATGCTGGCGCGGGACAGCGCTTCACGCTTCCGATGTCGCTGGCAATGGCGCCCTTGGCGTTGGTGCTGGGGCTGCCGGTTGCACTGGCGTCCGGCATTGTGTTCGCGTGGGTCGCACTGACAGCGCGGAAAAACTAAAGCATCGGACTTGAAATTCGCTCCCCGGCGGCCATCCAAGCGAGGCGAATTTCAAGGCCGTTGCTTTAGGCGCGCGCCCACATGCGCAGGAGATTGGAAATCGACTTGTCGAGGCGCAACACCTCCTCACGGGCCACACCCGCTTCGGCCAAGCGCACCCGCGTCACGGACAGATCAAACAGCATTTCGCGTTGCGCGCCGTCGGCGATGAAACTTTGCACCCAGCCTACAGCGGCAAAGCGCGCGCCTCTCGTCACCGGCGACACCCTGTGGATAGAGCCAGAGGGATAGACGATCGCGTCGCCCGCCTCGAGCGCGAATTCCTGTTCGCCCAAGGCGCTCTCGACCACCAGCGCCCCGCCGTCATAGGTCGCGCGATCGGAAAGGAAGAGCGTGAACGCCAAATCCGTGCGCAGCTTGGTTTCGCCCAAACTCATCAGCGCGTCGTCGGTATGGGCGCCGTAGGCCATGCCGAGTTCGTAGCGCGAGAACATCAGCCGCGACAGCCGCGCAGGGCGCGCGGCGATTTCAAACAAGGGGTGGCGCGCAAGCGCGTCGGTTACGAAGCGTTCGAGCGCTTGTGTGCGTGGATCGTCGCCATCGGCCTGCAAATTCTCCTTCACCGCGCGCGCGACGGGGCCGGCGGTGCGCTTGCCGGGTTTCCAGGCGAGCATGTCCAGTTCGCCGCGCGCCCGTGCAATATCTTCCGGCTCAAGCACGCCTTGCAAAATTACACTCATGGCAACTCTTATTGCGAATTATTCGCATTTGGTCCAGGCTGGAGCCAGCATAAGGAGTTGGACCGATCATGGCCTGGAAATTCAAGCTTTGGCGCAGCGCCGGCGCGGCTGCGGCCCTGAGCCTTGCGGCCTGCGGCGGCGAAGGCGGCGAAAATGGCGCGCACGGTAGCCAAACCGGTGAGGCCGGAGAATCCGGGGCGAGCGCTCCAGCATCAACCGTGGCGCCGGCGAGTAGCGGCGGCGAACAGGGGGAGGCGGGGGTAGCGACCGCCTATTCCGGCGTAAGCGGCGATCAGCGCACCGCGCTCAGGTTACAGCACCTGAAAGGCTTCCTTTTGGTGAGTGCGCTTGTCGCAGCGTCCGACCCACCTGCCGCGAGCGCCCTGGTTGGGCAGGGCGTATTGGAGGTCTACGAGCCCGCGATCGCGGAGTTTGGTGCGCTCGACGCCGCGCCCTTGCGCGCGGCGGCCGCCAGCGCGGACGCCTCAGCCGCCCAAATGCGTCAGCGCCTACGCGATGGCGAAGCCGCCATCAACGCCGCACGCGAGGGCCTAGACATTGACTACGCCGACCTCGCCGCGCGCATGACCGACCTTTCTGCCGGACTCTACCAAAACGTGGTGCAGCCCGATTTTGTCGATCCGATCGAGTACCAGCACAGCTTAGGTGCGGCCTTGGCGGCGCGCGATGCGCTGAACGCTGGCCGAAGCCAGCTCCAGGCCCGCGACCCGCGCGCCTATCGCGAAGCGATGGCCGAGATTGATCGGTTCATCGCGCTCTGGGCCGTGCCCACCGCGCCCGAGCGTCCCGCCACTTTTCGTGACCTGTTGACCCAATCCTCGCG
>CXWL01005138.1_pt1 | contig 10631 bp, 11 predicted proteins | sample 590931 | NCBI WGS metagenome assembly CXWL01 (sample SAMEA3498368, study PRJEB10139) | groundwater metagenome | biome: water well; material: biofilm material | place: Germany | collected 2015-04-27 | reverse complement strand
TGATCGGAATTTTATTAGTCACGCATAACGGCTTAGGCGATAGTTTTATAGACTGCGTGAAGCATGTGTTGGGCGAAGTGCCACCCAATTTGAAATCACTGTCGGTAACCGCAAGTGACGACCCTCAACAAAAATCGGTAGAAGGACAAGCCCTCGTCAAGCAGCTCGATACCGGCAGCGGCGTATTGGTTTTGTCCGACGTGTACGGCGCGACCCCCAGCAACATTGCACGGCAGCTGTGTCATGCCGAACGCGTGATGGGCGTAGCGGGGTTGAATTTGCCGATGCTATTACGCACCGTTACGCACCCTGTGACCACCTTGCCCGAACTGGTCAAAATCGCCGTCGATGGCGGACGCGGCTGTATTACCTCCATCAAACCCGAACAATAATATGCAGCAACAGGACGCACTAATAATTAACAAGCTGGGCCTACACGCACGTGCTTCTGCCAAGCTCACACAACTTTCATCCAGCTTCAAATGTGAGGTGATGTTGTCGCGCAACAATCGCCGCGTGAATGCAAAAAGCATCATGGGTGTGATGATGCTCGCCGCTGCCAAAGGCACCACTATTAACATCGAAACCAATGGCGCGGATGAAGTTGAAGCGATGCAGGCGTTGCAAAATTTGATTGGCGATTATTTTGGAGAAGGCGAATGAGTTTTACACTTCACGGCATCGCCGTTTCCAACGGCATTGCAATTGGCTATGCCAATCTGATTTCGCACACTACACTGGAAGTGTCGCATTACGTATTACCGATAAAGTTTATTGGCGAAGAGGTCGCGCGCTTTGATGCTGCCTTGGCTGCCACACGCGAAGAATTTGCCAATATGCGCAGCAATCGCCCCAGTTACGCGGCGGCAGAATTTGATGCGTTTTTAGAATTACAGCAAATGATCTTGGACGATCCGCTGCTGAGTGCCGAGCCGCGCAACATGATTGCCGAAGAGCGTTGCAATGCCGAGTGGGCGTTAAAGGTACAAATGGAAACGTTGATCGCGCAATTCGATGCGTTTGAAGATGCCTATCTGCGCGAGCGGCAAACCGATGTGAAGCAAGTTGCCGAGCGTCTGCTCAAGCAATTGCTCGGACAGCCGGGGCATGTGCCGCCACCTTCGCGCGATGATGTCGAGTTGATTTTGGTTGCGCATGATTTAAGCCCTGCCGATTTGATTCAGTTTAAGTCACATCAATTTGCCGCGTTTGTCACCGATGCGGGCGGTGCAACGTCGCACACCGCAATTGTGGCGCGTAGCCTGAACACCCCGTCAGTATTGGGTTTGCGCAATGCCCGTGAGTTGATACGCGAGAATGATCTGCTGATTGTGGATGGCGAACAAGGTGTCGTCATCGTCAACCCCGATAAGCACATTTTGGCCGACTATAAGCTGCGCCAAAGCGAATGGGAGTTAGATCGCAAAAAACTCAAGCGGCTGCGCAGTGCCAAAGCGAACACCTTGGATGGCAGCGTCATCGAGCTGCACGCCAATATCGAAAAGCCCGAAGACATTGCCGAAGTCAAAGAAAACGGCGCAACAGGGATCGGATTATTCCGCAGTGAATTTCTGTTCTTGAACCGCGACAACCTGCCCGATGAAGAAGAGCAATTCGAGGCGTATCGCGCCGTGGCAGTGGGTATGGATGGTCAACCTGTTACGATACGTACTTTCGATTTGGGCGCGGACAAACAAATCAAAGGCGAAGAACGCGTCGCCAATAATCCCGCACTCGGCTTGCGCGCCATCCGTTTATGTCTTGCCGAGCCGAAATTATTCCGCACCCAATTACGCGCCTTGCTGCGCGCCACCCATTACGGCAACGTCAAAATTCTCGTGCCGATGTTATCCGGCGTGTCGGAAATCACCCAGACTTTGCAGTTCATTGAGGCAACGAAAAAAAGCCTGGCCGACGACGGCATCCCGTTCGACCACGAGGTAAAAATCGGCGGCATGATCGAGATCCCCGCAGCGGCACTCGCACTAAACGTGTTCGCCAAACGCTTGGATTTCCTTTCCATCGGCACCAACGATTTGATTCAATACACCCTGGCGATAGACCGCACCGACGAACAAGTGGCGCATCTGTACGACCCGCTGCATCCCGCCGTGCTGCACCTGCTGTCGCTCATTATCAGCAACTCCAACAAATACGGCATTCCCATTTCCGTGTGCGGCGAAATGGCGGGCGAGCTGGCCTACACGCGGCTGTTGCTGGGGTTGGGGTTGCGCCAATTCTCGATGTATTCCGCACAAGTACCCAGCATCAAACAGCGCGTACTTTCGACCAACATACCCGACATCGCCACGCTCACACAAAAGATTTTGCGTGCGGATGACCCGCTGAAAATACGAGAGTTGTTGGATACGCTGAATAGTTAAATCGAGCCTGACCCACTAAACAACCCAGACAAAATCCGTGGTTCACCACCGTTTGTTTGCAAATGACACAAGGAATTGAGTATATGGAAACTAATCTTTTGGTAGCAATTAAAAACATAGTGATAAATCCAATCACTAATTTGAAACTACACTACAGCCACTCCACTAACCGTGCCAACAGTGAAAGAGATGCATTAGAAAACTATATCAAGGATATTTTTGGTGGAACGGTTAATACGACAAATGAAATTGAACGTAACAAAATATTTTCCCAACAGCTCTCATACTTAGGGAATCAAAATAATCCGCCAAATATGATGATACGGGGTGGCGATGCGATTGAAATAAAGAAGCTGGAAAGCCAAGGTTCTAGGATTGCAATAAACAGCTCTTACCCAAAAGATGTGCTGTACGCCGACAGTGACATGCTGTCTGACGAATGCAAAACATGTGAGCAATGGGTACAAAAAGATTTATTGTACGTAGTCGGTATCGCGCCAAAATCAGCGTTGAAATCACTTTGGTTTATATATGGAGACTGTTATTTCGCGAACAGAAATTTTTATCAGCAACTATTAAACGTCACCGACCCATTGAAGGTAACAACATTTAATCTTTTGAGGGTAAATTCTTTACCTTTCATTCACAGCATGGCTTTGCCACCAGAACAACTCATTGAAAAAACTATTTATACCGATAGTAAATTTCTCAATGCGCTTATGTTAAAGAGCAAATATGAATCTTTTCCTGTACCCGACCGTAATAATTTAGAAGCACTCAAGGAAAGTGGCTTATTGATTAGTGATTGTACAATTCGCTCACCAAACGATCCATCCATAATGCTGGATGCAAAATTTATTTCCTATCAACATCTACAATGATTAACTTCCAACTCTTTCCTCGCTCCAAAGGCATCTCGTTAGAGATACAGGAGATTGTGAATTGCTTTGAATTAGAAGCGAAAAAAATACAATCGCCAGAAAATAATTTATCTAGCAATGAAGTTTTAGAGCTTGTTCGCCCCCACCTTGAGCAAATTAATTTCAAAGTAGAGAGTGGTAAATCCACAAATCAGAAAATAAATGTGCCTGTCTTATTCGGTTTGAATAATCGAATTGATAAAGCATTTAATGCCGATGCTATAAGCGGCGATGGGAAAATCGTCATTGAAGTCGAAGCTGGAAGAGCAACTGAAAACAATCAGTTTTTGAAAGATATTTTTCAAGCTTGCATGATGTGCGAAGTTGAGTACTTAGTTATTGTTGTTCGCAATGAATACAGAAAGCACCAAGACTTTCAAATTGTGCACACCTTTTTGGAAACGCTCTATATTTCAAACCGCCTGCATCTCCCCTTGCATGGGATTGTTTTAATTGGCTACTAAATTGGTATGATTTTTATACAATTTACATGTCCCGAAACCGCGTGCGTAGTTGGAATGAGCCATCTTTTACCATTCAGGCTGGCGGAAGACATGCTCCAGTACATCCTCAAGCTCCTAAAATGTTATTCGTTGAAAAAGATGTACGTATTTTTGTGCCTGAACAAACGCATTTGTATCGCCGACTTACTGTTAGAGAGTGTGCAAGAATTCAAACATTCCCAGATGATTTTATTTTTAAATATGAAAATGTAGCTGACGGTTACAAAATGGTAGGGAATGCTGTACCAGTAAATTTTGCTTACCACTTAGCAAAAAAAGTTACGGAGGATTTGAAGATATTTGGTTTGATCAAAAGTGCGAATATCCCAAAATCAATATCTTATGAAACTGAACAATATCAGGAAAATTGGTTTGTTAAGCAAGATACTGTTGAGTATTTAGCAACACCTTTTTAGCTTGGGTGGCGCAATCATTATCGCGCCTCGGTTATTCGAATTATCGACGCAGGGTATTGGCGCAAAGGAAAGGCAGTATATGAGCGCGAAAACGCAGCGTAGTGGAGTTTCTGAAAAGGCTAGTGTTGGTGCAAGCCAGCGTTATGCCGCAACTAAAATCCAATACACCGATGAGCCACTCGGCAAAACTAAAGTGGTTGCCGACTTTCTTCCCTCGCCAAGCGAATTAGCTTTTCGTGAAGAGGGTGTAAAAGTCACGCTGGCTTTGAGCAAAAAAAAGCCTCGAATTTTTTAAGTCTGAAGCCACGAAACATCACACCCAGTACCAGCGCATGATTCGTCGACTACTTGATGATTACGTCGATACTCAAGCTTTGCCTCTGAGCTCAAGCGGAGCGCGTTCTAAGAAGAGTGCCTCTTAGAGGAATCTTCAAAAAAACTCATACTCAATCTGAGTTCTGAAAGTGTGATTCGGCGCAACGTTGCTTGCGCCTATCAACCAAGCGGCGTTGTACTTAATAAAACGCCGATCACCCACGTTGATCTTGCCAAAAACCGCTGGCCCTACAAAATGGTCGCGGATCGATTGCTTACTCCAATCGTTCCATTTGCCCATGTCGCCGAAACTTTGCACGCCAAACTCAAAGGCGGGTTGTAGACGATATTTGGCTTGCAGCTGATAGAGCATCAGGGTGTTGAATGACGAGCCCGCCAAAGCGAACTCGCGTTTGAATATCACATTGCCATTCAGTTGCAGTTTGCCAAATTCTGTTTGCAGCAAGCCGCCCACTTTGGCTTCCCACGGGGTGTTGCTGCTCAATGGGGCTTCCAGTTCGGTGAGCAGACCCACGTCCACGGGGTATTCTCCGGTTTCGGTCATCTGAAATTTATTTTCCCATTCGAGCAAGTTGGTTTCTTTTCCAGCCTTACGTTTGTTCTTAAAAGACACTTCGGTAAACCAATGTTCTTTAATGCCCGCACCCAAACCAATCACAGTGGCTCGGCTGTGATCGCCATTTGGCAGGGTAGTTGAGCCATGCTTGAACTCGACTTCGCGTTCACCAAATTCAACCATGGGCGTGAAAACATAGTCAGCCGGACCAGCCAATACTGGATTGAAATATATCCCGCTCAGTAGCAAAGCAATTAGGGATTTCTTATTCATTTGCTCATTGCTCCTGAATTCATATTCGGACGTGATGCCCATTTCATGCCCGCATAAATAACGATGAGTGCCGCGAGATAAAACACGATTTGCATGCCTGCCGGGCGTGAGTCGTAACCGATCAGGCTGCTCAATAAAATGCCCAGCACCGAGGTTTCGGGCAAGGTTGCCGAAGTGTCCCACAGTGGTGAGGCTAGGCTAGGCAATACGTCGGCTTGTATCAAAAAGTGCGCGGCTTGCGAGGCCATGCCAGCGGCGAGCAGCAATACCAAGATACCTGTTGCGGCAAAGAACCAGCGCATCGGCACTCGCGCCAAACCCGCGTAAACAGTGTATCCAAGCGCGATGCCTGCGAGCATCCCGATTGCCCCACCGAGCAGCATGGAGGATTGCCCTTCGGTCTTGGATGCCGCGATGCCGTAAAGAAATAATACGGTTTCCGATCCTTCTCTCAACACCGCCAGCCCAACGATAATCAGTAACACCGAACATTCGCTCACACCGTCTTTGATATTTTTTCCGACGGATTTAGCATTGGCTGCCATTGCTTTACCATGTGACGACATCCAGATGTTGTGCCATGCCAGCATACATACCGCCGCACCCAGAACTGCCGCATTGAACAACTCTTGGCCCACACCACTTGCCCACTCACCCATCACGTCGGCAAACGTGGCGACCACTCCCGCACCCATTAAGCCGAGAATTACGCCACCCGCCAGCCAGCGGCGGCTATTGGGAATGTTGCGCGTGGCGGCAGCTAAAATGCCGATAATGAGCGCGGCTTCCAACACTTCACGAAAAACAATCACGGCGGTTGCAAACATGATGACTCCTTACTTTACGATGATGATGCCTTGAGCCGTTTTGGGATTGAATTCACCAAAGAAGGGGTACTTCCCCGGAGACAATGGCCCGATAAACAGCGTGACCTTGCTGTTCCCCGCAACGATTTTTTCGCGGTTGAGCGAGTAGCTTTCAAACTCTTCCGGCGTGCTGTCCTGGTTTTCAACCAGCAGCTTTACTTTTGTGCCAGATGGAATCGTGATCTCAGCAGGCTGAAATTGGTGGTCTTTGATCACCAGCTTGTATTCTTCGGCAAGTACGCTGATGGGCAACAGCAGTGCCAGTAGCAAAAGTTTTTTCAAGGTCTTCTCCTGTAAATTTTCACAAATGATAATCGTTCTTATTTGCATTTGCAACAACTTTCTGGCATGATGCTTCAACGAACCGAGGGAATTGCCATGAACCAACCTGATCACCTTAAAGACGCGGGGCTCAAGTCCACCCTGCCTAGGCTCAAAGTGCTGAATTTGTTTGAAACCAGCACCGAACGCCACCTGAGCGCGGAAGACGTTTACAAGATTTTGCTCAACAGCGGCGAAGATGTTGGGCTGGCGACGATTTACCGCGTACTCACGCAGTTTGAACAGGCGGGATTGCTGGTGCGCCAACATTTCGAGAATGGCAAATCCGTGTTTGAGCTGAACAAAGGCGACCATCACGATCACATCGTTTGCCTGCAATGCGGTCACGTCGAAGAGTTTTACGATAAGGCCATCGAGGTTCGCCAGGAAAAAGTCACCGCAGAACTGGGCTTCGCCATCCGCGAACACTCACTGCATATCTACGCGGATTGCACCAAGAAAAAATGCCCGCGTAAACCGTGAAAAGCATTTGGCGTATTGACAGCTATACTCAAAACGCCGAAACTACAGTTGTGCCGATTTGAATCAGCTTGCGGGGCACGTTAAAAATACCAGCTAAAGCGAGGAAACCCGTTTTAGCACAAGCTAAACGGGTTTTTCTTTTGGAGAGCGGGTTGAGTGATTCAGTAGGCATCGTTAGCGCGCAACGTGCATGTTTCGACACCCCGCTGATTTTCCGCAGCGGCGCGGTGTTGCCGCACTATGAGTTGGTGTACGAAACTTACGGCACGTTGAATGCCGATCAATCCAACGCCATTCTGATCTGCCATGCGTTGTCGGGACATCATCATGTTGCGGGCGTATATGCCGACGAGCCAAAAAATATCGGCTGGTGGGACAACATGGTCGGTCCTGGCAAGCCTATCGACACGGACCAATTTTTTGTCATCAGTTTGAATAATTTGGGGGGTTGCCACGGTTCAACTGGCCCTTCGTCCATTAAACCGGAGACGAATCAACCCTACGGCGCAAGCTTTCCGCTGATTACCGTGGAAGACTGGGTCACCTCACAGGCACGACTGGCTGACTTGCTGGGTATCCAACAATTCGCAGCAGTCATCGGCGGCAGCTTGGGGGGAATGCAGGCATTGCAATGGTCGCTTGCCTATCCTGACCGCGTGCGAAATGTATTGGCGATTGCCGCCGCACCGCGCCTCACGGCGCAGAATATTGCGTTCAACGATGTGGCGCGCAACGCGATTTTGACCGACCCCGATTTTCATGGCGGCAACTACTATCAGCATAACGTCGTACCTACTCGCGGTCTGCGACTGGCGCGCATGTTGGGACACATCACCTATTTGTCAGACGATGCGATGGCAGATAAATTCGGTCGCTTGCTTCGCGCTGAAAAATTCAATTACAACTACGACATCGAATTTGAAATTGAATCTTACCTGCGTTATCAGGGCGATAAATTTGCCTCGTATTTTGATGCAAACACTTATCTGCTGATGACCAAGGCACTGGATTATTTTGACCCCGCGCACGATTGCGGCGGCGATTTGAATCAAGCCTTTGCGCGTGCAAAAGCCAATTATTTAGTGATCTCGTTCACTACCGATTGGCGTTTTTCACCGCAACGTTCGCGCGAAATTATTCGTCCGCTGCTGCACAATCGGCGCAATGTGAGCTATGCGGAAATAACCTCGACACACGGCCATGACTCCTTTCTGATGCCGCATCCGCATTACTTCGACGTGGTGCGCGCCTATCTCGATAACGTTGCCGCCGAGGTGGCGATATGATGATGAATGACCTCAACAAACTCGCTATCGAACGTCCCGATTTTGCGGCGATTGCAAAATGGATACCCCTCGGTGCATCGGTGCTGGACTTGGGCTGTGGCGATGGCAGCCTGCTGCGTTATCTCCAGGAAAAACGCGGCGTGCGCGGCTACGGTGTGGAGATCAGCGACCTAGGTATTGCTGCCTGTATCAGCAATGGTGTGAACGTGATTCAAAACGATTTGGAATCCGGCTTGTCCGATTTTGAAAACAACTCGTTCGATTTTGTGATGCTGTCACAAACCCTGCAAGCCACGCGCCACACCGAGCCGCTGATACAAGAAATGCTGCGCGTCGGACGCGAGGGCATCGTCAGCTTCCCCAACTTTGGTTACTGGAAAAACCGCCTTAACATCTTATTCGGCAACATGCCCGTTTCAAAAGTGCTGCCCTATCAATGGTATGACACGCCGAATGTCCACTTATGCACACTGCATGATTTTGAAACCTTCTGCCAAGATCACCAAGTCGCCGTGATCGAACGTCGCGTAATGACAGGCAAAGAAATGGTCAACGTGATGCCTAACTTGCTGGGTAGCACTGCCGTGTATCGGTTTCAGCGCGGCTTATAAAATGGATGCGGGTGCGGCGTGACTGATAACCAGAACCCCGAACAGAAAGCCCGCGACAACATCGACGCGCTGCTCATGCAGGCGGGTTGGGTTGTGCAGTCAGCAAAGAAGATCGACCTGAATGTCGGGCTGGGGCAGGCAGTGCGGGAGTATTACACTGACATTGGCCCTGCCGACTATGTGCTGTTCGTGGACAAGAAGGCGGTCGGCGTGATCGAGGCCAAGAAAGCAGACCTCGCCCACAAGATCACCGAAGTCGAGGAACAAACGGGTGGCTACGCCGCCGCCAAACTCAAGTGGGTCAACAACAAGGAGCCGCTGCCTTTTCTCTACGAAAGCACCGGCATCATCACCCGTTTTACCGATGGCCGTGATCCCAAGCCGCGTTCGCGCGAAGTGTTCAACTTCCACCGTCCCGAAACGCTCAAGGAATGGCTGGCTCAAGGCACCAGCCTGCGCGAACGCTTGCAGCATATTCCCACACTCAACCCCAACCATCTGCCTGCCAAAGAATTGCGTCTGCGTGATTGCCAGGAAATCGCCATCGCCAATCTGGAAGCCTCGTTCAAGGCAGACCGTCCGCGCGCGCTGATTCAGATGGCAACGGGCGCGGGCAAGACCTACACCGCCATCACCTCCATTTATCGCCTGCTCAAACACGCGCACGGCAAACGCATCCTGTTTCTGGTGGACACCAAAAACCTTGGCGAACAAGCCGAGCAGGAAATGATGTCCTATGTGCCGATTGACGATAACCGCAAGTTCACCGAGCTATACAACGTGCAGCGGCTCAAGTCCTCGTTTGTCGCCAAGGACAGTCAGGTGTGCATCAGCACTATTCAGCGTTTGTACTCCATTCTCAAAGGGGTGGAACTGGATGAGGTTGCCGAAGAAATTAACCCCGCAGAACTATATTTCAACCGTCATTCCCGAGCAGAGCCTGCCCCCGCGAAAGCTCTTCTTAGATCGTCATCCCCGAATGTTTCTATCGGGGATCCAGAGTTTCGACGGGTTAAAAACTGGATTCCCGATCAGAAGCACCTCGGGAATGACGGGGGGGTTTCTGGGTTGTGGCAAAGCAAAACTCCGCTCCCCGTGGTCTATAACGAAAAAGTCCCGCCGGAGTTTTTCGATTTCATCTTCATCGACGAATGCCACCGCTCCATTTACAACCTGTGGCAACAGGTGATCGACTATTTCGATGCTAGCCTCATCGGCCTCACCGCCACACCGGATAACCGCACCTACGGCTTCTTCAAAAAGAATGTGGTCAGCGACTACAGCCATGAAAAGGCCGTGGCCGATGGTGTGAACGTGGGCAATGAAGTGTATGTGATCGAAACACAAATCACGCAAGGCGGCGGTGTTATCCCCGCGCATGTGCAAGTGGAACGCCGCGAAAAACTCACACGCAAGAAGCGTTGGGAATTGCAGGACGAAGACGAAGCCTATTCCGCCACGCAACTGGATCGCAACATCGTCAACCCCGATCAGATCCGCACCGTCATCCGCACCTTCCGCGACAAGCTGCCGGAGATATTTCCCGGACGCGCAGAAGTACCCAAGACACTGATCTTTGCCAAGACCGACAGCCACGCCGACGACATCATCCAGACCGTGCGCGAGGAATTTGACGAGCGCAATGCCTTCTGCAAAAAGCTCACCTACAAAACCGA
>CXWL01019944.1_pt1 | contig 10632 bp, 9 predicted proteins | sample 590931 | NCBI WGS metagenome assembly CXWL01 (sample SAMEA3498368, study PRJEB10139) | groundwater metagenome | biome: water well; material: biofilm material | place: Germany | collected 2015-04-27 | reverse complement strand
GGTCAGTAGAGGGCAGCCACCGTATCGACGGACGGCCCGCCGAAATCTTCGATGTAGACGAGCACTTTGTAGCCGTTGCGCATCGCGACACGGCCCTGTTCGTCGCGCACGAGCTTGCCCTTGGTGCTCATGGTGCCGGAGTTTTGATCCGTGGCGAAAACCGGTACGCGGCCCTTGTAATTGGCCTGAATCAGCTCGAAAAGCGCGCGCGCGTTTTCCGCCGACAGACGAATGCAGCCGTGCGAGGCGCGGCTTCCCAACGCCTTCTCGCCGTCGGCGTCGCTGCCATGGATCGCGAGGCCCGAAGGCCGGCCTTCGGTTTGCCAGTCGAAGAACATCGCGTTTGGCATCGGCGATTGCCATTGGCGCGACCGGTAATCTTTGTAGAAGCGGCCGCGATCGAGTTTGAACATGCCGTTCGGCGGTTTGGTGCCGAGTTCGCGACCCGACGGTGCGACCACCTGCTCCTCCCTACCGGTCGAAACGAGCCACGTGTGCAGCAGTTTGAACTGCTGGTCCGGCTGTTTCGCCAAGACGAACATACGTTGCGCCCACGGGCCTTTATCCGTCGTCGCCTTGCTGACGTAGAGATAGAGATCGAAATACGGAAACACCTCGGCGGGTACTTTCGCGCGCAGACGTGCTTCGACCGGCTCAAGATCGACCGGTAAGCCGGTTTGAACTTCCGCGAGTTGCAACGCCGCCATCGACGGCGCCTGGGCCGGGATTTTGGGAAGGCCGACGATAGGCGCGGCGAAGTCCCTGGGTTCGATCACGAGAAAAGGAAGTCTGGCTTGCTCGCGCGCGCTTGGCTGCTGCTGCGGCATTTCTGAATTTGTCAGGTTGTTCCAAGCGGTGCGGACCTGACCGGTAAAACGATCAAGCTCAGGGCGATACTTTCCGCCCGCCGCCGGGTTTTGGACAATGACGTACGCGCCAGTGGCCGCTCCAACCACGACAAACGCCACGCTCAAACGAGTGAGCCAGGACACCATTCACCTTCCCCATTCCCAGACGGGCAGATTACGAGGTCTGCCTCGGACCACTCAATGCAAGTTGCAACAAAGCGCCTCAACTCTCTGTAGTTGCAGCCTTTTTGCAACGGTAACCATACGGCGAGTCGTCTAGTTGGTGTAGGCGACCACGGGTCCTACAACCTCGTCGCGACCGTCGTAGTTCTCGACCAAGAGGACCGCCCGGTAGCCGTCTTGCAGGATGAGGCTGCCGTCGACCGCCTTTTCGACCCTACCCCACCGATCCGTCGAGCGGGCTTGGTTGACTGCGAGTGACGGGACGCGCCCCTTCATCGTGTTCTTGATCTTGAAGAACAGCTCTTTCGCGTTCGCCGGCGAGAGGCGCACGCAGCCAGCGGAATCGCGCCGGCCGAGCCGCTTGATTTTGCTCGCGCCGGTGACAGCGTGAATGGCGAGGCCGGACATGTTTCCTTTGTTCTGCAGATCGTAAAACATCGCGTAAGGCATCGGCGCGCCGTCGAACGTGCGCGAGCGGTAGCGCTGGTACATGCGCGACGGGTCGAGCATGAAGATGCCTTCGGGCGTCGTCGTGCGGATGCGCTTCTCGTGATGAAGCTCGAGCTTTTCGCGGCCCGTCGAGACACGCCATTCGGCGTACGGGATCACCTTGCCGTCGCTGTCGCGCTGGAACACGAACATGCGTTGCGCCAGCGGGCCGCGGTTCGATTTGCTCACATACATGAAGAGATCGAAGTAGCCTTCGATCTCTTCAGGCACGGTTTCGAACATGCGCCGTTCGGCGGCGGTGATCAGCGGAACTTCTTCGTCCGTTGCGGTGATCGCAGGCGTGGGTGCCGTCCGCGTGGTCACCGCCGTAAGCTGCACGTTCGGCGCGCCTTCGCGCGCGGCAACGGGCTCTTCAGGTTGCACAACTACAGGCGCTGGTTCGACAGGCTGCGGCGCAACCACCGTTGAGTCATCGAGCGGCGTGATCGCAGTCGGTGCGTGCACCGCCGGTGGATCAATTGCCTGGTAAGAGTTGTAAGAGCTTCCCTCTTCCGAAGGCGCAATCGGCAGAGCAGACTCTGCGGATTCCGCATCGGAACGGGCACGGAATGGATCTTGGCTGCCTACACTCCCAGCGGAGATCAGAACGGCCAAAAAGGCCAGCGCGGACAGCGCCTTAATACGCGGCATGAAGCCCCCAACTCGACTTCCCCGCGTCGGTTTCTGATCCCCATCAGCAGCCGACCCCTTCCGTGTTTCAACAGTGAAACATTTCCGGAGCGGTTGCAATAACCCCAAAGGGTATGGCTCACGGGTTTCGCGTGAGCATCAACAACTCATCGTAGAAGTACTCGATCGCACGTTCGAGTTGTCCACACCCCAGAATTTGAGGAATCGCACAACTGTCAACGGGCACGCGCGTTGTGGATTGGAAGTTGAAGTTGCAGTCGTTGCGCTGCCCTGCCCCATCGCAGATTGCAGGTGCAGCGCCATGACTCCGGAGTGGCGAAAAGATCTCGACCCGGCCCGAAGAAAAAATATTTTTCAGGGACACAACCCCTACGCGCCTGAAGCGCCGAAGCGCTCCTCCCAGGCGGTAACTTGTTCAGGCGCGATTTTGCCGAAGAGCACATCGCCGGTCGCGGGTGGCACGAATGCGTGGCCCGGCTTTAGCGTTTCGAGTTCTTCTGCAATCGACCCAGGCCATTGCAAGGTCTTCGGATCGAGCTTGAGGGCCAGTGCCATCTTCTCGGCCGCGAACGGGATGACCGGCGACGACAGCGCTGCGAACACGTGGATCAAATTGATCGCCGTGCGCACGCATTGAGCGGCCGCATCCTTGTTCGTTTTGATCGAGGTCCACGGCGCGCCTTCGGCCAAGTACTCGTTGCCCAGGGCCCATGTCGCGCGCAGCTCGGCTGCCGCCTTGCGGAACTGCATGTCTTCGAGGTGCTGTGTGTAGGCCGCGATGCGCTGTTCCAGTTGCTCGACCAGCTTGTCTTCAAGCGCGCCGCGCTCACCGCCGGCGGGAATCGCCGGGCCGAACTGCTTTTCCGTGAACTTCAGTGTGCGGTTCATGAAGTTGCCGAGCACGTCGGCCAGATCCTTGTTCACGGTGTCGGCGAAATGCTGCCAGGTGAACGAGGAATCGGCACTCTCCGGCGCGTTTGCAATCAAGTACCAGCGCCAGTAGTCGGGCGGCAGTATCTCCAAGGCGGCGTCCATGAACACACCGCGCTTCTGGCTCGTCGAGAATTTTCCGCCGTAGTAGTTCAGCCAGTTGAAGCCTTTGATCTGGTCGACCAGCTTCCACTTCTCGCCGGACCCTAAGATCGTGACCGGGAAGCCGACGGTGTGGAACGGAACGTTGTCCTTGCCCATGAACTGGACGTAGCGCACTTCGGATTGCGCCTTGTCACCGATCCACCAGGCCTTCCAATCGCGCGCGTTCGAGCCGGGCGCGGAATCCGCCCACTCCTTCGTTGCGCCGATGTACTCGATCGGCGCGTCGAACCAGACGTAGAAGACCTTACCTTTGAGGCCTTCGACATCCGGACGCTTGCCCTCCGGGTTCGGTCCCCACTCATACGCGTTCACTGGCACACCCCATGCGAGGTCGCGTGTGATGCCGCGATCCTGCAGGCCTTCGTCCAGCCACTTGAGCGCGATCGAGGAGACAAGATTGGGCCATTCGGTGCGCGTACCGATCCACTTACGGAGGTCGTCGGAGAACGCCGCTTGCTTCAGGAACAGGTGCTTGCTGTCACGAAGTTCGATTTCCTTCGAGCCCGACAACGCCGAGCGCGGTTCGATGAGGTCGGCCGGATCGAGCACCCGTGTGCAATTCTCGCATTGGTCGCCGCGCGCGCGGTCGTATTTGCAGTGAGGACAGGTGCCGATCACGTAACGGTCGGGCAAGAAGCGGGCGTCGGCCTTCGAGTAGACCTGGCGCGTCGTGCGCTCCTCGATGTGGCCGCGTTCCCAGAGGATCTTCGCGAATCCTTGCGTGAGTTCGCGGTTCTGCGGACTGGACGAGCGGCCGAAATAGTCGAACGAAAGGCCAAAACCGTCGCAGAGCTGCTTCTGGATCGCCCACCACTTTGCGCAGTACTCGGCGATCGGCAGGCCCTCTTCGAGGGCGGCAAGCTCGGCCGGCGTCCCATGTTCGTCGGTCGCGCAAATGAACAGCGTCTCGCGGCCGCGCGCACGGCAATAGCGGGCGTAGACGTCGGCGGGCAGCATCGACCCGGTCAAGTTCCCCAAATGCTTGACGCCATTGATGTAGGGAAGTGCGCTGGTAATCAGTGTTCGCTTGTGGGTCATGGCTCACCGTTTGCCGCGCCGGATAGATGAATCCGGCGCAAAAGGAGCGCGACCATATAGAAGGGCGAAGTTGTGAGCAAAGCGTGGCGCGACCTTGGACTTCCCCGGCCCCATCTGCTTTAACGCCCGCGATTCCGGAGCCTGCGATGACCAACGCCAAGAACGGCCTCACCTATGCGCAATCGGGCGTCGATATCGATGCTGGCGACGCGCTGGTTGAAGCGATCAAGCCGCTCGCGAAGTCGACGGCGCGGCCGGGAGCGGATGCTGCGCTCGGCGGGTTCGGCGGGTTGTTCGATTTGAAGGCGGCAGGCTTCAAAGATCCGCTGCTCGTTGCGGGGACGGATGGGGTCGGTACGAAGCTTAAGGTGGCGATCGAGTCCGGCATTCACGACACGGTCGGCATCGACCTCGTTGCGATGTCGGTGAACGACATCGTCGTGCAGGGCGCGGAGCCGCTTCTCTTCCTCGATTATTTCGCGACGGGAAAACTCGACATCGCTGTCGGGACCGCAGTTGTGAAAGGCGTCGCCGAAGGATGCCGCCAAGCGGGGTGTGCTCTGGTCGGCGGCGAGACGGCGGAAATGCCGGGCATGTATGCGCGCGGCGACTATGACCTGGCCGGGTTTGCGATCGGCGCGGTCGAGCGCGATCAAGTGCTGCCGCGGCGCGATATGGCCGCGGGCGATGTGGTGCTTGGGCTGCAGTCTTCGGGTGTGCACTCGAACGGGTTTTCGTTGGTGCGGCGGCTCATTGCCGATCAGGGTCTGAAGTATGAGGCGCCGGCGCCGTTCGCGAAGGGCGAGAGCCTGGGCCGCGCTCTGCTCGCGCCGACGCGCATCTATGTGAAGAGCGCGCTTGCGGCCATTCGGGGAAGCGACGTGAAGGGGTTGGCGCACATCACAGGTGGCGGGCTGACCGAAAATGCGCCGCGCGTCGTGCCGGACGATCTCGATATCGAAGTCGATCTCGCCGCTTGGACGCCGTTACCGGTATTTCAGTGGATCGCGCGTACGGGCGGTGTGGACGAACGCGAGATGCTGCGCACGTTCAACTGCGGCATCGGAATGATCGTGGTTGTTCCTGAAGCCAGCGCGGACGCGACGATGCGCATTCTGTCGGACGCGGGCGAGACGGTGTCGCGGCTCGGGCGCCTCATCAAGGGGAACGGCGAACCCACCGTGCGTTACAAGGGCCGGCTAACATTATGACGNNGATTGAGGCCGCGCGCGCTGACGATTTTCCTGGCGAGATCGTGCTCGTCGTGTCGAGCCGGATGGAAGCCGACGGACTGGGCATCGCGCGCGAGCTTGGGATCGAGACTGCGCTCGTCGATCAAGTCCGCTTTCGGCGCGAGCACCGCGACCGCGAAGCCTATGACGCCGAGCTGCACCACGTGTTGACGCGGGCGAATGTGGAGTTCGTTTGCCTTGCCGGGTTCATGCGCATTCTGTCGCCGGGTTTCGTGCGCAATTGGCAGGGCCGCATCGTCAACATCCACCCTTCCCTGCTGCCGGCGTTTCGAGGGTTGAAGCCTCAGCGCCAAGCGCTTGAGGCCGGCGTGAAAGTGACGGGTTGCTCCGTGCACTTCGTCGTGCCCGAACTCGATGCGGGTCCGACGATCGCGCAGGCGGAGGTTCCGGTTCTCGAAGGCGACACGGAAGCAACGCTGAGCGCTCGCATCCTTGAGGCGGAACACAAACTCTATCCGGCTGCCCTTCGCAAAGTGTTGTGGTAGTTACTTCGTTTTCAAAATAGCTCGCGCAGCGTTGCGGCCGGCGGCGCCGCTGATGCCGCCACCGCCGTGACCGCCGTTGCCGCAGAGGTAGAGGCCGTCGATCGGCGTCTTGTGATTCGACCAGCCCGGCATTGGGCGCATGAAAAACATTTGATCCAAGATCAATTGGCCGTGGTTGAGGTCGCCCTCGGTTAGGCCATAGGTTTTTTCGAGATCGAGCGGTGTCAACGATCTGATTTCGCGGATCGACGATTTGAGTTGTGGGAACGCGATTGAAGCGGTGTCGATTGCGCAACGCTCAAGCACCGTACACTCCNNCCGTACACTCCTGCCCCCAGTCGCGTTCACGCAGGGCGTAAGGCGCGAACTGGAAATGGATCGAGACAACGCGGCCGGCCGTGGTGATTTCCAGGTATGGCTGCGCTGACATCTGGCCATACTTGGCCGCGTCGTAAGCTCGTTCGAGATAGCGGATGCCGGGTGCTACGGCGAGCGTGCCCGTGGGCAGTCCGTGATTGCCGTCGGTCAGCAGGTGCACCTTGGCGACCGAGCCGCGCATCTTGATCGACTGCGTGTGCCACACGAACTCCGGCGGCAGTCCGGGAGCGCCGACCAGGTCGAGCATTGTGCGTCGCGGGTCGGCGCCGGATACGACCATCGTTGCGCGGATTTCCTGGCCATTGGTCAGGCTAACGCCACGCACCGACTGATCGTCGAGCAATATGCTCGCGACATCCGCGGATAAGCGCAGCGTGCCGCTGCGGGCTTTAAACGCTGAGACTAGTGAGTCGGCGAGGCGGCCGATGCCTCCTTCGACGCGCCGATGGCCGGGGCCGCCACGATTGAGCCAGTTGTGCATCAACGTGTAGCCCGATCCCGCCGACATCGGGCCCAGCGTGAGACCGTGAATGGCGACAGCGGCGACGGCCGCGCGCACGACGTCGGATTCGAACCACTCTTCGGTCAGCTCTAGCGCGGACATCGGCAAGGCGCGGATGACGCCAAACATGTTGTGCGGCCCCAGGCGCCGTAGGTGCAGCGCGAGCTTGGCGAGCGGCATCCCCTCCGCCAACGAGACATGCGGCAGACGCGGCATCGGCGTGCGGTAGGCGGCATCGAGGAAGCCCGTCGCTTCGCCTAAGAAGGCGACAAAGGCTGGCCAACGCTCGGCATCTCGTTTCGAGAAGGCCGCGATCGATGAGAGCGTGCGCTCGTCCGCGTCTGCCGTCAGACGCAGTTCGCGACCGTCCGGCAATTTGGAAATCAATGGCTCGCTGACCGAGGCGGGGAGGTCGTGCCGTGCCAGGCCGAGATCGTCCACGATGTCGGGGCGCAGCTGACCGCCCGCGTGGAGCGCGCCGACTTCGAAGCCATCGCCAAATGACTCCGTCGCCGCTTGGCCGCCTGCGACCGCTCTACGCTCAAGCACCAGCACGCGTTTGCCGGCCTTTGCCAGGTAGTTGGCTGCGACGAGACTGTTCAGCCCCGCACCGATGACGATGACGTCGTGGTCCGCCATCAACGCCAGTCCTTCAGCACTTCATGCGCTGCCATCTTGCCCGCGGCGCCCATGACGCCGCCGCCGGGATGCGCGCCGGAGGCACCGAAATAATAGCCGGGCAGCGGCGTGCGGAAGTCGGCCCATTGCGGCGCGGGGCGCATGAAGAAGAGTTGATGCAACAGCAATTCGCCGTGGAAGATGTTGCCGCCGGTGATGCCGGCGATGCGTTCGATGTCCTTCGGCGTGATGACTTGTTTGCCGACGATCGCGCGGCGGATGTTCGGGGCGTAGCGTTCGATCGTGGAGATGACCGTCTCGCCGAATGCGTCGCGCTTCGCGTCGTCCCATCCGCCCTCGACGTCGTACGGCGCGTACTGCACGAAGCACGACATCACGTGGTGCCCGGGCGGCGCCATATCGCGGTCGATCATCGAAGGGATGATCATGTCGATGTAGGGTTGCTTCGAGAACTGGCCGTACTTCGCTTCGTCGTAAGCGCGTTCGATGTAGTCGATTGAGGGGCTGATCGAAATCGCGCCGCGATGCAAAGGGCTTTCGCCGGGCAGGCACGTAAACTGCGGCAACTCGCTGAGCGCAATGTTGACCTTGCCCGACGAGCCACGCACGCGAAAGTTCTTGATCTGCTGGTTGAACTCGTCCGGGAAGTGCTTCGCTTCGACGAACTGCAAGAAGCTGCGCTTTGGGTCCGCGGCCGACATGACGACCTTGGCGCTGAATTCGTCGCCGTTCTCCAATGCCACGCCGGCAGCGCGCCCGCCTTTGACGATGACCTGGCGGACGGTGGCCCCGGTGCGAATTTCGGCACCCAGCGCGCGCGCCGACGCGGCGATCGCTGCGGTAACACCGCCGGTGCCGTTCTTCGCAAAGCCCCAGGCGCGGAAAGCGCCGTCGATTTCGCCCATGTAGTGATGCAGCAGTACGTAAGCCGTGCCCGGCGAATGGGGGCCTAAGAACGTGCCGATGATGCCGCTTGCCGATTTCGTTCCCTTCAGCGGATCGAACTCAAACCATTCGTTCAACAGGTCGGCCGACGATTGGGTGACGAGTTTGGCGATGCGGTAGAGTTCTTTTTCGCTCAAGCTCCTGGCGTAGCTGCCGAGTTTGAGGAGCCCTTTCACATCCCGCCATGACATCGACGAGGGATCAGGCGGCACAAGCGAAAGCACCGGCTTGATCGCCTTGGCCGCGCGCGCCATGACGCGGCCGTATTCGTCGGCGGCCTCAGCGTCCCGCGGGGAATGGCGGTAGATTTCGCGGCGTGTCTGATCGTGATCGCTCCAGCCGGCCAGATAGTCACCGTTGTCCATCGGCGTGACGGTGCTGGGGAGCGGCAGAATCTTCAGACCATGGCGCGGCAGTTCCAGATCACGGATGATCTCGGGCCGCAGCAGGCTGACGACGTAGGAAAATTCGGTAAAGCGATAGCCGGGGAAGATTTCTTCCGTCACCGCCGCGCCACCGACGATATCGCGACGTTCCAGGATCACCACCTTCTTGCCGGCGCGCGCGAGATACGCACCTGCGATCAGGCCGTTGTGGCCCGCACCGATGATGATGGCGTCGTATTGGTTCGCGGCCACGGGCTACTTCTTCTTCCACGCGGGTTCGTAGAACGGCGTCTTCACGACTTTCGCGGGCGCTTGGCGGCGGTGATGCTCCACCGTGACTTCAACCGTGACCGACGTTCCAGGTTCGAAGTGCGGCCGCTGCAGATGGGCCAGGGCAATGTACTTCTTCAGTACGGGCGACCATGTGCTGGTCGAGGCATAGCCAATCTGCTTCCCGTCGCGCATGACCGGAAGGCTCGCGCGCACGGCCATCGCCGGGACTTGCGGCGGAAGGCCTACGGCGGCGAACAGGCGTTCGAGGCCCGGCCATTCGATGTCGAGCCCGACCAACTTCCAAGCGGAGCCTTCGTGCTTCTCGCGCTCCAGCGCGCGGCGGCCGACGAAGTAGCCCTTCTTTTCGAGGTTGACGGCCCAATCGAGTCCCATTTCGAGCGGCGAGGATTTCTGTCCCTCGATCCAGGCGTGAGACGACGCCGTGTAGTCGACGTCGAGCATGAAAAGGCCCGCTTCGACGCGCGCCATGTCCATCGCAAGGATACCGCACGGCTGAATGCCGAAGTCGCCGCCCGCGGACATCAACGCGTCCCAGATCGGAAGCGCTTGATCGCGCTCCATCCAAATCTCGAACCCTAGATCGCCGGTGTAACCGGTGCGGGAGACGCTGACGGGCACGTTGCCGATGCTCGTCTGCATCAGGCGGAAGTACTTCAGTTGGTCGAGCGCGTCCTTGCAGCACCGATTGAGCACGGCGCGCGACTTCGGCCCCTGCAAGCTCAGCGCCGCCATCTGGTCGGTCACTTCGCTGATCTGCACGTCCATGCCGACCGCGTTCATCGAAAGCCAGCGCAGAGACGGCTCGGCGGCAGTCATCCGGAAGGTCTTCTCAGCAAGTCTTGCGACGGTGCCGTCGTCGATGAGTTTGCCGTCCTCGTCGCACCAGCCCGTGTAATATACTTGCCCTATCGCCAACTTGTGGATATCGCGGGTCGTCACTTTGTGGAGGAGCCGCGCGGCGTCCGCCCCCTCGATCGCGTATTTCATCAGCGGCGAGACATCGATCAGCGCAGCGCCGTCACGGATCGCCCAATACTCGTGATCGAGCGACAGTTCGTAAGAGCCGACAACAATGTGCCCCGCCCAGCGGCGCCAGTTCTGCGCAAGGCTCAGCCGCGACGTGCGCTCGTGAAAGGGCGTGCGCTTCAGTTCCAGCGTATGCAGCATGGGTTGTCCCGAGTCATGCGCGACAGAGACACATTCTGCCGCGCATGATCAAGTCCGGGTCGTCAGTCGATCAGCTTGCGGCTGAGATACGTGAACTCTAGCGCGATGCGTTTGGCGCGCTCGCGTTGGTTGGAAGCCGCGGCGTGGCCCCCGTCGATGTTCTCGTAATAGAGGAAGGGCAAGCCCATCGCTTCCAACTTCGCCGCCATCTTGCGGGCGTGGCCGGGATGGACGCGGTCATCCTTCGTCGATGTGACGAAGAACGGCTCGGGGTACTTC
>CXWL01011732.1_pt1 | contig 10632 bp, 9 predicted proteins | sample 590931 | NCBI WGS metagenome assembly CXWL01 (sample SAMEA3498368, study PRJEB10139) | groundwater metagenome | biome: water well; material: biofilm material | place: Germany | collected 2015-04-27 | reverse complement strand
TTCGAGCAAGGCCATGTCGCAGTTCAGTGATTTTGCAATGCCAGAAGACTATCCCGATTACCCTAGCCACAAACAGATTCTTGCTTATTTTCAAGCTTATGCGCGTCATTTTCAGTTGGAAAAGTATATTCACTTCAATGCAGCCGTCTTGCATGTGGAAAAAACAACCAACGAGCGGTGGCGTTTGAGTCTGTGCGATGGCACGCAAACAGAGTTTGATTATCTTATTGTTGCCAACGGACACCATGCAGTTCCGCGTCATCCAAGTTGGAAAACCGATTTTTCTGGGAAGTATTTGCATGCGCATGAATTTAAAACCAATGAAGACTTAGACGATAAACGGTTACTTGTAGTCGGGGCGGGAAATTCCGGATGTGATTGCGCAATTGAGGCAAGTCGGAATGCAGCTTCGGTCGATCTCAGTTTACGTTCACCGCAATATATCATTCCCAAACTGATCATGGGGAAACCTACCGATACGTTTGCGGCTTCATTGCAGTGGCTTCCACAACGCATACAAAATTGGTTGCAAATACTTTCCCTGCGTATCCAGATTGGACGCTATCGTGACTATGGTTTGCCCGAACCCGATTTCCTGCCAATGCAAGCACATCCGACAGTCAATTCAGAAATCCTGGATAAAATCCGCCACGGAAAAATACATCCTCGTTCCGGTATTGAAAGTATCGCCGGACACCGGGTTTATTTTACAGATGGCACATCGTCCGAATATGATGTCATCATTGCTGCGACAGGTTATACAATCAATTTTCCATTTTTTGATGGGAATTTTATTGATTGGGGAAAAGCCAAGCATATTCCACTTTATTTACGCATCTTTCATCCCGAACATCCAAGTTTATTTTTCGTCGGATTGATACAGCCCCAAGGTTGCATTTGGACGCTCACAGAGGCGCAATCCTATCTCATTGCGCAATATTTGACAGGCAAATCCCAGTTGCCGTCAAATTGGCGCGAGCAAGCTGCGCGAGAGGGAGAATATTGGGCAAGCCAGTTTATAACACGGCCCCGCCATTCGCTAGAGGTGCATTACCACCCCTATCTAAAAAAATTGCAACAAATGTCCGCTGGAAAATCTGCTTAACTGTACTCTGCACGCCTAACATTTTGCTGATAAAGTAACAGGCACCCTGATGTAAATTTCTGTTACAAACCAAAGCTTGATGGTGCAATGTGCTATTTTTTACTGTAAAAAAATATGAAGCCAAATGAGAAGACACTGAATATCCTGAAAAATAACCCGGTTGGGTGGCATTTTGACAATAGCTATGCACGCTTACCTGACTATTTTTTTGCGCAACTTTCACCCATTCCCGTGCAATCACCGCAAGTTGTCATGCTAAACCTTAGCTTGGCAAAATCATTGGGATTGGATGTCGATGCTTTGTCGATGCCAGAAGCTGCATCTTTATTCGCTGGAAATGTTTTGCCGGATGGCGCGCAACCGATTGCGCAAGCTTATGCAGGCCATCAGTTTGGTCATTTTACGATGCTGGGTGACGGCAGGGCGATATTGTTGGGTGAACATATTACCCCAACGGGTGACCGATTCGATATTCAACTCAAAGGCTCAGGTCAAACACCTTTTTCACGCCGTGGAGACGGTCGCGCCGCGTTGGCGCCGATGTTGCGTGAATATATCATCAGCGAAGCGATGCATGCGTTGGGCATACCTTCCACACGCAGTCTCGCCGTCGTCACAACCGGCGAGCAGGTCATGCGTGAAGCCCTGCTACCCGGCGCCATTCTTACCCGTATAGCGATAAGCCATATCCGTGTTGGAACATTTGAATACGCCGCTCGCCAACGCGATACGAATGCCATCAAGATCCTAGCGGATTACACGATACAACGCCACTTTCCCGATTTACTCGATACCAACAATCCTTATTTATTGCTGCTGAATCGGATCATCGACCGCCAGGCTGAACTAATTGTAAGGTGGCTATTGATCGGTTTTATTCACGGCGTCATGAATACAGATAACATGAGTATCAATGCTGAAACCATAGACTATGGGCCCTGTGCATTCATGGATGCATATGATCCCAATACCGTGTTCAGTTCGATCGATCAATATGGCCGCTACCGCTATCGCCATCAACCACAGATGGCACAATGGAATTTGGCACGCTTGGCTGAAACCTTGCTACCACTGCTCAATCCGGCACCAGAAAAAGCGCTTACCTTAGCCGAAGAAGCGATCGGTGCTTTTCCCCGGATATATCAATCCTATTGGATGATCGGTATGCGCAAAAAACTGGGATTGTTGACCGAAGAAAATACCGATACTGAACTCATTACCACCCTATTCACGTGGATGCAACATCATTACGCAGATTACACAAATACTTTTCGCGCACTTTCTGAGGAAATCCTCCCCAACGACGCACAGTTTGGCGATGCAGAATTCAAGTCCTGGCATGCACGCTGGCAGGAACGGTTAGCACACCAAACTCACCCTCAATCAATGTCATTGGAACTGATGAAAGCGAATAACCCTGCAATCATTCCGCGCAACCATCGCGTCGAAGCGGCGTTATTGGCTGCCTCAGAACATGGCGACTACACTTTGACACACCAATTACTGGCAGCAATTGCGAAACCCTATGATGATCTAGCGGAATTTAACGATTATCGCACGCCACCAGCGCCATCGGAACATGTGTATCAAACGTTTTGCGGGACATGACAAAGAAGAAAGGCCTTTGAGCTGCTACTCCAAGATGGAAATTGATGGTTTTTTCAGAAGCGACAAATTGTACTTCACTCCTTTCTTAGCAAAGTCATTTCATTCTTGATAATCATTCTGTAAATCATAGCTCCGGGCGCCAGGAAACGGCAATAAAACCAATCGAGATTAAACATATTATCTTCAAAATCATCATCGATGAAATATTTGTTTCGTAATATATTAGTGCGGTCTTTTGAATTAAGATCACCCATTCTTTCTACAACCCTTAATTGTTCCAAGGCTAAAGTTTCAACATGAGCCAAATCTAAAACTCTTGAGGAAACATCCATTACATTGTTGCTATCGATTTTGCTACTCAATATTTTTCTAATATTAAATACAGTACCTTCATACGTGTCGTCTTTATGACACTCTCTGCAAATTGATACTAACCTGAAAAGTACTTCCCACATGTTGTAGTAAATTATAAATAGTGGTGGCAAAGACATTCCAGAAGATTCACCGTAGGTTTTAGCAACATACTGCGAAGATCTAAATAAATTAACTATTGCATTCATAGAATATTCAATGAGTTGCCGTGATTTCTCATACTCGTCGGGTTCTTTACTTACAGATTCTCTATCATCAATAATGATGTTACAGTTATCAAAATCCGCATCAAGAACGCGATTCAAATATTCCCTCCCCCTTAACCATAACATGGTGGAGTAATATCGAACACTGTACGGTAACAAATCTCCTTCAACTAACAATAAACCTGCGTCTAATTCATTCTCTTTTATTTGACAAGCGTTTTTGACTACCATTTCTTCCCAATAGACTGACGCAATGCCCATTTGACCGAATACGGAATAATGTTGAAACATCGGTTGTGTTAGGAAACTCGGATCCAGAAACATTTTTCTCAAGTTTTTTTCATGGTTAAATGGAGAAACTAATTCTTTTTTACCGAGATTTCTCATTAACGAAGTTTTCATAAAATGGGAAAATGCTTTTCCTGTGTTATATCCGATATGCTTTAGTGCTTGCTCCTGGGCGCTGAAAATGAAATTGGAATCAGTAGATTTACGTATTTTATTGATTTTTTCCTGTGTATCTTTAATTTTCTTCTGAAACTCAGCTATCTTCAAAAAAGACAATGATTTTATTCTGTTCCATGGGAATATTTCTAATAATGCAGACCACATCATAACCATACTTAGTTGAGAAACTGCAGCATTAAGATTTAATCGACCTTGAGAAAAACAAGCTGCTGAGAGCTTCATTAATCCCAAAGTAACAAACATTTCATTCTTATAATTATCCGATTCTGAGAAGTTTCTACTAATATGTTTACTTTTTACTATTTCTTCAAATTCATGTAGATTAATATTATCCAAGTCAGAAATATTTTCGATAGATTCAATTATATAATCAAGTACGATATTTAATACTTTACCAATAGCGTCGTCTGAATTTTTTCCTTCTTTACTAGAAACCCTTATCTCACTTATGTTTTTATATAACTCATTGCTTTTAATAAGGAGTTTACTAAATGCAGCTTTTAAATAAGCATTTCCAAGAAGAAAATATGAACGTTCACTGGCGTGATCAACAGCACGCGCAACCTCAACAAATGAATTGTATGATGCAGATGGGTTTTCTAAGAACAATGACAACACCCCCTCACGGTATTTAGTAACATCGGTTCCGGCTGAGCTTGCTTGATTACTGATATCTTGAAGATAATGTATACCACTTCTTTTGAGGTTTAAATACTTCCTAGCCCATTTTGGTTGCCTTAACACATCCCATTTCGAGTCATGATTCTTGACACCAGTACTAAAAGCAATTTTCAAACACTCTTCCGCTTTAATTTCAGCATTGATATATGTTGAGGAAGCTTTTGAGTAATTTCCAACCCTTTCTGCCACAGAACCTTGTTTAAGATAGACTTCAACGAGTTGTAGGATAGTACTAATCTTGTCTATATTCGATTTTGATACCGATTCTTTATCTAACATATCAGCTGCAATTCCATAATGAATACTCGCCTCATCATAAGATTGCTCCCAGAAATGAAAGTTACCAACAATGACATGAATCGAAGCCAGAGCCACATTACCATACCGCTCATCCGTATGTGAATAATGACTGCTAGCTATTAAATTTCTGAAATGTTGTTTAACCGAATCCATTGTATTCAATGAAAAACTAAATGCTGCTGACTCATCATCATTTATATTCGTAATAAAATGAATTTCTTTTTCATGCACAAAACCAAATCGATATCGATAAAGTCCGTTGCGAATCCTTCTGATATGATTTCTAAGTACGTTGTATAAAATAATATCAACAATTGTAGTTAGTTCAGGAGAGCTATGAATATTAATGGTTTCGTACATTCTTAAGATATTTTCTCTCGAAAATCCGAAACCATGATATTTAAGAATATGATGAAATAAAGAAAAACTAGAAACAACTAACTTATCATCAGAATTCATTAGAATACGGCTTAGATTGTGATGAAACATGATATATAAATTCGATGCTAAAATCAGACGCTGAATATCTATTGATTTAAAACTTAAGTAATATATTTGTTTGTCTTCATCTAATTCAACAAACGATTCAAATAAGGTGATGAGCCTCTTATAATTACCCCAGGAATGAAGCGTTAAGAAATGTGTTAAAATTTTGAGATAATAATTTCTTTTAACGAGATGTCTTTCATCAACCGATGAGTCTCTTTCTAAGTCGATACTTTTTGAACAAGGGTTATCTCTACAGTACTGTATATAAGTTGATATCTTCAAGCTTTTATGATCGAGGTCCTTTTTGGGATGAATATGAGAAACAATAAAAGCTTCGATCATACTGTCGAGTAAATATATTTGTTCATCTGAATGATCAGTCAACAAGCTGGGTATATAAATATGATCATTAAATAAACTTTCATACAAAGAGTTTGTACTTCCCCTCTCAGACAGATAGGCATCATACATGTCTCTTCCAGCAATAAAAATATATATAGCTTCTGAAGCTGTAATAAGATTTTTTAAATCACCTAAAATTGCATCAACTTGTTTTTTTCTTAGCTTTGATTCTTTTATTAGATCTAGATTCTCAAGCCCATTATCCGTAGTTCCGCCAGACAGTTTATCGAGCTCATCAAAAATAAAAATAACCTTATTTTTTTTGGTAATTTTTTTTAAGATGCTGCAGAGCCTGCCTTCAATTTGATTGTTATCAAGAGGCTTATTTACAATTCTTTTTCCTAAGCCCGCGAGTTCGTTACCTATTTTAAAAGTTTCTTCCGAGGTTGAATAAATTTCTTCCCTAAGCCTTTGGATATCACGAAGATGTCTGTGCAGTGAATAGAAGTGTAGAACTATATTTAAAAATCCCGTTCCCATTACAACGATAAATAAAGCTATCACTATATATGCTAGGACGTTGCTAATTAATGAGCTAAGATCTACTGGGATATAATAGCTAATTAGTGAGATAAAATCAGTTGTTGTATTTTGAAATTTCGGTATAAAGTCAACCAAAAAAACCAACACAAAAAAACAACCAATAATAAAAAACTTTGACTTGTTTGAACTTAATATTTTTCCAATAAATTTGTAAAATATTTTCTCATTTAGCTTTTCTTCGATACCATTAGCAAATAATGAAATCATATTAAATAAAACAGTCCGTGAGTCTATTTTATTATCACTACCAAGATTGATGCGAATTTCCAGTTGGTTATCCTCTTTATTTACAGCTTCCTCTACAAATCTAGTTTTTCCAACTCCTCGATAACCAGCAACAAGAATGGAGCTTCTTTTGTTTTTTTGTAGGCGATCCTTTAGCCTACGAAGTTGCTTTTCTCGACCAAGAAAAAATGACCTACCCTTACTACCATTCTTTTCACTGGTGGAAAAACCAAATTCATTTAAAGGAATTTTGTAATCTGGCTCTTTGTCGATATTAAGCCTAGCTTTTTCTTCCAATTTCCTCATCCTTAATTCATTTAAATAGAGATTAATCATTAGATAGTATCTCACGAGATACTATCTAATTTCCTTATGCAGCCATTCTGGACTAAGATCTGTGCCTTTCGGCCACTAATGCCCTCAAAGTTGAATTCCAGCGAAAAAATCTTGCTTAGAAATTGTGTTAGCTAATTGCTTGACCACCGCATATTCAGATTTCTTCTCTGATGCACCATAGCGAGTACAAAAATTACCTCGTCTTTTATCTAGATAATGCGATAGGAATAAAGGAGCAGTTCTCTTACCGCTTCCTCATTGAGCTCCGGGACTATTCTTCCCATTTTTGGTAAGCATCTAATTCTTCGACTTTTTCACGTATATCATGCGCAACCTTCTTCGCGTAGTACCCCGAGTCTCGTGCGATGAAATCGTGGATAGACCGCAAATCAGCGACCGCTTGCTGAGACCAAATTACCACCCATCAATCTCCCGTTTAAGTTGTTCACTTGTCAGCGTCTCAGCTTATGCGACAAGCTTCTTGTCCTTTTTTAATCTTATCCAGTACGTAAAGCCGGTACATGATTTCATCCATATCAGAATCCCCAGGCATCTGACTAATGACTTTCAGTACTTCCTGCTTAATTGCTAGCATAATTCTTACCTCGCTTATCAGATCAGTTAAGATGATTCTGAAGAATCTTCATTTGTCATTCCGAATGTAGAGAGGAATCTCTGGTAATTAATAGTCCCGATTTCTCGCTATGCTCGAAATGACAGTCATTGTCCATGTGCTACCTACTAATCGGCTTGTACCGAATCCGTTTTGGCTTAGCACCTTCTTCGCCCAGGCGTTTTTTCTTGTCCGCTTCGTATTCCTGATAATTGCCGTTGAAGAAGGTCCATTGCGAATCGCCTTCGGCAGCGAGGATGTGCGTGGCGATACGGTCGAGGAACCAGCGGTCGTGCGAGATCACCAACACGCAACCGGCGAATTCCAACAATGCGTCTTCCAATGCGCGCAGCGTTTCCACGTCCAGATCGTTCGAAGGCTCGTCAAGTAGTAGTACGTTACCGCCTGCAATCAAGGTTTGCGCCAAATGGAGCCGACCGCGTTCTCCACCCGAAAGCTGCCCGATGATTTTTTGCTGATCGCCACCTTTGAAATTGAATCGCCCCAAGTAGGCGCGTGCGGGTGTAGTGTATTTGCCAACAATTAGATTATCGTTGCCGCCGGATATGGCATCGAACACAGTTTTATTATTTTCTAGCGTGTCGCGCGATTGGTCGACGTGTGCAATTTTCACCGTCGGACCGATTTTCACTTCGCCGGAATCGGGTTGTTCCTTACCGGCAATCAGTTTGAATAAGGTCGATTTACCCGCGCCGTTCGGGCCGATGATCCCGACGATAGCGCCCGGTGGCACTTTGAAGCTGAGATTATCGATTAACAAGCGGTCACCATACGATTTGGATACACCATTAAACTCGATGACTTCATTACCGAGTCGCTCTCCAACCGGGATGAATATCTCCTGGGTTTCATTGCGTTTCTGGTATTCCTGCGAATTCAATTCGTCAAAACGAGCCAAACGCGCCTTGGATTTGGCTTGACGTCCTTTCGGATTCTGCCTCACCCACTCCAGTTCTTGCTTCATCGCCTTCATATGCGCATCGATCTGCTTGTTTTCCTGCTCCAATCGCGCTTCTTTTTGTTCCAACCAGCTGGAATAATTGCCTTTCCAAGGAATGCCATGACCGCGATCGAGTTCTAAAATCCATTCGGCCGCATTATCGAGAAAATAACGATCATGCGTGACAGCAACGACAGTGCCGGGGAAACGCACCAAAAATTGTTCCAGCCATTCGACGGATTCGGCATCCAAATGGTTGGTCGGTTCATCCAGCAGCAACATATCCGGTTTTTCCAGCAATAACTTACACAATGCAACGCGGCGTTTTTCTCCCCCTGATAGGTTTTTAATGGCCGCATCCCACGGCGGCAAACGTAGCGCATCCGCAGCAATATCCATTTGGTGCGAGCTATTATCGCTGCCCGCAGTGGCAATGATCGCCTCCAGGCGCGCCTGCTCTTCTGCCAGGGCATCAAAATCTGCGCCTTCTTCGGCATACGCGGCATACACTTCATCCAGTTTTTTCTGAGCCTGCATCACTTCACCCAAACCTTCCTCGACTTCCTGCCGGACGGTATGGTCAGGGTTCAATTGCGGCTCTTGCGGTAGATAACCGATACGGATGTTCGGCAAGCGCTGCACTTCGCCTTCGATTTCAGTATCAGCCCCCGCCATGATTTTGAGTACCGTGGATTTTCCCGAACCATTCAATCCCAACAAACCAATTTTGGCTCCGGGAAAGAAGCTCAAAGAAATATCTTTGATGATCTGACGTTTGGGTGGANNGCATGGAATCGTTTCAGTCACTCACGCGGCTAATTGACACAAACTTATGGTGCTCGTCAAAAACCAGTTCAAACGTACCGTAAACACCGTGGCTTTGTACCACGGAACGCAAAACATTCGCTGGAAAATGAATGATCCGTCCGTCGATTGTTTTCGCGGCTACAGTATCGACATTACCTTCATAGTAAGCCAGCAATTGATATTCCGGTATTTTTAAAACGACGCGGACATGTTGGTGCATAGATTATCGATGGAATAAAGATATGTTTCAAAACCTCTCATGCTCGTGTAAATAACGCCACTGCCCTTCCGGTAAATTGCCCAGTGTGATTTGGCCGATGCGCACGCGTTTTAACCCAATCACTTTCAGATTGACAAGCTCACACATGCGGCGAATTTGGCGCTTTTTGCCCTCATGCAGAATAAACTGCAATTGATCCTGATTTTGCCAGCTGACTCGTGCGGGTTTCAACGCTTGACCATCCAAGCTCAGGCCATGATTCAGCAACGCGAGTTTTGCCGCCGGCAAGCTGCCTTCAACCCGCACCAAATATTCTTTTTCGATCTTAGAACGATCGCCAATCAATTGTTTCGCGATACGCCCATCCTGTGTGAGTACGAGCAAGCCTTGCGAGTCGATATCCAATCGTCCGGCTGGTACCAGGTTTTTTAAATGTGCCCGCTGAAAGCGTTTGGTCGTAGCGTGGTTGGCAAACTGGTTTTCCGGTTTGATCAGCACAATCGCCGGCTCATATCCCGGTTCGGGTTGCCCGGAAACATACCCAATCGGCTTATTGAGCAGAATCGTCACCCATTGCGTTTGCTCTGACTGCGCGGCCTTATTCAGGGTAATCTTTTGGGAAGGATGGATTTTTGTGCCCAGTTCAGAAATTTTCTCCCCGTCAACAAACACCCAGCCCAATTCAATGAAACGATCGGCCTCGCGGCGCGAGCACAATCCTTGTTCGGACATCAATTTCGATAAGCGTATTTTTTCCATGCGCATTATCATAGCTGAAGTAAAGAAAAATTTTTGTGTATCCCAAGCAAAAGGAGCGATTCATGGGAGTGAAGAAAATCAAAATCTTTCTGGCTTCTTCTAATGAGTTAAGTGATGAATGCAAGAATCTTGAAAATAAAATCGCAAATGTGGCAAAACCGAGGGATTACTTTAATTCTTCAACATTGGGAAAATTCGTCCACAAGCATGTCAGTTTCTGGCTTGAAAAACAAACATTCATCTATAACCAATTGATTTCTCATGGTTATTCATATCACTCTAAAAAGATGCAGATTGAATCTACGCAAAATAACACCTAACTCGCTAGATATGCTTAGGCACATGACTTCACTTCCTTGGAAAGGATAAAAATAACTGGCTTAATCAAATCTTCCTAAGATACGCTTGCTTTTTTTGTCTACCATAATTAACCTCAATCACTATTCATTCCAGAGTTTGTCTGTCCATTGCTAGTTTTTGGATCGCATTTCGCTTCAAAGTTGAGCAAGAGTTAGTTGTAAATAGGTCGTGCATACG
>CXWL01006921.1_pt1 | contig 10632 bp, 14 predicted proteins | sample 590931 | NCBI WGS metagenome assembly CXWL01 (sample SAMEA3498368, study PRJEB10139) | groundwater metagenome | biome: water well; material: biofilm material | place: Germany | collected 2015-04-27 | reverse complement strand
CTCAAACCGGAATTTTTACTGGACAGTACATAACGGCTCGCTGAATTTCTGAGTAAGCTCTAGATAGGTTAGAGCTCTCTTATTCCGGCCCTCATTGTAATCCACATCAGATCCAAGCTTATTGAAGCTATAAACTTTTCTGGCTGCTTACCGATAAACAATAAAAACTTCGGATCAAGGTTTTGATCTGATTCATTCAAAAAATTTATTAAAAACCCTACTCGTCAAAATTAAATAAATGCCTAAATTACGCTTAAAGATCACCAAACAAAGAGCAAAGAATCGCCCGTCTCGTACCAGTAATTTTCTTCGCAACTCTGGTCGTTTAATTCAAGAGAAATTCGACACGATCCTGGATAACGATGCATTACCCTTAGTTATTGCACCAGTTATTTTTATTGTATTGGCAGGCTTGGAGTGGTGGCTCTGGAATCTGGAGATATCTACACCTTATCCGGTCCTCTTAGCAACTATCGCATTTGGCTTAGGCGCCTATTGGTCCTACAAATTATTGGGATATGGAAAATGTGTGGATAAGCAGAAAGACATGCAGGTAACTACTAGCCAACACCCAAAACTACACGCCAAGAATGTATCAAATATCTCATGATCTAAAAGCATTTGTAAATTTAAGACTCAGGAAGTTTATACTCCTGGTTTGTTTCCTGGAAAATAAACTTCAAAATGCCCAGTAAAGTGTATTACAACAGCGCTTGCCCCGTTTGCAATGCAGGAATTAAAGATCAGCGCAGACGCATGCAGGAATGTGGGGTTAACGATATTGAATGGGTAGATGTGCATAACAACCCGGATGCGGTTTCAGAAGTGGGAAGTTCGCTAGAGCAAGTACGCGAACGATTGTATGTCAAAGACAACAATGGCCAGATTAATATCGGTGCCGATGCATTTATCCACCTTTGGCAGCAAACACCGAATCAGCGCTGGTTAGCCTGGTTATTTCAATTGCCCATCATCCGAGCACTCGCACGGCTGGTCTATAACGGCTTTGCCTGGCTGCTTTATCGCTGGAACCGAGCATTAAAGCACTGGTAGCCATTCTCAACTCTGTTTGTTCAAGAATATTCTAGCCTTACCCCATTTTCCAGCCCAGACTGGTCTCGGCATAAAGTGGTATCAGTTTCTCTCCTGCAAACGAAAATTGTCCCGGAACAATCCATTTTTCTTTTTTGAGTGTGATATAGCCAGTGTTGCGCGGCAATTGATAGAAATCTGCGCCATAAAAGCTGGCAAACGCTTCCAGTCTATCCAGCGCATCGGCTTGCTCAAATGCTGTCGCATATAACTCAATGGCTGCATGAGCTGTAAAAATCCCTGCACAACCACAGGCATTCTCTTTATTGATCTGCGAGTGAGGCGCACTGTCCGTGCCAAGAAAAAATTTCGGATTACCACTGGTAGCTGCTTCCAGCAAAGCCCGCCGATGAATCTCGCGCTTCAACACAGGTAGGCAAAAGTAGTGCGGACGGATACCGCCTTGAAAGATCGCGTTCCGATTCAGCAATAGATGATGTGCGGTAATGGTAGCCGCAACCTGCCGGGATGCTTCTGTTACAAATGCCACGGCATCGCGGGTGGTGACATGCTCAAACACGATGCGCAAATTCGGAAACCGCTGTGTCAGTGGTGCAAGTATCTGGTCGATAAAAATTTTCTCTCTGTCAAACACATCCACATCGGGATCCGTCACTTCACCGTGCACCAGCAATGGCAAATTATTCATTTCCATTGTCTCCAGAGCGGCATAGCATTTGGCAATATCGGTCACCCCGGCATCTGAATTCGTCGTTGCGCCTGCCGGATACAGTTTCACACCCTGCACTACCCCGCTCTCTTTAGCCCGGATAATTTCTGCTGGTAGCGTATTATCCGTCAGATAAAGTGTCATCAATGGCTCAAAACCGGATTGCAAGGTTGCCCGTATTCGTGCACGATACGCCAGCGCCATATCGGTTGTTACAACCGGCGGCTTAAGGTTTGGCATAATGATGGCACGCGCAAATTGTTTTTCTGTATGGGGTAGCACGGCGCGCAGCTGCTCGCCGTCGCGCAAATGCAGATGCCAATCATCAGGCCGAGTAATAGTTATGCTGGTCACGTTTTATCAGGTGTTATGTTGATTGGTTGCATTATAGCGCAGCCATTTCGGCTATTCGGGATATCCTGTCGCCTTTAAATCCAGTGCCAATTGATAAAGTGTATTTTTGTTTTCGCCTGTAATCTCTGTGGCCAGTTTAACTGCCTGCTTTAATGGCAATTCAGCTAACAAACACTTTAATGTATGCCGGGCCTGTTCGCTGGTCTCGAATTTGTCCAGGATTTCTGCACCGGATAGCAACAAAACAAACTCGCCTTTTTGCTGATTGGTATCTGCCTGGAGCCAGGCAAGTGTTTCTTCCAGTGTGCCCGTATGAATCGTTTCAAATAACTTGGTTAATTCCCGGGCGATGGTCAGTTGGCGTTGCGGCCCAAAGATATCCATCATATCAGCCACACATTCCAGAATACGATGGGGTGCTTCATAAAATATCAACGTACAATGCTGCGATTTTAATGTGGTCAATTCACGTTTACGCAGCCCAGTTTTAGCAGGCAAAAAACCATAAAATAAAAAATGAGAATTCATGATGCCGGCTGCAGACAATGCACAAATTGCTGCATTAGCACCTGGAACCGGAATAACCGGATAACCTTGTTCACGCACGCGTTTAACCAGAATTGCGCCGGGATCAGAAATACCCGGCGTACCTGCGTCAGTCACAAAGGCAACACTTTTTCCGGAATTCAATAACGCTAATATTTTGTCCGTAACTGCCATTTCATTGTGTTGATGCAAGCTGATCAGCTTTGCCGTGATGGAATGCGCTGCCAACAAATGTCTGGAATTTTGTATGTGCTCAGCCGCAACCACATCCACTTTCGCCAGCACATCCAACGCACGCAAGCTGATATCGCTTAAATTTCCTATTGGTGTGGCAACCACATATAATGCACTTTTTTCCAGCATAATCCTCACTATGCAACGTTTTCTGACAATTGTTCTGGCGCTAATCTTTGCACTATACGGCAGCCAGATGGCAATGGCCACTCATCTGGAAGAACATTCTGAACCGTACAGCGCGTCCGAACCGCCCCTAGTGCCGCATATTGCACTGCTACTACCGCTGGAGTCGCTATCATTTGGAGCGGCTGCCAACATCGTAAAAGACGGCTTTGTGGCTGCCACAATGCGCGGACAACCACTACCATTGATCATCCGAATATATTCCACCACGGACGATCCGCTCGATATTCTCGTTACTTATTATGAAGCAGTAACTGCTGGCGCTGTATTTGTTGTGGGGCCACTTACCCGCGATGGTGTTTCGGCCATGGCTTCCAGCAGGCTGTTAAGAATACCTACTTTAGCATTGAATACAGTGGATAATACTGCGACATTGCCACCCAAATTTTATTTGTTTGGCTTGCAAATGGAAACCGAGGCCAGTCAAATCGCGAAATGGGCGCAGAATAGCGGCAGAAGCCATGCCATCGTCATCGGCGATGACGGCCCGTTATCCAAACGCTTGCAAAATGCTTTCATGCAACGCTGGCAAAGTGAGGAAGGCAAAACCGCTGAATCATTCCGCTATTCCGAGGATCCAGCCAAACTGCAGCAATTTCGCAACTTGACAGCAGGCAGCAATCATTTGGTTTTCCTGGCTCTGGATTCCGCCAAATCACGAGTGCTGCGGACATACCTTGACCCGGATGTGCCGGTGTATGCCACATCGCAGATTTTTACCGGCGCCGACAACTTCCTGCTCAATAATGACTTGAATGGCATCCAGTTTCTCGATATGCCCTGGTTAATACAATCCGATCACCCTGCCGTCATGGCCTACCGCCACACCGGCAAAGCCCAGAGTACCGATATGGAACGACTTTATGCCTTGGGTATTGATGCTTTCCGCTTGATGACCTACCTACTGCAGCCACAACCCGCTGAAGAAATTTCTTTTGACGGTGTAACCGGGTATATTCATTTTGCACCATCCAATCAATTTATCCGTGAAGCCGTTGCTGCTCAATTTGAGCAAGGCAAAATCCAACTTCTGGATGTACAAAAAAATACCACAGAAAATGAAGGGCAGTGATGCCGAGCAAGTAGCCGTATCGTATTTGCAACGGCAACATTTGGTGCTGATCGCACAAAACTATCACTGAGGTTGTGTTGCCTTTTTGTCATGGTTTACGGGAGTATAAATGGAATTTATACTCCCGTAATTTTCACTGCTTCCGAGGTTTGTGGGTNNAATTTTCAGTATATCGACTTCAGCTTGAAGCTTAGGGATTTGATCATTAAGCTGATCACGACGTTCAGCTAGGAGCTTGTACTTCTCTTTAAAGCCGTATTTATCGATCATTTCCGATTGATAAAGATCATAAAGTCTGTCAGTTTCTCGACTAATTTTGGCCGCATCCTTTTCAAGAACAGCTAACAATTCAACCTTCTCCTTGATAGTTTCATTGGCTCGATCGAGATGATTAGCGATTTCTTTATCCGAGACTAGAAAATTCTTGATCTGTTCATGAAATATTGCTTCCAAGTCTTCCAGCGGTATCTTGTTACGGCATTTGTAGCAGGTGTATTTGTGAGCATTGGAGGGAACATACATTTTCTCACCACAAGTACAAAATGTGAGTCCGGAGAAGAGGTGTACGACTGGTTTAGTGCGTTTCCGCTTTTCCCGTTGATTCGTGAGATAGAAATTGCATTCTTGCCATAGCTCTTCAGATACAATCGGTTCAACCTCTAAATGTATCCATTCCGACTCAGGTTTGAATTCCCATGTTCCTTTTTTTTCATCAATACGAGTATAGTTTGCGCGACGATTACCCTTGGCAATCGGGTCTTTAAGTAATCGGTCAATCGTGGTATCAGAAAATTCGCCACCTTTTCGAGTACGATAACCCTGCTGATAAAGGAGTCTGGCCACTAATTTCTTGCGCTTATGTTCCCGAAACAATTCAAATATAAGCTTGCGCACTTTGGCTTCAGCTTTATTGATAATCAGCTTCTTATCTTTCCACTCATAACCATAAGGGGCTTGTCCGCCAGTCGGCAAACCAGCTTGGGCTCTAATTGGTACGGCTGCTGCCACTCTTCCGGCTATTTCTTCTCGTTCCCATTGCGATAAAGCCGCTATCATGGTGTAGAAGAGGCGACCGGCGGGAGTGGAAGTGTCTATACTTTCGGCTAGTGATATGAGATCGGCCCCGTATTCCCGGAAGATTTCCGAGAATTCTAATAATTCTTTGGTATTACGAGCCAAACGAGCGAGTTTTGAGAATACTAAACCGCTGATATGACCTTCACGTACATCTTGGAGCATTCTTTTGGCTTCCGGAGTATCCTTGACCGTTTTCCCGGAAACTGCATCAAGACGATACACTTCAACGACATTCCAGCCTTTTGCTTCGGCATAAAGACGAGCTCGACGCTCGTGCGTTTCTGGACTTTCGCCCCGTACTTGATCTTCAGTGGAAACGCGAACCCAGATTCCAACCCGTTTAGATTCATTTCTTGCGCTCATTTGTGTACCTCATATACAAATAGAGATTAACCAATTTTTACTTCCTAATTATCACGAATTTTGGTAGCTAAATAGAAAGCTATAGTTTCCGTTTTAAGGGAGTAAAATTATTATAAAGTGGTTTAGTTATAGACACGTAATTTTATCGTCTTATTGATTTTGTTGATCAATTATTTCTTTATGTGCGGTGGCATTAAATATCAGGATCAGCAAATCTACTTCCCCAAACCCGACTCACAGTTGCCGGTATTGCTGCGACATGGTGGAGTAACTTGGGTTACTTGGGGTAATCGTACAACTACCGATTCCAGTCGATTTCCTAATGGTGGCTGGGCCCGGCTAGATTCTATTAAGGCAGGGAAGTGGAAACCGTGGCATCCCAGGCCAGTTTTAATTCCGGCCGATAGTTTTATGGAAAAAGACCACGACAGAAAGTCTCACTGGATAGATTTAGCTCCTGGTATGGCAATTCAAGCACTACTGGCGGAAAGAAATGATGAACAACGAGTTTATATAGTTACCGAAGAAACCTCCATTGAATACAATTGGATTCATGATCGCTGGCCAAGGTTAAGAAAAATCACCGATAAACTATAGATAACACCAGAATATCAATAATGAGATTCTTTATCCTGTGCATGGCGAATTACTAATTCTTGCCAAAAATCAATCCCGTTACCAGCCTTGTAATTATCTCGGACACGCGTAATATCGAGATCAATGAGAACTGTCCTTTTACTTGTTGTGCATTTTCTTACCACACTCGCGAAACTGGTGGGGCCGGGAGGTGTACGGGCCATCGTGGCAGACAGCCTACTCATTAAGCATCAACTCATAGTCATCAACCAATCCCGGCAAAGGGCTCCTAACCTAACTGGTCTCGATCGATTCCTGTTTGGTTTTTGGTTTTTGGTTTTTGGTCGTTGTTCATGAACCCTAAGCGTTTTTTCAAAAGTAACGTAATCCTCAAGACGTCCACTTTTCTTCACTTTCACAAAATCCTGGTTAACCGTAAATATCATCGGCTGTTTTCATCACAAAAAAAGGCCGAACCAGGATCAAAAGGTCCATCCATGGAACTGATTCTCGCGATTGTTGAATTGAAACAACGCAACACAGGTTACGGTTGTCCACGAATCGCGCAGCTGATTTCAACTGTTTACCTTTCATCGATGGCATGCCAATCTGAGAATACTGGAGATCAACGAAATCAAAACGGTCCCGCACGTTTCCAGTATCACATCCATTCGTCGAAAGGCTAATCGGCACTCTCAGGCGCGAGTATCTTGATCAGGTTCTGTTTTGGAATGCACACGATTAAAAAAGAAACTCGATGCCTTCAAAGACTATTATAGCGGTTACCGGGTTCACGCTGCATTGGATGGTAAGCCACCATTAAGCCTCAGCGGAAATGATGTGCTGGGCAAGGCGAATATCAACGAGTACCGGTGGAAATCACATTGCCGAGATTTATTTCATACACCGATGGCAGCGTGAATTGTAATTCGCCACCTACAGGTGCCAAGATGCTTGAATGGCCTGAATACGTTTCAAACCCTTCGGTTAAATATAACCGTGATCAAGCAGTAACCGTACCCTTCAAAGTCCGGAGTGAAGCTTTCAGCCTTTACCATTCCGGCCAACACCATACCAAGTTAAAACAAAGAAAACCTCTACAACTTTACTTCACTTTGTTTTTGTTCTTATTGATGCCAGTGCTTTTATACTATGCTTATGCTGCGGTCACTAAAAACCGCGCTGAACCACAACCAGAAGAAAAAATAGTAGTAGCAAAGCAACCTGAAAACTCCAGCCTATTATCTGCCCTGGCGCCTGTACCTGTTTCCGCTCCGGTTCCGGTTCTTAATCCTGCGTCTGTCACTGTTTCACCCAGCACAAAGAAATTTGATTCCATCGTATCCGCTGATTATGACTGGTCCGGTGTTTCGGCCTGTCTTTCATCTAAAAACTATGGCTGCGTTTGTTATGGCCAATCAGGCCATCGTTTAGCCGTTCCGGCTGATATGTGTGAATCTGCTATTACTTACGGCTGGCCAAAATCATCGAGAAAATCATGAAGAAGCCACCGTGGTATGGTAATAAAAGTAGCGCACATTAAATAACTATAGTAGCATTATGGTCATATTGGATTGTATTAATTTGCTAGCAGCATGTTCTATCATGGAGACATTTTATGAAAAATACAGTTGTAATTTTAATTTCTGTCGGTTTATTAAGTTTATTGACTTCCTGCGCACAAATGAATCCTCATCCAATGGATATGACTCAAGCTATTCAGAATGCAAAAACTCCAACTGACCATACTGCACTAGCTAAGCATTATGAAGATGCTGCTAAAGAAATGCTGTCAAAAGTACAAGAACATAAGAAAATGCTTGAAGGATATGAGTCAAATTCTTCTCACTATGGCAGACAAGCCTTAGATTTGCAGGCACACTGTCGAAACTTAATTAATGCATACGAGCAAGCTGCGAAAGCAAATACGGATATGGCCGATTCCCATCGCAAGATGGTTACAGAGATTAAGTAATATTTGATCGATGAAGCAGCACGATTGAGCTACTTAATTTTTATCTAGTTATAAGCTTGAATTTGTTTATAATAAACAAATGAAAAGACGCAATTACAAATGGCTATTGGTTTTTTTTATGCTGTGGCTGCCATTGCAAGCCGCAGCAGCAGCTGTTTTATCAGTTTGTGTGCAGGAAAAAAGTTTCCAAAGTCATCATGAGAAATCAACGGCAACCATCGACAGCCATCATCATGATGCTTGTCATAAGCAAACAGCAGATAATACAACCGATCATTTGTTAGCAAGCCTGCCATGCGATGATACCTCTTGTGACGCATACAGCAATACGCCAATCCTGTCTGGCTACACTGCTTCCATGCTAACTAACGACACTTCTGCTATTACTTCATTGAATCCCAGCTTTATCTCATTTGTACCCGAACAGCCGCAACATCCTCCACTAGCTAACTCCCTTTAGAAATCCGCCTGTAATTCGGGAAAAGAATCTCAATTCGGATTAATCCTGCGTCTAAGCAATTACTACGCAAGATTTTTCTATGTCGCAAGCTATTACCATTAGTTGACTATCACTATATTAATAATTTTGGTGATACAACAAGTTAGGAGGTTAGTATGTCTTTTTCATTTTCTTTAAAATTACTACTGTCGTTAATCCTTGCCTGTATGTCTGCTCTGTCACTTGCAGATCGGATCACACAACCAATTCCAGTTGACTCAGTATCCGACGCTACTGATCACACAAACAACAGCTCGGAACAAATATCCAATAAAGAATTACCTGTTTCTTCCAATCTCATTTCTGCAAGGGGTGTGGTGCTGCAGGTCGATCAATCCAACGCCACAATAAAAATAAATCACGACCCGATCGCTGCACTAAATTGGCCAAGAATGACTATGTCATTTCGCCTGAAGGAACGTTCATTGGCTGCCAAAATTAAAGAAGGTGATATCGTTGAATTCTTTCTTGAGAAAGAAGCTTCCGATTACGTCATCGTAAAATTGAGTAAGCAAAATTCCACTAGGAGTTCGCAGTGATTCTCGGCAGAATTGTTGCGGTGGTGCTTGCTGTTACCGCACTTCCGGCAAATGCTCAGGGAAAGGAAGATATTTTAAACAAGACTGGCACAGCAATTTTTGCACAGTCTGCTACAAAGGCAACTTTAATAGCATCCAACTCCCACAACGTGACACTGCTCCCAAGTTTGATTGCAGAAGCACTGGAAAACAATCCTGAAATTCAGGCAGCGCATCAAGAACGAGAAGCGGCCCATCAAAGAATAGCACCGGCGGAAGCTTTGGATGATCCCATGCTTGAGGCAGGTGTGATCAATGCCCCTTTGGCATCATCTCCATTTAATCGCGAAGATATGACCATGAAAATGATCGGTCTATCCCAGCGTTTGCCTTTTCCGGGAAAGCGCGGTTTGCGTAAAGATGTTGCCGCCAAGGATGCCGAAGCCATTGAGCAGGGTTATCATGAAACGGTTAATCGCGTTGTGCACGATCTTAAAACAGCATATTGGGATCTCGGACTCACGGTTGAGATAATCAAGCTGGTCGAGAAGAACAAGCAGGTTCTCGAGCATTTTCTGCGTATTGCTGAAGAACGCTACCAAGTTGGACAAGGCAGTCAAGCGGATGTGCTGAAAGCACAAACACAAGTATCGAGAATGCTGGACAGATTGTTAGTATTGGCGCGCGAACAGCCAGTGTTGGAAGCGGAAATAATTCGTACTCTGGGGCGCAACATGAAAGGCGAGATTCTAGTTCCGGTACCACTACAAATTCAAGAAGTGCCTTTGTATTTGGAGGCATTACAACAAGAAGCTCTAACGCACCGCCCGCAATTGCTTGCATTACAGAGCCTGACTGCACGCAATGAGAAATCTGTTGATTTGGCACGCAGGGCCTACTATCCGGATTTTGACGTGCGACTTTCGTATGGTCAGCGTGACAACATGTTGGACGGTACGAGACGCGACGACATGGTCAGTATGACGGTAGCCGTCAATCTGCCGGTATGGCGCGGCAATAAAATTGAGCCTCGCATCATGGAATCACAGGCAATGCGTGATCAAACAGTCAGTCTGTATCAGGCGCAAAGTAATGAAATCACGGCAAGATTGCGTCAGCAAATTGCCATCGCTGAGCAAAGCCTGAAATCGGTCAAGCTCTATCAGACTGCCATTCTTCCACAAGCGAAATTGACGGTTGAATCCGCATTGGCTGCTTACCAGGTGAACCGGGTTGATTTTCTGACCTTGTTGGATAATCAGATGACAGTATTTGATTTTGAGACCAATCTCGTCACCGTGATGGCCAATTACAATAAAGCACTGGCGGAAATTGATTTGCTGGTCGGCAAAAAGCAGCACTAACTGTTACCGATATGGAGTTTCCAATGAAATCTATTACTAAGCCAATTATCATTGGGATTGCGATAACAACCGCGCTGCTCGCGGGTTATTGGTGGGGTAATACGCA
>CXWL01047730.1_pt1 | contig 10633 bp, 6 predicted proteins | sample 590931 | NCBI WGS metagenome assembly CXWL01 (sample SAMEA3498368, study PRJEB10139) | groundwater metagenome | biome: water well; material: biofilm material | place: Germany | collected 2015-04-27 | reverse complement strand
GTCACCCGCATCGCCAACGCGCCGGAGTTTTTCAAGGGCGTCATGAACCTGCGCGGCGTCATCGTGCCGATCGTCGACATGCGCATCAAGTTCAACCTCGGCACCCCGAGCTACGACGAATTCACCATCGTCATCGTGCTGAACCTGGGCGGCAAGGTCGTCGGCATGGTGGTCGACAGCGTCTCCGACGTCACCACCCTCACCTCGCAGCAGATCCGCCCGGCGCCCGACATGGCCGGCGTGTTCGACAGCGACTACCTGATCGGCCTCGGCACGCTCGACGAGCGCATGCTGATCCTGGTCGACATCGACAAGCTGATGGGCAGCCCGGAAATCGGCGTGCTCGGCACCCTCGCTTCCTGAGCACGACAAAGCCCGCGCGAGCGGGTTTTTTTACGCCCCACGCGATTATGTAGCAATTGACGAGGCGGGCACTCTTGCCTTATTTTTCTGATTTCTTAAAGAGAGACTTACATGGCCTACACGGAAAAATTCCAGAGACTTGCCGATGCAGCGCGTTCGCGCACAGAGGAAGTGTTGCCTGAACAGGTAGACGGTTTACTGGCAGCAGGCGCGATTGCGCTGGATATCCGGGACAAGGAAGAGCACGATGCTGACCATATCGCCGGTTCGCTGCATGTCAGTCGGGGCAAGCTTGAGATGAACATCGAGGGTTTGATCCCAGATCTTAACGTCGTGATTCTATGCTATTGCAACGCCTTTAATCGAGGCGCGCTATCGGCGGATACTCTGCGCAGCATGGGCTATAAAAACGCCAGGTTCATTGCGGGCGGCCTGAAAGCATACCGCAACCGTAGTTGAACCAACCGATGGGATCAGGGGACGGATCAGGGCCTTAAGAAAGATAAGTCAACTGCTACATGATTGGATTGCGACGCCCCAAGCGACGCGCGCATAAGTACGCTGCCGCACAGACCGTATATCTCGGAGGAACTAATCTCGGGCCACTGACATTCGTTCGACACGGGATATCCATTGAAAACAGCACAACTCACCCTGATCGCCGCCTGCTGCGCCGGCGCCGCCTTCTCACTGCCAGCGATGGCAGCCCCGGCCGCCGCGCCGCTGACCGCGGAAGCGGTCAATGCCGCCGGCAAGGACGGCGCCAGCGTCGCCAAGCCGGGCATGGCGCAGGTGCTGCGCACCCAGGTCATGCTCGACCGCGCCCATTTCTCGTCCGGTGAAATCGACGGCATGACCGGCTCGAACCTGCGCGCCGCGATCGGCGGCTACCAGAAGGCCAAGGGCATCGACGCCACCGGCAGCATGAACGCGGCGACCTGGACCGCGCTGAACGCCGACAGCGCCGACGCGCTCACCACCTACACCATCGCCGACGCCGACGTCGCCGGCCCGTTCCAGCCGATCCCCGAAGACATGGCCGACAAAGCCAAGCTCGCCGCGCTCGGCTACGAAAGCGCCATCGAAGCGCTGGCGGAAAAATTCCACGCCAGCCCTGCCCTGCTGAAACGCCTCAATCCCGGCAAGGACCTGGCGAAAGCGGGCGAGCAGATCGTCGTGCCGAACGTCGAGGGCACCGAGCCGCTGCCGAAGGGCGGCAAGATCGTGGTCGACAAATCGTCGCGCACGCTGACCCTGTTCGACACCGCCGGCAAGGCCATCGCCCAGTTCCCGGCGTCCACCGGCAGCGAGCACGATCCGTTGCCGGTCGGTAACTGGAAGGTCACCGGCATCTCGAAGAACCCGACCTTCCACTACAATCCGAAGCTGTTCTGGGATGCCGAGGCGGGCGAAAAGAAAGCCAAGATCCCGGCCGGGCCGAACAACCCGGTGGGCGTGGCCTGGATCAGCCTGTCGAAGCCGCATTACGGCATCCACGGCACGCCGGTGCCTGCGTCGATCGGCAAGACCCAGTCGCACGGCTGCATCCGCCTGACCAACTGGGACGTCAGCGCGCTGACCGCCTCGGTGGCGGGCGGCACCGACGTCGTGCTGCAGGACTGATCCACTTATAACAACGATAAAGGAGACTTCCATGAAATGGCTTTTGACCTTCCTGGCCGGCTTGCTGCTGGGCGCCGGCGGCTTGTTCGTCTACCTGCGCCAGGTGCCGCACGACGCCCCGGCCAGCACGGTGGTGGTGGCCGGCGCGCCGGCAACGCTGCCGCCGGCCGCCGCGCCGAACCCGATCAACGCCAACCTGCCGCCGGCGCCAGTGGTGCAAGCCGACCTGACCGAGCTCGACCTGCCGCTGCGTCCCGCGCCGCAAGAACTGCCGGCGCTGGCCGACGCCACGCCAGCCGTTGCGGCCGCGCCTGCCGGCAAGCTGCTGATCCCGGTCGAGGGCATCAAGCTGTCCCAGCTGTCGGACAATTTCGACCAGCCGCGCGGCAAGGAACGCCACCATGAAGCGCTCGACATCATGGCGCCGAAAGGCAGCAAGGTCATCGCGGTGGCGGATGGCAAAGTGGTCAAGCTGTTCAACAGCAAGCCGGGCGGACTGACCGTCTACCAGTTCGATCCGAGCGAGAAATATTCGTATTACTACGCGCACCTCGACCGTTATGCGGACGGCGTCAAGGAAGGCACCGTGCTCAAGCGCGGCGACCTGGTCGGCTACGTCGGCGTCACCGGCAACTCCAACAAGGATGGGCCACACCTGCACTTCGCGGTGTTCGAACTGACCCCAAAGAAAGAATGGTGGAAAGGCACGCCGGTCAATCCTTTCCCGATGATGGGCGAGTAACCCCCAACCCTGCGAACGGAACACATGAACACTACCAAAATCATCGGCATCATCCTGATCGCCGCCGGCGTGCTCGGCATCGCCTTCGGCGGCTTCAGCTTCACCAAGGAGACCCACAAGGCCAGCCTTGGCCCGCTGAACCTGTCTGTGGCGGAGCAAAAAACCGTCGACATTCCGATTTGGGCAAGCATCGCCGCAATCGTCGCCGGCGCCGGCGTGCTGCTCGCCGGTTCGAAACGCTGATCGACAGAAACCGCTGAAGCCAAAATCAAAGCCGCCCACGGGCGGCTTTGTCTTTGGGTACGGCTGGTCCAGCCGCCTACTCGTCAATGTCGGCACCGACGTTGATCGCCGCGTAGGCGCGCTGCACCGCCTTGTCCTCCTTGCTGCCGACGCCATACAACTCCTGCGCCGATTGCACCATTTTGGTGCGCGCGTCCGCGTAGTTGGTGCTGGCGGTGAACTTGGTCGTGTTCGCCTTGAACCAGATGCGGAACGCCTTGTCCGAGCCGATGCCGGTCATCGCCGGCGGCGTTTTGCTCAGGTAGGCGCTGGTGAAGTCGCCGCCCTTGCCGGCCGCCGAGCCTTGCGACAGGAAATAGAACATCCGGTTGTTCGGCCCGCTGCTGTAGTGCACGTCGAGGTTTTTCAGTGAAATGCTCCAGGCGTCCGGGCTGCTGCCATCCTTGCTCGGCTTGTACATGAAGCGCAGCGGCGTGCCGGTCTTGCTGATCTCTTTTCCCACGCCCCAGTCGTTGCCGGTGTTCGGGATGGTGGCGCCGGTGCCGCCGGCGCGCGCGTACGCCTCGACCATGTCGCCGTTGATGTCCGAGGCCGACTCGTTCAGCCCGCCCGATTCGCCGGCATAGACCAGGTTCGAGGTGGCGGCGGTGATGCCGTGGCCCATCTCGTGGCCGATCACGTCGATCGCGCCGAGGCTGGTGAAGTACGAGCCGTCGCCGATGAACATGCACTTGCAGGTGTCGCTGTAGTACGCGTTGTCGTAGGCGGTGTTGACGTGCGCGGCGATATAGGTCGAGGTGTTCTGGCCGTCCAGCGACAGCCAGCCGAGCGTGGCCTTGAGCATGTCGTAGGTATTCATCAGGCCCCACAGCGCGTTGACCGCGGCGGTCTGGCCGTTGGCGCCGCTGGTGCTGCCGCCCTCGATGTACTGCTTGCCGTCGCCCCAGGTATTGGTGGCGTTGCTGTACACCGCCCCGGGCGAGGTGCCGTGGTTGGCATTCGTGATCGCCATCGCGCCGAAGGTGCCGCCGATGCCGCGCGAGGCGTCGATCATCCGGTAGCTGCCGCCGGACAAGGTGGTGCTGATCGGCACCACGCCGTTGTACTGGCTGTTGCCGACGCCCACCACCGTCTGCAGCGCGTTCCACTGGTTCAGGATGTGGCCGTCGAGCGCGCTGACCACGGTGTCGTGGTACACCGGCCGCTCGCCGGCCACCATCCGGGTGTGCACCAGGTAGGCCAGGGCGTAGTGGTCGACCACTTCCTGCACGTCGAGCGCGTTGAGTTCTTCGTCGGCCTTGTTGACGGCGCCCGGCAGGCGCTCGGTCTTCATGACCGGATAGATGATCAGCTCGGCGGTGGGGGCGGTCAGCGCGGTCGAGCCCGGCGGCAGCGAGCGCAGCGCGGCAGCGATGGCCGCCTTGGCGCCGATCGCCGGTATGACGCTGAAATCGGCGGTGGCCGCGCCCAGCCGGTTCGACACGCCCTTGCCCAGGTGCAGGCGGCGCTCCGACACCGACTCGCTGACGATCTTGCCGGCGGCGTCGCTCACCACCACCGAATCGGAGCCGAAGATGCGCACCCCCTTGTAGGTGTGGTCGGCGCGGGTGACCATGGTACCGTCGCTGCCCGGATGCTGGCGGCTGATGACGTAACCGTGGTCGGCGTCGAGGCNNGGCACGGCGCTCGCCGGGCAGGCGGCGATCCAGGGCAAGGCGCCGATGGCGGCGGCCAGCAAGGTTTTGCGGATATTCATCTCTTCTCCAATAAGATAGACCGCCCTGGCGACAAGCAGACTGGGCACTATGGAATATTGGGCGAGATAAAAACATTGCTCTTGCAAAAACGCAAAAAGCCCCGAAAACGTGGCGCCGGGGCGCACCGTTCTCGGGGCTGGTGATGCCTGCCGGGGAATTACTCGGCGACGTCGAGTCCGACGTTGATCGCCGCGTAGGCGCGCTGGACTGCCTTGTCTTCCATGCTGCCCACGCCATACAGCTCCTGCGCGGCGGCGATCACCTTCAGGCGCGCGTCGGCGTAGTTGGTCGACGAGGTGAACTTGGTGGTGTTCGCCTTGAACCAGATGCGGTAGGCCTTGTCGTTGCCGATGCCGGTCATGTTCAGCGGCGCCTTGGTCAGGTAGGCGCTGTAGTAATCGCTGCTCGGCGTCGAGCTCGATCCCTGCGACAGGAAGTAGAACATCCGGTTGTTCGGGCCGCTGCTGTAGTGGACGTCGAGGCGCTTGATGCTGCTGCTCCAGGCGTTCGGGCTGCTGCCGTCCTTGCTTGGCTTGTAGAGATAGCGCAGCGGCGTGCCGGTCTTGCTGATCTCCTTGCCCATCACCCAGTCGTTGCCGGCCGGGACCAGGGTACCGATGCCGCCGGCGCGCGCGTAGGCTTCCACCATCTCGCCGCCGATGTCCGAGTTCGACTCGTTCAGGCCGCCCGATTCGCCGCGGTAGGTCAGGTTCGAGGTGGCGTTGGTGATGCCGTGCGACATCTCGTGGCCGATCACGTCGATCGAGCCGAGGCTGTAGAACGACGAACCGTCACCGATGTACATGCACTTGCAGGTGCTGTCGTAGTAGGCGTTGTCGTAGGCGGTGTTGACGTGGGCGGCGATGTAGGTCGCCGTGTTCTGCCCGTTCAGCGACTGCCAGCCAAGCGTGTTCTTCAGCATGTCGTAGGTGTTCATCAGGCCCCACATCGCGTTGACGGCCGCGGTCTGGCCATTCGCGTTGGTGGTGCTGCCGCCGGCGATGTAGTTCTGGCCGTCGCCCCAGGTGTTGGTCGAGTTGGTGTAGACCGCGCCGGCGCTGGTGGTGTGGTTGGCGTTGGTGATCGCCATCGCGCCGTAGGTGCCGCCGACGCCGCGGGTGGCGTCGATCATCGAGTAGGTGCTGCCGTTCAGCGTGGTGTTGATCGGCACGGCGCCGTTGTACTGGCTGTTGCCGGTGCCGACCACCGTCTGCACCGCGCTCCACTGCTCGATCACGCTGCCGTCCTTGGCGCTGACGATGGTGTCATGGTAGACCGGGTTCTTGCCCTTGGCCATGCGGGTGTGCACCAGGTAGGCCAGCTGGTAGCCGGTGACGACGTCTTCCAGGTCGACTGCGTTGAGATCGGCTTCGGCCTTGTTGGCGGCGCTGGCGACGCGTACCGATCGCACTACCGGGTAGATGATCAGTTCGGCGCTTGGCGGATCGAGCGCCACCAGCGGCGGATCGAGCGTCAGCAGGACCGGCGGGTCTTTGATGACCGGGCCGCCGGTCAGCAGCACCGGCGGGTCTTTGATGACCGGGCCGCCAGTCAGCAGCACCGGCGGGTCTTTGATGACCGGGCCGCCGGTCAGCAGCACCGGCGGGTCTTTGATGACCGGCGGCTTTGCCGCCAACGAGCGCAACACGCCGGCAATGGCTTCCTTGTCGCTGATGGCCGGGGCGACGCTCATGTCGCCCTTGTTCAGCCCGGAGCGGCGGTCGGCGATCGACTCGCTGATGATGCTGCCGTGCGGACCGGTGACGACGATCGATTCGGATTGGAACACGCGCACGCCCTTAAAGGTGTGGTCGGCGCGGGTGATCATGGTGCCCTGGACACCCGGGTGCTGGTTGGCCAGCTTGAAGCCGTGGCGGCTGTCGAGGCCGTGGCCGCCGCGCTGCGCGTGGAGCTGCCCGAGCAGGCTGGCGTTGTCTTGTTGCGATTGCACGGCGGGCGCTCCCATCATGTTGCCCGCATCGGCGACGCCGCAGGCCATCAGTGGAATTGCCGCGATCGACGCTGCCAGCAGCGTTTTACGAAGGTTCATTCTATCTCCAATTGGTAAATCGAAAACATCGGTTTCCCCACAGATGCACCAGGGATAGACAACACTATTCCGGCGAATGCGGCGAAGTCAAAAATATTGCAAATTGGGACATTGCCACGCGGAATGTCTAATTTGAGACACTTTTGGTACACCGTGCAGCGGAGGATAGAAATTTTTTAAGGGTAACTATGTGTTACCCTGCACGGGACCGGCTTCTTCACGCCGCTGCGCACCACAAGATACGGCTTCGCCGTTACCTTATTTGAGCCGAGGCTAGCGCTCAGTCTTATCCTGGCCCAGGCTCACATCCATGCAAACGATTTCCCAGAAGTCGATCGACCGGCTATCGCTGGCCGGTTTCGGCGCCAGCGCGGCCGCCCTCTTCATCATCGGCGTCGCCGCCCTGCGCGCCAACCCCGATCCGCTCGCCGCGCTGCCCATGCTGGCGGCCAGCGTCGTGCTGCTGCTGGTGTTCATGGCGCTGCTGGTGACCAAGCTGTTGGCGCGCGCGCGCCCGGACGAAGCGGCCGGCAGTTCGCTGCCGCTGCTCAAAGCCGGCGCGCTGCAAAGCGCGATCTTCAACAGCGCCAATTTTTCCAGTATCGCCACCGACGCCCAGGGCGTGATCCAGATTTTCAACGTCGGCGCCGAACGCATGCTCGGCTACCTGGCCGCCGACGTGGTCGACAAGATCACCCCGGCCGACATCTCCGACCCGCAGGAAGTGATCGCGCGCGCCAAGACGCTGACGGTCGAACTCGAAACACCGATCTCGCCCGGCTTCGAAGCGCTGGTGTTCAAGGCCTCGCGCGGCATCGAAGACATCTACGAGCTGACCTACATCCGCAAGGACGGCAGCCGCTTCCCGGCGGTGGTGTCGGTGACGGCGCTGCGCGACGCCGAGGGCGCCATCATCGGCTACCTGCTGATCGGCACCGACAATACCGCCCGCAAGGAAGCCGAAGAGGCTCTGTTGCGGGCCGGCGCGCTGCAGACGGCGATTTTCAACAGCGCCAACTTCTCCAGCATCGCCNNCGAACGCATGCTCGGCTACACCGCCGCCGACGTGGTCGACAAGATCACCCCCGCCAATATCTCCGACCCGCAGGAAGTGATCGAGCGCGCCGAGTCGCTCAGCCTCGAACTCGACGCCTCGATCTCGCCCGGCTTCGAAGCGCTGGTGTTCAAGGCCTCGCGCGGCATCGAAGACATCTACGAGCTGACCTACATCCGCAAGGACGGCAGCCGCTTCCCGGCGATCGTGTCGGTGACCGCGCTGCGCGACGCCGAAGGCATCATCATCGGCTACCTGTTGATCGGCACCGATAACACCGCGCGCAAGCAGGCCGAGGAAGCCCTGTTGCGGGCCGGCGCGCTGCAGACGGCGATTTTCAACAGCGCCAACTTCTCCAGCATCGCCACCGACGCCCAGGGCGTGATCCAGATTTTCAACGTCGGCGCCGAACGCATGCTCGGCTACACCGCCGCCGACGTGGTCGACAAGATCACCCCCGCCAATATCTCGGACCCGCAGGAAGTGATCGAGCGCGCCGAGTCGCTCAGCCTCGAGCTCGACGCATCGATCTCGCCCGGCTTCGAAGCACTGGTGTTCAAGGCCTCGCGCGGCATCGAGGACATCTATGAGCTGACCTACATCCGCAAGGACGGCAGCCGCTTCCCGGCGATCGTGTCGGTGACCGCGCTGCGCGACGCCCAGGACGCGATCATCGGCTACCTGCTGATCGGCACCGACAACACCGCCCGCAAGCAGGTCGAGGAAGAACAGGCGAAGCTCGACCAGAGCCTGCGCGACCAGCAGTTCTACACCCGCTCGCTGATCGAATCGAACATCGACGCCCTGATGACGACCGACCCGCGCGGCATCATCAGCGACGTCAATCACCAGATGGAAGCGCTGACCGGCTGCACCCGCGACGAATTGATCGGTGCCCCGTTCAAGAACTACTTCACCGACCAGAAGCGCGCCGAAGCGGGCATCAAGCGCGTGCTGCGCGAGGGGAAAGTGACGAACTACGAACTGACCGTGCTGGCGCGCGACGGCAAGGAGACCGTGGTGTCGTACAACGCCACCACGTTCTACGACCGCGACCGCAACCTGAAGGGCGTGTTCGCCGCGGCGCGCGACGTCACCGACCGCAAGCAGTTCGAAGAGGCGCTGCAGGTCAATAACGTCGAACTCGAAAGCGCCAAGGCGGCGGCCGAAAAAGCCAACCAGGCCAAGTCCGAATTCTTGTCGAGCATGAGCCACGAGCTGCGCACGCCGCTCAACGGCGTACTCGGTTTCGCCCAGCTGATGCAGTCGGAGACGCCGGCGCCGTCGCCCTCGCAGCAGCGCTCGATCCAGCAGATCCTCAAGGGCGGCTGGTACCTGCTGCGCCTGATCAACGAGATCCTCGACCTGGCGATGATCGAATCGGGCAAGGTGACGATTTCGTCGGAGCCGATGTCGCTGGCCGAAGTGCTGCAGGATTGCCGCGTGCTGATCGGGCCGCAGGCGAAGAAGCGCGAGATCGAACTGATCTTCCCCGAATTCGACGACCCGTATTACATCCACGCCGACCTGACCCGCGTCAAGCAGGTGATGATCAACCTGCTGTCGAACGCCATCAAGTACAACCGCACCGGCGGCACCGTNNACCGGCGCCGGCCTGGGGCAGGACCAGATCGGCCAGCTGTTCCAGCCGTTCAACCGGCTCGGCCAGGAAGACAGCGTCGAGGAAGGCACCGGCATCGGCCTGGTGGTGACCAAGCAGCTGGTCGAACTGATGGGCGGACAGATCGGCGTCAACAGCGAACGCGGCATCGGCACCGAATTCTGGGTGGAGTTCGTCGCCTCGGAAGGTCCGGAACTGGGCCTCGCCAGCGAAGTGGTGGTCGCCAAGATCCAGGCCTCGGTGGCTGTCGCGCAGACGTCGACCGTGCAGCGCACCTTGCTGTATGTCGAAGACAACCCGGCCAACCTGGCGCTGGTCGAGCAGCTGATCGAACGGCGCAGCGACCTCAAGCTGCTGACCGCGATCAACGGCCACCTGGGCGTCGTGCTGGCGCGCGCCTGCCAGCCGGACGTCATCCTGATGGACATCAACCTGCCCGGCCTGAGCGGCTACGGCGCCCTCAAGGTGCTGCAGAACGACCCGACCACCGCGCACATCCCGGTGATGGCGCTGTCGGCCAACGCGGTCCCGCGCGACATCGAAAAAGGCATGGAAGCGGGCTTTTTCCGCTACCTCACCAAGCCGATCAAGGTCGTCGAATTCATGGACGCACTCGACGTCGCACTGAATTACGCTTCGCAGCACGGTCTCGGCGAAGAACACGGCGCCTCCTAGGCCTTAGCCGTGCGCCTGGCGCGAGTCGCCGGGCGCCTCGCCGCGCTCATGCAGGCCGTAGCGCCGCGGCACCGCGGCCACGCGCAGCCGGTAGTCGTCGAAGATGCCGGCCCTGCCCCGCGCCTGGTAGTGGCGATGCAGCGCCGTTTCGCGCCACGCGCGCACCGCCGCCTCGTCGCGCCAGAACGACAGCGACAGGATTTTCCCGGGTTGCGACAGCGAGCCGAAACGCTCGATCGACACGAAGCCGTCGATCGCCTCGAGCTGCGGCAGCAAGTGCGCCGCGGCGTCGAGATACTCCTGGTGGCGCGCCGCCCGCGGCGCCACTTCGAAGATCACCGCGATCACGGCGCCGCCCGCTGCATCGTGCCCTCCACCGCTTCGAGGAAGGTGCGCTGCTCGCGCAGGATGAAACGCTTCTCCTGCGCCATGGCGAAGTTGGCGCGCCCTTCATCGTCGCTCCTGAGGCGCGCGCGATAAGCCTCGTAGGCGGCCAGGCTGGCGA
>CXWL01045249.1_pt1 | contig 10633 bp, 9 predicted proteins | sample 590931 | NCBI WGS metagenome assembly CXWL01 (sample SAMEA3498368, study PRJEB10139) | groundwater metagenome | biome: water well; material: biofilm material | place: Germany | collected 2015-04-27 | reverse complement strand
TGCCCACCCTGCTTGATGTGCGGGTCGATCGACGCAGCAGTTACGGGTTGATCCACCACGTCGATCGACTCAGGGAGTCAATCAAGGAATCCCTGCGCCGCAATCTATCACCCGAATCGGCAGCGCTGGCGTGCGGATTTCTGATCGGAGAAACACGAGATATTCCGGCCGAGATCTATACCCGCTTTCGTGACACGGGAACACTTCATCTTCTGGCGATCTCCGGTTCGAATGTCGCGCTCCTGCTTCTGGTCGTTTCCATCTTGTTGCGACCGTTTGGTATGTCGCGTGTGACCCGATCGATTCTGCTGCTGGCGGTTATATGTGTGTTTTCGCTGATTTGTTATGGCGAGCCGTCGGTGATTCGCGCTTCACTGATGGCCACCCTCGTGATTCTGGCGCGGCTCATCGGTCGACGCTATGATCTGAATAACATCATCGGCCTGACAGCTCTACTCATACTTCTCATCCAGCCCAGCCAACTCTTTGATGTCGGTTTTCAGTTGTCGTTTGCGACGGCCTGGGGCTTGATTTTCATCGTGCCGCGGGTCATAGCGCTAATTGGACCCTGGATGGATAGTCGGACGTGGGGTTCGAAAGTCATACTCCCGAAAACGGCACTACCGCCTGCGCCTCGGGTCCATGGTCGTTGGTTCTTCTGGACGCTGTTCCCGGTGATCGTCTCCATCGTGGCACAGCTCTCTTCTGCGCCGATCATCCTCTACTATTTTCGGGTGATCCCACTGATCTCGCCAGTGGCGAACCTCTTTGTTGTCCCGCTGGTTTCAGCGTCGGTCATCGGATTGCAATTCGTTCTTGCAGCTGATCTTATCTGGCCAACGCTCGGGATGTTTGCCGGCTCCCTTGTGGACCCACTGATTCGGGCAACATTGATGGTCGAGAATCTCATCGGCGAGCAGCAGTGGGGAGTCATCCGTCTCGACAGTCATGCTGACCGCTTGGTTGAACTATTCGCAGTATTGTGCACACTCGCACTTCCGGCGCTGCTCGCGCTCGCGATAGGCAACAAGCAGTTCCGGCGGGCAAGCGTGATCGCCACTCTCGCGATGATCAACGCCGGGCTCTTCATAGCCGCCACGAGCAGGGGAGCGGGATCGGCTCCCTCTGTGCACATCGCCTCAGTCCCCGGTGGTGTTCTCGCAACTGTTTCGAAAGAAACAGGTGCACCTGCGGACTGTATTTTGACGGGACTCGCCGGAAAGGAGTACCCCGTCGATCAGCGCGTTCTCCTGCCGATTCTGAGTGAACGGAAGGTCACCGATCTGAGACGTCTCTTCGTGCTCGCCGTGTCGTACGATGCGGTCGATGAACTGTTCAATTTCTCGGAACGGCTCAAAGTTGATACGCTCTATATCCGGGCCGAATTGAGACCCATGATTGAAGACGCCCTTACCACCGACAGCGCTCGCGGGAAGCAGACACTGCCCGTATGCTACTTCGGGGACAGGTTTGAACCGACGCCCCGTGCCGGCTTTTACCTGTCGAACAGCGGAATACGGCTTCATACGGCTCGGCGGGATTTCCAATTCGTCACCAAAGTTGTTCCCGACCATCTGCCGCCCACGGGAGATAGGAAGAGCACCTTGGTTATTGGTGGGTCCTGGCAACCTTCTCCGAGCGACTGGCTGGACGCTCGCAAGGCCGGTTATGATCTGGTTGTCTGTTCAAGAATCATACAGTACACCCCCCCGAACATAGACCGCAATGATCCGTATCCGGACCGTGTCCCTCCTGATTTCGTCTATGATCTTGACCGTCGGGGGAATCTGACGTTACTCTATTCTGAATAGGCGAAGCTGTTCGCCGCTCGCCCTGCTGTACCCGCTTCACAATAAAGAAATGTTCCCTTCTGCCCGATACAGATACAGAAGTAGCGGTATACAGGAGAACTCTTCATCATGATCAACAGGGCCGTGAGAACATGAGCTTGTCAGGAAATCTGCGCACGGTTTCGTTTCCCGATATCCTGCAGTTGCTTGCCACAGGGAAGAAATCCGGAATTCTTGAATGCCGGACGGCGACTCGACAGAAGGAGGTCGCGTTTCGTGACGGCAACATCATCTTCGCCTCTTCGCTCAACAGCTCCGAAGATCTCCTGGGAAACATGCTGCTCAAGCGCGGCAAGATTTCCAAAACTGATCTCGAGCGGGCAATAACGCTGCATCGGCAGACCGGTCGCCAGTTGGGCACAACGCTGATGGACATGAACCTCTTTGACAAAGAGGAGATCGGTTTGTGTCTCAAGCTTCAGATCGAAGAGATCGTATACAACCTGTTCTCGTGGTCCGAAGGGGATTTTATTTTTCATGAGGGTTCGGCGCCGAGAAACGCCCCATTTCTGATCGAGCTCAGCACGATGAGCGTGATCATGGAAGGAACCCGTCGCATCGACGAGTGGTTGGAAATCCAGAAAGTGCTCCCGCCCGATGATGTCCTGCTGCGGATTAACAAGTCCCCCAAAGCCAACAACGATGAAGTTGTGCTTGCACTCGATGAATTCCGGCTGCTGTCTCTTATCAACGGTGAGAGAATTGTTCCGGAATTGATCGACCTGTCGCCGGTTGGAGAGTTTGTGACGTGTCGAGCGATCTACAAGCTGATCATCAACGGCTTGGTGGAAGTGGCGGGGCGTCGTGAGGCGCGTCCCGAGGAGCAGGAAGACCTGGAAGAGGCAGCGCTCTCCGTTATTTTCTATCTCTACAACAACTGCTTCTTTAGAATACGAACGCTGGTCGAAGGATTGCTGGGTGACAACAATAGCCGTTTCTCCGCCTTCACGGCCCAATATCGCAGTGGCGTGCTGACGTTCTTTCCGGGCGTTGATCCTCACGCGGAACTGAAGCCTCCCTTCGACAAGTTCCTGACTGCGATCAAGGCCTTGCCCGAGGAGACCCGCTACCACACGACGATGAGCCATCTGGAGCGAATGCTCTCGGAGCAACTGGTTTTTGTCTATGAGCTGCTCGGAACCGGCGCTTTCAGGGAAGCGGTGAATCGTGCCAAGAAAGAGATCTCCGAACCGCTGTCGATTCGACGAGACCTGGTCCAGCGCTACGGCATCGATGAGAGTATCTATGGTACTATAAAGCGAGCTGACAAAGTTGTGAAATTGATGCGAGGATAGATTATGAAACGAGATATTCTTTCAGCCGTACTGATGGCGCTTCTGCCGTTCGCGAATGTGAGCGTTGCCGCTCAGGCTCCCCCTGCCCCAACCGTCGCGGTAACTACCGCTCCGCCCCTGTTTCTGACCATTCTGGTTCTTCTGGCGTCAGGAGCGTGCGTGTATTTCTGCTGGCAGGTGTATGGGCTCGTTAAGGGGGGACAACTGAGTCGCAGCTGGCTGTTCTTTGCGGCCGGGTTTCTGGTGCTCGGCCTCAGCCAGTTCACACAGCTCTTGGACGGATTCGGAGTTCTCTCTGTTCCGAGATTCCTCGTGCCAATGGCGCTCATCATGATGACTGGCCTGTTTTCATTTGGGCTACTCGAGACCAAGAAGGTCCTGAGTTAGGGTTGAAATTGAGTTGACACAACCGGTTGCAGGATTTATTCTTGTATGATACCGAAAAACCGACGAATCGGTTTCGGTTGTCTTGCAGCGACTTAACAGAGTAGATTGTGACACAATGGCTACCGAACTCGAAGAACGAATCGACAAGTGCCAAAAGCTTCTGGATGTAGACCCGAACTCGCAGATCTTCGCTGCGCTTGCGGAAGCACACCGCTGCAAAGGGGACCTCGAGAAGGCGTTTCGAATTTGCCAGGCGGGTCTGCGCACGCACCCGTCGTACGGTACCGCACATGTCGTCATGGCCAAAATCAACCTCGATCGCGGGTTGTACGATTGGGCCGAGGCCGAAGTGAAGAAGGCGATTGAAATCGAGGGGAATGGTCGCGCAATTGAACTTCTTCTCGCAGAGATCTACATTTATAAGGGCGAATTCAATGCGGCCGTCAAGTTGCTTCGAAAGCTGCACCAAACTGATTCGAAGAACGAACAGATCAAGAAACTACTTGATATCGCCCTGAAGCTTCCTGAAGAGCAAGCGATACTGATGAAATCCAAGACGCCCCCAAGTTTTGACACTGGCAACCAGTCTACGCGAGTTTCTAAGTCGGCTGTCCAGGCCGCGAGCCAGACCCTTGACATCAAGGATGTTCTGCAGGCTGGAGTGGCGATCCCTGATATCGAGGGAGGGCTCTTCATCAATGTCGAAGGGTTGGTTGTCGAATCTGAGTGGCAGGTAAACCTCGATCCAAATGTGTGCAGCGCGGCGCTGGGCGATGTCGATCACTTCCTTAATCAGGCGCTGGTCAGGGGGGCTTTCGGGCGGGTGCGCACGACATTGATCGAGACGGTCGAACAGGTGTTTTATCTTTTGCACGTAGCTGACGGACTGTTCCTTTTTGTCGGCAACAGCAAGATTAATCTCGGGACGCTGCGCATGCGAATTGCGTCTCTCGTGGACAAATACAAAGCCAGATAGGGCAAGAGTTTCCTATGCAAGCAAATGGTCCAGTGAATAGTCGGGTCGTGCTGATCACGCTCGTGTTGTGGATTGTGCCGATGCTCATGTTTCCGCATATGTTCGGCACGGAATTGGCCAGGGATACGATGATCCATCTGGGATACGAATTTGTGTTCTATGGATTGGTCGCCGGAATATTCTTCCGTCGCAACACCCTTGTAGGCGTTGTTCAGGCAGCGGTGGCCTGTCTGGTCTATCGTGTTGCGGTTGGGGCTGTCTTCGGTCTGCTGGTGGCGGTGATGTACGCAATGAACATAACGGTAACCATGACGCTTGGGATATTCAGTTATCTGCCGGCTCTCCTGCTCCACATTGTGGCGACTCCTTTTGCGCTCAGCTCGGTACTATCGTCCAGAGCGTCGTCCGAGCTTCGGCGGCGCAGTTCGTATCGTCCGTCGCCGTCCAGCCCAGTTTCTACTTCCAGTCACACGTCGATCGCGATTTCCAGAGAGAAGGGAATTGTCCAGGAGACCGCAACCTCGAGAACGGCTCAGCCCTTCGTAGCTTCACGCCCGCCCATTGTTGAACACGAAAGCTCGCTCTCTTCACAACAACACTCCGAAGTGACCGGATTCGAGCGGGCGACGCGGTATCTCGGAGAACATGCAGGAGTGTTTCTGGCGGTCGTGGTTGATAACGAAGGGTTGCTCCTTTCGAACTTCAAGCGAGGCACCCTCAATCCCGAAGACTGGGCGCCGCTGGCGCTGCTGTTCCACGACGCCAATCGTCGCATTCTCGACCGCACTCGTCTGGGAACGCCCGATCGCCTCGACCTCACGCTCAAGGATAAGCGAATCCTGATCGCGAGGGATTCCGTCTGCACGTTGATGGTTCTCGCCGAGCGGCACTCCGATGACACCCTGAGCATTCGCGCCACGCAGGCGATGGAAATGGTCCGAAAATATGTCACCGATCGATTCGGTCAAAAGCAGGATACTAACGCGGAGAGAATACATGTATCAAGTACTTAATGATCTGAACAAAACACCCGGGATCACCGGCTCGATGGTAGTTGGCAATGACGGGATCGTGATCGCAGCGGACCTTGAGGCCGGGTTTGAGAGTGAGACGGTTGGCGCTCTGGCGGCTTCCATAACGACCAACATCCAGAAGTCACTGGATCGGCTGCACACGAGTCCGCTCAACCAGGTAACGATCGAAGCGGACGACGCCAAGTTGTTCTTCACGGATGCCAACATGGGGATCCTGGTGGTCACGACTGAGAAGAACGTGAACATCGGCTTGATCAGACTGGAGATCAAGAACGCCATCGGCAGACTAAAGTCGCCTCACTAAGCATTTGCAGTCATTAGCGTAGGAAAGAGCATATGGTTTCGATTAACTACTCGGCACGCGAGGTCAGCTGTAAGATCGTCTATTATGGTCCCGGACTATCCGGCAAGACCACCAACCTGCAGTATGTTCATGCGAAGGTTCCTCAGAATACTCGCGGCAAACTCATTTCACTCGCCACGGAAGCCGATCGGACCCTGTACTTTGATTTCCTTCCGATCAACATTGGCAATATCAACGGCTTCACCGCGAAGTTTCAGCTGTACACTGTTCCCGGACAGGTCTATTACAATGCGACCCGCAAGCTCGTCTTGCGCGGCGTGGATGGTGTCGTGTTTGTCGCCGACAGTCAACCCGACAAGATGGATGAGAACCTGGAATCACTATTAAACCTCGAAGAGAACCTGGCCGAATACGGCTATTCCGTAGAAGATCTTCCCATTGTCATCCAGTACAACAAGCGGGACTTGCCTAATGTCCTTTCGGTCGATCAATTGAACGCTCAGCTCAACAAACGTGGCTGGCCCTACTACGAGGCCTCTGCGACTATAGGGAACGGGATTTTCGACACGTTGAAACTGGTAATCAAACTCGTTCTCGACAAAGCCAAGAATATCGGGGCCGCTCGCATGCGACCGTCGGCCTCACTGGTGCCTCCGACCGAGATACCGACCCCTCAATTCGAGCGAGTCGAGGTCCCGCCTGCGATGGCATCGGAGAGAATCACTCCCGCAGACAGCGGACGTGTATCGATACCGGAACCGGTCGCCGTGGCCACGCCAGTTCAAACGTCACCCTCCGAGCCCGCGGCCTTTCGGCCGTACCCTGGCAGCGGACGCCGGCCAAGTCCGGAACCGCATCCGTATCCGCTCGAAACTGAGTCGACGAACCCTCCGGCGCCCCGGCACACGTCTATGGTCACTGAGATGGATGCGGTCAGCCATGAAGTAGAAGAGATCGGGGAACACCGTTCATCGACAGAACCGACTCAGCCGCACATGGCTCCCTTCTTGAAGCGTCGACATGAGAAGGTTATCAGGAAACGCGGCTTCTTTGCGCGTCTCTTCGGATTGAAATAGATAACAAGGAGGCAGAAATGTCAGAAGATATACTCATCATTTACGAAGAAGAGATTAACAAGATCGATGCCCTTCTGAGTAAGATGATCAAGGGAGCCGAGGCCAAATGCGCGCTTGTCGTGGACAAAGATGGCCATCTCATTACCCGCCAGGGATTCACCCATTCACTGGACACAACGGCTCTGGCGGCGCTTCTGGCCGGCAGCTTCGCCTCCACGAAAGAGATCGCCCGCCTTGTCGGAGAGCCCGAATTCTCGGTGCTGTTCCATCAGGGGAAGAAAGATCATATTCACATGTCAATCGTCGGCGAACGGTCCATCCTCGTCGTGATATTTGATGACCGCACGACGATCGGTATGGTCCGCCTCTACGCGCGGGAAACCGCTCAGGAACTGGCCGCTGTTTTTGGACAGATCTCCAAGAAGACGGATTCCAAGCAGGTGGTGAATACTAATTTCGCTACCGCCGCCCAAGACCGACTTGATGATATCTTTCAGGATTGACCTACCCGGAGTGTCCGGGGGTATGGTTGGGCCCATGATATCATCAGCGCACAAACAGGTCGTACAGGTCCCCTAAGATGTCTGCAGAACTCGGTGCATTGCTCGTCAGCGCTGGGAAGATCACCCAGGAACAGGCTGACAAAGCTCTATCCATCTCCAAGGAACGGAAAGAGAAATTTGGCACAGCTCTGGTGCAGATAGGCGCTGTGCAGTCAGAAGACGAACTCGCCTCGTTTGTAGGAAAGCACCTGAAGATCGGCGCTCTTCGGCTCAGCGACATCGAAATCAACCCCGATGTCGTCAAGCTCATACCGCTCGACATCGCCCGCAAATTCAAGGTTATCGCCGTCTCCCGCGTCAACAAGACGCTGCTGGTCGCGATCAGCGATCCGAACAACATCTATGTTCTCGACGCCGTCAAGTTCATCACGGGCTGCACCGTGCAGCCTGTCATCTCTCCGGAAAAAGCGATTGAGAAGGCGATCGATGTTCTTTACGCCGACAGCAGCGGCCTGTCGGAAATCGTGAAGGGTTTGGAAGAGTCGGACCTCGAGGTCGTGGCCGTTGACGATGGTCTCAATGAGACCGATCTCTTGTCAGCCATTCAGGATAAGCCGCTGGTTAAGCTCGTTGATTCAATCATCGGCGACGCCATCCGCATGGGGGCGTCTGATATTCATTTCGAAATGTACGAGAAGAAGGTACGCGTCCGCTATCGAGTCGACGGTGATCTTCAGGAAATGGCTCCTTTGCCGTTCAAATACCGGGCAGCGATGGTTTCACGTATCAAGATCATGGCCGACCTGGATATTTCTGAGCGTCGGCTCCCGCAGGACGGGCGCATCAAGATCAAGTTTGGCGGACGCACGGTTGATCTTCGCGTGTCAGTCTTGCCGACAATATTCGGCGAGAAAGTCGTTATGCGAATCCTCGACCCGACGGCGCTGCGCATCGACATGACCCAGCTGGGGTTCCGTGAACAGGATTTGGTTCGGTTCGAGGAGAAGATCCATTCCCCCTACGGCATTGTCCTGGTGACCGGCCCAACCGGTTCTGGTAAGACCACGACACTGTACTCCGCACTCCAGCAGTTGAACACCGTGGATGTCAACATCATGACCTCGGAGGATCCGGTGGAGTTCAACTTCGACGGTATCAATCAGGTAGCGGTACGCCCCGACATCGGGCTGAGTTTCGCGGCGGCTCTTCGGTCGTTCCTCCGGCAGGACCCGGATATCATCATGGTCGGAGAGATTCGTGACAGCGAGACGGCTGAAATCGCTATCAAAGCCGCACTTACCGGTCACCTTGTCTTTTCAACACTTCATACCAACGACGCGCCATCATCGGTCACCCGCCTCATCGACATGGGGATTCCATACTACCTGGTGGCCTCGGCAACCAAGCTTATCATGGCTCAGCGTATGATGCGCAAGATTTGCCAGCGCTGCAAGGAAGAGATCAACCTGACTCAGGAGCAGGTAGACAGCCTCAAGGTTCCGAAAGAGTCGTTGCGGAATATCAGGGCCTTTCGCGGCGTCGGGTGCAACGACTGTGGCAATACCGGAAAGTCCGGTCGAATCGGTATCTTCGAAGTTCTCCCGATCACTCCCGCCATCGAAAACCTCATTTTGGCCAAGGCGTCCGATTCCGATTTTCGCCGGGTCGGCATCGAGGAAGGTATGTACAGCCTGCGTATGGCGGCCGTCGAAAAGATGAAGAGCGGCATGGTCTCGATAGAGGAAGTGTTCGCCATCACCACCGCCTGATCGCCCAAGGTTGTATCTTCCGTCCCCGTTATCCATCAACAGGTTATCTCTCGCCCCCGGCAAGTTTTCAATCAAGAATCCTCGCCCAGCGCCGATATAGTTAGGGTAAGCATTCCTGCTCGAAAACAACCGGAACTTGGCTCTGGGAGACTTTTTATATGTCGTTGCGTGAATTACTCGAACACATGGTCAAGATGGGCGCGTCGGACTTACATCTCACCGTTGGCGCCCCGCCCGTCGTGCGTGTCGACGGCAGGCTGCAACGACTCAGCGGTCAGGACTTGCTCACATCGGAACAGATCAAGAAGCTCGCGTATTCGATGCTCAACGAGAAGCAGAAGTTGAAATTCGAGCAAAACTCGGAACTTGATTTTTCCTTTGGGATCGAGCAGATGAGTCGTTTTCGCTGCAACATGTTCATGCAGAGGGGCAATGTCGCGGTCGCGATTCGCCAGATCCCGTACAATATCAAGACCTTCGACGAACTCGGGCTGCCCAAAGTTATCGCCGAGTTCAGCAGGCTTCCTCGGGGTCTCGTGCTGGTGACCGGCCCAACCGGCTCCGGCAAATCAACCACGCTGGCGGCGATCATCGACAAGGTCAACAAGGAACGTCCTGTCCATATCATCACCGTTGAGGACCCGATCGAATACCTGCACCGTCATCAGATGGCGCTGGTAAATCAGCGGGAAGTATATTCCGACACGCAATCATTCTCCGCGGCCCTGAAGTACGCTCTTCGTGAGGATCCCGATGTGGTTCTGATCGGTGAAATGCGCGACTTGGAAACTATCGAAGCCGCGCTCTCGATCTCCGAGACCGGGCACCTGGCTTTCGCGACGTTGCACACCAACTCCTGCGCCGAGACAATCAACCGTATCGTCGATGTTTTCCCGACGAACCAGCAGGAGCAGATTCGAGTTGCCCTCTCCTTCTCGCTTCAGGCCGTGGTATCGCAGACCCTCATTCCCAAGGTTGGCGGCGGGCGCGTAATGGCCATGGAGGTCATGGTTGCGACGCCGGCCATCCGAGCCATCATCCGCGACGACAAAGTGCACCAGGTCTATTCCATGATCCAGGCAGGTCAGAAATTCGGGATGAAAACAATGAACCAGTCGCTGGCCGAACTCTACACAGGCGGTCGGATAACCATAAACGATGCGATGAGCTACAGTCACAACACCCAGGAGCTCAGCGAGATGCTGAACCGGCAAAAGACGCCGGCGTATTCATGATGGGTAAGCAGGAAAGGAACTAGATCATGCCGGTCTTTGAATACAAGGGCAAGACCTTAGCCGGAGCCGCCGTACAGGGGACCCTGAAGGCTAACAGCAAAGGGGAACTGGAGCGCTTGTTGCGCCGGAACCGCATTTTGGTCTCGTCGATAAGCAAACGAGCTCCAGAGATAAGCATCAAGTTCGGCACAGGCATCAAGAAGG
>CXWL01010371.1_pt1 | contig 10633 bp, 12 predicted proteins | sample 590931 | NCBI WGS metagenome assembly CXWL01 (sample SAMEA3498368, study PRJEB10139) | groundwater metagenome | biome: water well; material: biofilm material | place: Germany | collected 2015-04-27 | reverse complement strand
GACCTTCTCGAAACATTGAAGATCGACCGATTTGTCGCTTTCGGAACATCGCTTGGCGGGCTGGTGACGATGCTGCTGGCATCGAGCCGCCCGGGACGGATAGCAGGCGCGCTGCTCAACGATATTGGCCCTGTTGTCGAGGAAGCGGGGCTGGACAGGATCCGAGGCTTTGTTGGCAAGTCGGGAAGCTGGCCCAGCTGGATGCACGCCGCCCGTGCCACAGCCAATGTCCATAGCGCCGCCCATCCGGACTATGACCTGGGCCAGTGGATTACGCTCGCCAAAAGGCTGTACCGGCTCACGGCGCAGGGCAGGATCGTTCCCGATTACGACCTCAGGATCGCGGAGCCGATGCGGCACCCAGCCGAGGCCGCCGATCTGTGGCCGGCCTATGAGGCCCTTGGCGCGGCACCCGTGCACATCCTGCGCGGCGCATTGTCGGACATTCTCTCCGCCGAAGCGGCCAAGGCGATGGCCAAGCACCTGCCGAACGCGAAGCTGACCATCGTTCCGCGCCACGGCCACCCACCAGAGCTGGACGAGCCGGAATCGATCCGGGCCATCGATGCTTTGCTCAAATCGGTTACGCGGTGACCCGCCCCAGAATTCTCCACTGCCATTCGACCTTTGCGCTGGGCGGCAAAGAAGCCCGTGCCGTACGGCTCATGAATGCGTTCGGCGATCGGGCGGAGCATGTGGTGCTTTCTGCCGTTCCCGATGCGCTTTCCGCACGTGAGGCCATCGATCCGACGATCGACGTCGAATTTCCGGGATATACTGCACCCGCGCTCCACGGCCGGCCCGGCCTTGCGCGCTACCGCAGGCTTACCGCCTATATGCGCCAGTTCGACCTGGTGCTCACCTATAACTGGGGGGCGATGGACGCAGTCGGCGCCCGGCGCATGTTCCCGCGCGGTTGTCCGCCGCTGATTCATCATGAGGATGGCTTCAACGCCGATGAGGCCGGCGGGCTCAACTGGAAACGCAATGGCTTTCGCCGCCTGATGCTCCCCGCGGCCCGCGCGCTGGTGGTGCCCAGCCAGACGCTTGAATCGATTGCGCGGAATGTGTGGAAGCAGCCTGCCGGGCGCGTTGTCCGGATTGCCAACGGGATCGCTACCGACCTTTATGCTCACCCACCTGAGACCGGCGGTATTAAGGGGCTGGAGCGCAAGCCCGGCGACGTGATCGTCGGAACATTGGCGGGCTTGCGCCCGGTCAAGCACCTGCCCCGCCTCATCCGCGCCGTGGCTCCGCTTCCGCCTCATGTGAAGCTGGTCATCGTGGGCGAAGGGCCGGAACGGGATGCGATCCTCGCCGAGGCCAAACGGCTCGGCATGACCGACCGGCTGGTGATGCCGGGATTCCTGCCTGCGCCCCACCGCTATGTCGGCCATTTCGACATCTTCGCGCTGTCATCGGACAGCGAGCAATTCCCGATCTCGCTGGTCGAGGCGATGGCCGCCGGATTACCGGTCGTATCGACCGATGTCGGGGATGTGCGGAACATCGTGTCGGCTCCAAACCTGCCTTTCATCGTTCCTGCGACCGATGAAGCCGCACTTTCCAGCGCTTTGGGCCTGCTTTGCGACGATCTGGCGTTGCGCCGCACACTTGGCAGCGCGAACCGGGCGTTGGCCGGACAAGACTATGGCGAGGATCGGATGATCGCCCGCTACGCCGCGCTTTATGAGGCCACGATGGCCCGCCCCGGCGCCCTTTCCGGCTTCCGCTGAAAAAAGCTGAGCATTTCGCGAGCGGGTGATTATATGAGCCTTGCGGGGTGTTAACAGGAGTGGGAATGTTCAAGGGTGTAAAGCCGATTGTCTATCGCGGACGCGAAGTCTGGCCGCTGATCGAAGGCGGCAAGGGCGTCTCGGCGACCAACCATGCGAGCGCCGGCGCCTGGGCGGCAGCCGGCGGGATCGGCACGGTTTCAGCGGTGAATGCCGACAGTTACGATCCGACCGGCAAGATCATTCCCCAAGTCTATGCGGCCAGCACGCGCCGCGAACGCCATGACGAGCTGATCCAGTACGGCATCGCTGGCGGCGTCGCGCAGGTTCAGCGGGCATGGGAAATCTCTGGCGGCAAGGGCGCGATCAACATCAACGTGCTCTGGGAAATGGGCGGCGCGCAGCAGATCCTCCACGGCATCCTTGAAAAGACGAAGGGGATGGTCTCGGGCGTTACCTGCGGGGCTGGCATGCCCTACAAACTGTCCGAAATCACATCGTCCTATGGCGTGTCCTATTTGCCCATTATCAGTTCGGCCCGTGCGTTCCGTGCACTGTGGAAACGCTCCTATTCCAAGGCCGCAGATTTCCTCTCTGCGGTGGTTTATGAAGACCCGTGGCTGGCGGGGGGGCATAATGGCCTGTCCAATGCCGAAGACCCGCTCAAACCTGAAGACCCCTATCCCCGCGTCAAGGCGCTGCGCGAAACCATGCGCGAAGGCGGCATTGCGGATGATCTGCCCATCGTCATGGCGGGTGGCGTCTGGAACCTCAAGGAATGGGATCACTGGCTCGACAATCCCGAGCTTGGCCAGATCGCCTTCCAGTTCGGCACACGGCCGCTGCTGACCAAGGAAAGCCCGATCCCGCAAGGGTGGAAGGATCGGCTGATGACGCTGGAAGACGGCGACGTCCTGCTCCACCGCTTCTCGCCCACGGGCTTTTATTCAAGCGCGGTCAGGACTCCGTTCCTGCGCAACCTCGAAGCGCGGTCGGATCGCCAAATCCCATATTCGCGAGAGCAGGCGGGCGATCATACCCACCAGCTCGATGTCGGGGTAAAGGGCAAGAATTACTGGGTGACGCGCGGAGACCTGCTGCGCGCGCGCGAATGGTTCGGTCAGGGTTTCACGTCCGCGCTCAAGACGCCCGACAACACTTTGGTCTTCGTCACGACGGAGGAGCGCGACATGATCCGCAAGGATCAGACCGATTGCATGGGCTGCCTTTCGCATTGCGGTTTTTCGTCGTGGAAGGATCATGACGATTACACGACCGGCTACCTCGCCGATCCCCGCAGCTTCTGCATCCAGAAGACGCTGCAGGACATCGCCCATGGCGGGCCGGTGGACGAGAATCTGATGTTTGCGGGCCATGCCGCGTTCCGCTTCAAAAAGGATCCGTTTTATTCCAACGGCTTCGTGCCAACGGTGAAGCAGTTGGTGGATCGGATTTTGACGGGAGATTGATTGCGAGCGTCCACTTAGGGTCGAAAGCAGACTGGCGACTTTTTTATGCAGCATCGTGCGCTTGTCATTCCCGCGAAAGCCGGAACACAGACCCTCTGCGCCTCGACGTGAGACTAGTGGATCCACGCAGAGGCGCAGAGTTCGCTTACTCCCAAGTGCAAGGCAACGGGAAAGGCTCGGTTCCCGCTTTCGCGGGAATGACAACATTGGGCGGCGGATGAACAAATTCGGATCCGACTGACGCCAACAACTTCCCAAGTCCGGAATCGTCTTATATGCGCTGCAACATGGCCGATCCGCGCATCTCGCATATCGAACTCGATCAGCACTCGATCATCTGTCGCAATGCCGATATCGAGCAGGAGCGGCGTATTGCCATTTTCGACCTGCTCGAAGGCAACAGCTTCGCCCCCCAGCGGACGCATGACGATCACTATGCCGGGCCGTACCGCGTCACCCTGCGGGTCGAGGAAGGGCGGCTGGCGCTCGACATCTACCGCGAGGATCAGACCTATCTCGAATCGGTGATCCTCGCGCTCGGCCGGTTCCAGCGGCCGATCCGTGAGTATTTCGCGATCTGCGACAGCTATTTTCAGGCGGTAAAGCAATCGACTCCGCAGCAGATCGAAACCGTCGACATGGCACGGCGGGCGATCCACAATGATGCGTCGGAGATGCTGAGGGAGCGGTTGGCGGGCAAGATCGATGTCGATTTCGATACCGCACGGCGGCTCTTCACGCTGATCTGCGTCCTCCATATCAAGGGTTAGGATGATCCGGAAACTGGCCTTTCTGATCGCGACGCTGGCGCTGGTTGCCGGGCTTGGCTGGTGGGGCTTCACCCATTGGGCGCCCGCCCGCGACACCTATCCGACGCAGGGCGTGGACGTCTCGCATCATCAGGGAGAGATTGACTGGAAGGCGGCGCATGCGGCGGGCGTCGATTTTGCCTATATCAAGGCTAGCGAGGGCGGCGATTTGCGCGACGAGCGCTTTGCCGCCAACTGGGCGGGCACGGCAGAGGCCGGGATCAAGCGCGGCGCCTATCATTTCTTCACCCTGTGCCGTTCCGGGCGCGATCAGGCGACCAACTTCATCGCAATGGTTCCGCGCGAGGCCGACGCGCTGCCGCATGCGCTCGACCTCGAATTCGGCGGGAATTGCGCTGCCCGCCCGACGCGCCAAGCCTTGCTCGCCGAAGTCGCGACCTTTATCAAGATGGTCGAGGCCCATAGCGAAAAGCCGATGATGCTCTACCTGACGCGCGAATTCGAAGAGCAATACAAAGTGAGCGAAGCGATCGACCGCCCGCTCTGGCTGCGGCGCATCGGTCTTGCCCCCGATTATGGCGCGCACCCTTGGGTGATGTGGCAGGCCAATCCGAAACGCCGGGTCGACGGCATCGAAGGCCCGGTCGACTGGAACGTGGTACGCCCGCAATGAGCGCCTCCCTGATCGACGCTGCGAAGGCGGCGGCCGCCAATGCCCATGCCCCCTATTCGCATTTCGGAGTCGGCGCGGCCCTGCTGCTCGACGACGGCTCTGTGGTGACGGGCTGCAATTTCGAAAATGCGAGCTACGGCCTGACGCTGTGCGCCGAAACCGTCGCGCTGGCGACGCTCAACTCGCAGGGCAAGCTTGCCCAAGTGCGCGAAATCGCGATCATTGGTGGCGCGCTCAAGGAAGGCACGATCAGCGGCTCAGCCCCCGTACGCCCGTGCGGGCGGTGTCGCCAGGTGCTGAACGAGGCGGCACAGCTTGCGCGAACCGACCTCATCGTCCATTGCGCCTCGGCCGATCTTTCGGTGGTCGAAAAGCACCGCCTTTCCGACCTTTTACCCCTTCCCTTCGGCCCGGCTGACCTGGGCCTGGTTCAGGACGATTGATGGCCATTCTTTCCGACAAATGGATCCGGGAACAGGCATTGGCGAGCGGCATGATCGAGCCTTTTGTCGAAAGCCAGCGGCGCGACAATTGCATCAGCTACGGCCTCTCTTCCTATGGCTATGACGCGCGGGTGGCGGACGAGTTCAAGATCTTCACCAATGTCGACAGCGCGATCGTCGACCCCAAGAATTTCGACGCGAACAGCTTTGTCGATCGCAAGACCGATGTTTGCGTGATCCCGCCCAACAGCTTTGCGCTGGCGCGGACCGTCGAATATTTCCGCGTGCCGCGCGACGTGCTCGTCATCTGCCTCGGCAAGTCCACCTACGCGCGGTGCGGCATCATCGTGAACGTGACGCCGCTCGAGCCGGGCTGGGAAGGGCATGTGACGCTCGAATTTTCCAACACCACTCCGCTCCCTGCCCGGATCTATGCCAATGAAGGCGCCTGCCAGTTCCTCTTCCTCCAGGGCAACGAGCCGTGCGAAACCAGCTATGCCGATCGGGCAGGAAAATATATGGGGCAGCGCGGAGTAACCTTGCCGAAACTTTAGGCTCGTTTTGCCGGGGAGCGGCATTGCGTAGGAGAATGGCGATGAAGAAGTTCCTGTTTGCCCTTGCCTTCACGGTTCCCGTCGCTGCCGCGGCACAAGACGCGGTTGCGCTTAAAAGCACGGTCTATGTAGCGCGCGCGGTGACGGATGCCCAAGGCGTCAAGAAGAACCAGCTTTTTCCACCCGATCGCGTCGTGCCCGGCGAAGCCTTGGTCATCATGCTCGAATACCGGAACAACGGCGCAAAGCCTGCGACCAATTTCGTCATCAACAATCCCATCCCCGGCGCTGTGTCCTACACCAGCGTGGAGCAACCCTGGGCGGTTGTCTCGGTCGATGGCGGCAAGACCTATGGCTCACTTGCCACGCTGAAAGTGGCAAACGGCGATGGAACCCTGCGCGCCGCGCTGCCCGCCGATGTGACGCATGTCCGATGGAAATTCGCGCAAGCCATCGCACCAGCAACCGGCGGGCGAGTGATGTTCTACGGCACCGTCAAATAATTTCCGATATGTCGGGGCGTGCACGCTGCCCGTAAACTTGTTTGTGAATGAGCGTCCGGCTAAGGTCGTAGGCGATCTTGGGAAATGTCTGGGGAATTTGCGATGGCCCGTATCCTCGGCCTTGGCGGCCTGTTCTTCAAGTCGGCGGACGCCGATGGCGTGCGGGACTGGTACGCCCGCGTCCTCGGCCTGGAATTTCATCCTTGGGGCGGAACCGTCTTCACGCCGGACGTCGCAGCCGCGCAGCCGGGGGCGGGAACCGTGTTTTCGCCCTTTGGTTCGGACACCGACTATTTCGCGCCGTCGGACCGCGATTTCATGTTCAACCTGATGGTCGATGATCTGGACGCGATGCTCGCCCGTTGCGCCGAACACGGGGTCGATCCGGTCAAGACTTTCCCGCCCGAAGCCAACGGCCGGTTCGCCCACATCATGGACCCCGAAGGCCGCAAGATCGAATTATGGGAGCCTCGACCATTTGAAGAAAGCTGAGGCCGGCAGGGCGCCGGAAGGAGAGTCGCTATGGCCAAGTCCAAGGCTGAATTTGACATCATCGTTTATGGAGCAAGCGGCTTTACCGGGCGACTGGTCGCCGAATATCTGGCGAAGCGAGGCGTCAAACGCTGGGCGATGGCGGGGCGGAGCGCGACAAAACTCGCCGAAGTCCGCGACCTGATCGGCGCGCCCGGGGATACGCCGCTGGTCGAAGCCGATGCGAGCGAACCTGCCACCCTGACCGCGATGTGCAACCGCGCCCGCGTGATCATCACGACCGTTGGCCCCTACCAGCTTTACGGCCCCGAACTGGTCAAGGCCTGCGCGGAAACTGGGACCGACTATGTCGATCTGTGCGGCGAGCCCGCCTGGATGCGACACATGATCGACGCGCATGATGCAACCGCGAAAAAATCGGGCGCGCGGATCGTCTTCTCGTGCGGGTTCGATTCGATCCCCTTCGATCTCGGGGTCTGGTTTCTCGAGCAGGAAGCGATCCGGCGCCACGGCAAGCCGGCGCCGCGCGTCAAGGGCCGCGTACGCAAGATGCAGGGCGGCGCTTCGGGCGGGACGCTTGCCAGCCTGACCGAAACGATGAAGGCTGCCACCAGGGATCCGCGCATCATCGGCCTGCTCCGCAGCTCCTTTGCGCTGACGCCGGGTTTCGAGGGGCCAGCGCAGCCGAGCGGGATGATTCCTGAATATGACAACGCCACGGGAACATGGGCAGCGCCGTTCGTAATGGCCGCGATCAACACCAAGAATATCCACCGTAGCAATTTCCTGCTCGGCCATCCCTACGGCAAAGACTTCACCTATGATGAAATGATGATGACGACGATCGGCGATGCCGGAAAGGCGATCGCCGAAGGGATCGCGACGGCACTCAAGAGTGCCAATCCTTTCGGCGAGGGCCCGCAACCCAAACCCGGCGAAGGGCCAAGCGCTGAGCAACGTGAGAACGGCTTTTACGACATATTGTTCATCGGCGAATATCCCGACGGGACAAGCGTTCGCGCATCAGTGAATGGCGACAGGGATCCCGGTTACGGATCGACCAGCAAGATGATCGCGGAAAGCGCCCTGACGTTGCTGGTGCACGACACGCCGGGCGGTATCGTGACCCCCGGAGCAATCATGGCCGAACCCCTCATCAGGCGGCTTGAGGCCCATGCGGGGCTGATCTTCAAGATCGAAAGCTAAAGCGAGCCCGAAAATTTGAGGATATGGCCCGTTGCAGTCTCGCGGAAACCGGATGCAGCGAGGCGGGTGGCCTGATCGGTATCGGCAGCGCGGATCGACAGCATGGCTTCGTAACGCCCCGCATTGGGGAAACGTAGTGTCAACCGCTCCATCGCCGACTGGCTGAGAAGCTCGACCGTTAGCGCTTTGCCGTTGCACTTGAGATCTCCCGACAGGAGCCGTGCGCCCAGTGCGCCATCGACCTGCGCCATTATGCGCCCCGCAGCCTCCGCACACTCACCACCGCGAAACCGGGCATGCGCTTGCAGGATATTGAGCAAGGTGAGCCGCACGGGCCCGAAACTGCGGCTCACCGCCAGGTTCATCGCCTCGATATCGGCGCCCTGGCCCGAGAATGACGTGACGATTGCCCCCTGCAGCGCGCCATCGACCTTCACCCGCGCCTGTCCCAGAAACAAATGTTGGGGAGAAAGCCTGGCGTTCAGATCGCCGAGCTTCTGACCCCCTATTGATGCCCCGACCAGACGACCGCCCCACACACTTCCTTCCACTGAACGCGCGGAAATGCCCGTATCCGCCAACCCCAGTGTAGCACGCAACGGCAGGAAAAGCAGAAGTGCAGCCAACAGCGCGGCGGCAAAGAGGCTGCGGCCCGGCATCACTTGGATCGCGCTCGAAGCGTCGCATCGACTGAAAGCGTCGCATCACTGTTGGGGCGGATGCTAATCTGTTCAACAAAGACACCCTGCGCATCGAGCGCCTCCAGCCACCTGGAAAGCGCTAGCGGCTTGGCCGAGACCAATCCTGTCAGGACGCGGCCATCGGCTCCCGGATCGAGCCGGGTGGTTGTGAAGCCCGCTTCACTTGCGAAACGGTTGACCAGCGCCTGTGCGGTCTCGGTTGCCCGGGTTCCACCCGTTTCAAGCACCGCAGCGTCACCCCGCACCCGTTCGAGCCGTGCAATGGCCGCCTCATTGTCGGCACGGGCCTGTGCCAGCCCATTGTCGAGCGGGCGAATGACTCCGAGCCAGCCAAGCAAGACGCCGAAGAGTAGGATCATGACGCCCAGCAGCACCTGCTCGCGCTGGCTGCGTTCGCGCCACCAAAGGGTGAGCCGCTCTATCATCGCGGCCTAACCTGAAACTCGACCTCGGCCCTGCCTTGGGTCGTGGTCGGCGCGCCTTCCGTCACGGCAAAGCCACGAGCGCCGATCGCATTTCGCAGGGCATCGAGTTCGGGCCGACCGGACGCGCGGATCGTGGTGCGCAACGTGCCGGCCGGGTCGAAGGAAAGCGACGCGAGTTCGACATTGGGCGTGGACTCAACCGCGCTTGCAACTGCGGCCTGCGTCGCAAGGAATCCCGCGCCGCCGCCACGCTGTGCGACCAGCCTCTGCTGCATGCGTTCAACCGCGTCGTCGGATGCCCGCGCTTCGCCCAGCGTCCTGGCCGCGATTGCTGCACTTTGACGATCGAGGGCGGAAGTGGACATTGACATGCGCACCCATTGCGCGAGCGGAATGGCCAACGTCAGCACGACCAAGGCCGATGAAAGGATCGCCAAGCGCCGCCAATAGCCCGATGCTGCTCCCCAATCCGCGCACGCGGCAAAATCGCCCTGAAGAAGGTCGAGCGGGGGGCTCCCGACAGCAGTCGCAATGGCCCGCTCCAACTCGCTGCGGCCGAGAGTCCTGACAGGCGCGTCGCCCACAATCAGCGGCGAGACGGTGCCGTCTTCGGCAAGCGCCGCTTTGGCGGATCGGAGCATTGTCTCACCCGGCAACTCGACCCGAACAAATCCTGTTTCCGGCACGGGCAACAGGCTCGGCGCAGGAATCAGCGAGGTCGCAGTCAGCCCATGCTCGGCGAGTTGCGCCAGCCAGCCCTGCATCGCGGCCTTGTCGGTCACGACATAGTGGTCGCCCGCGTCCGCCACCACGACATGGCGGTCGCTACCAAGACTGGCATCTGCAGCCTCAAGCCGCGCAGCCGCCAAAGCCTGCGCGGGACTCAGATCGGTGAATGCCGCCACGCGGCAGGTAAGCCCGCTCGCCGGAGCAATGGCCGTAACCGTCTCGCCCGATTGCGCCAGATCCTCGCCGCGTTCAATGATCGCGCCGTCCTCGACACGAAGCCAGGGCAGCATCTCCCCGCCAAGAAAGACAACCAAGCCACTCATGTGCCGTCGCCCCAGCTGCGCCGCACGATTTTAGCCGGATTGATAGCGCCATCGATCAATGCCATTTCGGTCAATTCTGCTCCACCCAGTTCGATCTGCATTTCCAGCGCAAACCAGCGCGTCCTGATTTGCGTCTGCGCCATCACCTCAAGCGGCGGTGAAATGCCGCGCAGCGCCGGTTTGGCCCAGAAATTCTCAATCGCCGAATAGCCGGTGGCCGGGCGTTCGTCGATCATAGTTTGGGCCAGCTGCAGGGGAAGGACACCGGGCATCAACATCGCCACCAACATCGTCTGGTCTCTACGCAGCGTGTTGATGTTGAGCGGGGAAAGATCGACGGTTGGAAGGGCGCAAACCCAGGGCCGGATACGGTCGTAGAGCGCCGGGTCGATGCCCGCAACGGCGCGCAGTTCGGAGACATCGGCCATCAGGGCATTTGCGGCACGATAGGCGACGGGTGCGCGGGCATAAGTCTCATCCTCCGCGCCACCGCTTTGGGGGACTTCATCGCTGTCGATCCAGTCGGCTGCGGCCTGTGCGATGCCGCCGGCGGTGCGCGGCTGGATGCCAAGCAGCGTCAGCAAAGCCTCGAACTGGCGGACCGCAATC
>CXWL01116964.1_pt1 | contig 10634 bp, 5 predicted proteins | sample 590931 | NCBI WGS metagenome assembly CXWL01 (sample SAMEA3498368, study PRJEB10139) | groundwater metagenome | biome: water well; material: biofilm material | place: Germany | collected 2015-04-27 | reverse complement strand
GCATAGCGGCGAAACACCGCCAGCGCCGGCACCGACAGGTCTTCCTCGTTGCGGAAGCGGCACTCGTCGAAATACGGCGAGGGCCGCCCGCCGGTGGCCGCGATCACGGCGTTCTTTTCCGCGTCGAGCGCCGCCAGCAGGTTCAGCACCGAGGGGGTGAACGCTTCGCGGTACATCCAGAATTCGCCCCTGGAAAATTCGATCCGGCTGGCCGACAGCAAGGTGCCCAGCGTGTGCACCACCAGGTTGGGGTTGTGCATGGCCGACTCGACCAGGTTGGTGCGGGTCGCCACGTAGGTCGGAAAGCATTGCGCGGCCAGCGCCAGGCCCTCGGCGCCGCGCGCGCGCGGCAGGAAGGCCAGCGCGTTGCGGGTATTGCGAAACAGGATGTTGACCACGCCGGGGGCGACCAGGCGCGCGTCGTACGGCAGGCTCTCGCCCTCGGCCAGCAGGAAGGGCACGCGCGCCTGGTACGGCCGGAAATAACAGGCGCCCAGGTAGCCCGGCGCCAGCAGCACCAGCTGGTGCGGCAACAGCCAGTCGCCGATCAGTTGCGCGACCGCGGCGTGGCAATTGGTCTGGGTGGTGATCATCACCAGTTGCGGCTCGATGGCAAACGCTTCGGCCACGTCGCGTGTCGCCAGCGCCAGCGGCACCACGGTGCGCGCGCCGCCATCTGGATTGCTGACCACCACGAGCTGGCGCCGGTTGCTGACTTCGTCGAAGTTTTCCTCGTGCAGCGCACGCGATGTTTTCAGCAGCGCCACCCGGTGACCGTCGCGCGAGAGCACCGCGGCCAGTGCGCAGCCAGCATTCCCGGCGCCTACCATCAGCACATTCATCGCGCCCCCCGTTTGAGTCGCATACCCCAAGTTAGCAGTCGAACGCGCGCGGCGTTTGCGCACACGCAGCGTGATGGGGGAAACAAAGACGCGGGCGAAAAAAAACCGGCGCGGGGCCGGTTTTTTTGAAGAGTGGCGAGCTCGTCGCCGCCAACGTCTTACTTTGCGCTCATCAGCGCGACCGTGGTATCCAGCATGCGGTTCGAGAAACCCCACTCGTTGTCGTACCACGACGAGACCTTGACCAGCCGGCCCGACACCTTGGTCAGCGTCGAATCGAAATTCGACGAGGCCGGGTTGTGGTTGAAGTCGATCGACACCAGCGGCTCGGTCTGGTACGTCAGGATGCCCTTCAGCGGGCCTTCCGCCGCGGCTTTCTGCATCAACTGGTTGATTTCTTCGACCGTGGTGTCGCGCTTGGCGATGAAGGTCAGGTCGACCAGCGACACGTTGATGGTCGGCACGCGGATCGCGAAGCCGTCCAGTTTGCCGTTCAGCTCAGGCAGCACCAGGCCGACCGCGGCGGCGGCGCCGGTCTTGGTCGGGATCATGCTCATCGTGGCCGAACGGGCGCGGCGCAGGTCTTCATGCATCACGTCCGACAACACCTGGTCGTTGGTGTAGGCGTGGACCGTCGTCATCAGGCCGGTCTCGAGTCCGATCGCGTCGTTGAGCGGCTTGACCAGCGGGGCCAGGCAGTTGGTGGTGCACGATGCGTTCGAGATCACCGTGTCGGACGCCTTCAGCACGCCCTGGTTGACGCCGAACACGATGGTGGCGTCGACATCCTTGCCGCCCGGCGCCGAAATGATGACCTTCTTGGCGCCGCCCTTCAGGTGGGCCGAGGCCTTTTCCTTGGTGGTGAAAAAGCCGGTGCACTCGAGCACCACGTCCACGCCCAGCTCGCCCCATGGGATTTCCGCGGGGTTGCGTTGCGCAAACACGCGGATCGGGTCGCCGTTGACGATCATGTTGTCACCCTCGACGGTCACGGTGCCGGGAAACTTGCCGTGCGCCGTATCGTAACGGGTCAGGTGGGCGTTCGACTTGGCGTCGCCCAGGTCGTTAATGGCAACGATCTGGATGTCCTGTTTCTTGCCGCCTTCATAGAACGCGCGCAGCACATTGCGGCCGATGCGGCCATAACCGTTGATTGCAACTTTGATCGTCATACTCTGCTCCTGGTTGATTAAACTGTTGATGCAGCGCGGGCAGGATCGCCTGCCCGCAGCACGCGCTTAGGCCGACAGTACCGACTTGACCTTGGCGACCACGTTCTCGACGGTGAAGCCGAAGTGCTTGAACAGGGCCGGGGCCGGGGCCGACTCGCCGAACGTGTCGATGCCGACCACGGCGCCTTCGAGGCCCACATATTTATACCAAAAATCGGTCACGCCGGCCTCTATAGCAACACGCGGCGTGCCCTTCGTCAAGACGCTTGCCTTATAGCTGGCATCCTGGCGCTCGAACACGTCGGTCGACGGCATCGACACCACGCGCGCCGGCACCCCTTGCTCCTTGAGCGCGGCGGCGGCCGCCATGGCCAGCTCGACTTCGGAACCGGTGGCGATCAGGATCACCTTGGCATTGGCCGCATCTTGCAGCACGTAGCCGCCGCGCGCGATGTCGGCGATTTGCTGCGCGTTGCGCTCCTGGTAAGGCAGGTTCTGGCGCGAGAAGATCAGGGTCGACGGACCGTCGTCGCGGCGCACCGCGGCGCCCCAGGCGACCACCGACTCGACCGTGTCGCACGGACGCCAGTTGTCCAGGTTCGGGATCAGGCGCAGCGACGAGACGTGCTCGACCGACTGGTGGGTCGGGCCGTCTTCGCCCAGGCCGATCGAATCGTGGGTGAACACGAAGATCGAACGCAGCTTCATCAGGGCCGCCATGCGCAGCGCATTGCGGCTGTAGTCGGAGAACGTCAGGAAGGTGGCGCCGAACGGGATGTAGCCGCCGTGCAGGGCGATGCCGTTCATGATCGCGCTCATGCCGAATTCGCGCACGCCATAATTGATGTGGTTGCCGGGCTTGCCGGAACGCAGCGCAATGCTTTCTTTCCAGTTGGTCAGGTTGGAACCGGTCAGGTCGGCCGAGCCGCCGAGGAATTCGGGCAGGGCTGGCGCCAGCGCCTGGATCGCGTTCTGGCTGGCCTTGCGGGTGGCGATGTTTTCCTTCTTCTCGACGCAGGAGGCGATCGCGGCCGCCAGGGTCTGCTCGAAATTGGCCGGCAGGTCGCCGTTCATGCGGCGTTCCAGTTCGGCCGCTTCGGCCGGGAATTTCGCGCGGTAGGCTTCGAAGCTGGCGTTCCACTCGGCTTCGATGGCCGCGCCCTGCTCCTTGGCGTCCCACGAGGTGTAGACATTGGCCGGGATCTCGAACGGCGCCGAGTTCCAATCGAGGTGCTCGCGCACCGCCGCCACTTCCTTGTCGCCCAGCGCGGCGCCGTGCACCTTGTCGCCGCCCTGCAGGTTAGGCGCGCCCTTGCCGATCACGGTCTTGCAGCAGATCAGGGTCGGCTTGTCCGACTTGCGCGCCTGTACCAGGGCGGCGTCAACCGCCGCTACACTGTGGCCGTCGACGTCGGCGATCACGTTCCAGCCATACGACGCGAAGCGCTTCGGGGTGTCGTCGGTAAACCAGCCTTCAACCCTGCCGTCGATCGAGATGCCGTTGTCGTCGTACAGGGCGATCAGCTTTTTCAGGCCCAGGGTGCCGGCCAGCGAGCACACTTCGTGCGAGATGCCTTCCATCAGGCAACCGTCGCCGATGAAGGCGTAGGTGTAGTGATCCACCACTTGAAAACCAGGCTTGTTGAATTCGGCCGCCAGCAGGTACTCGGAGAGCGCCATCCCGACCGCGTTGGCGATGCCCTGGCCGAGCGGGCCGGTGGTCGTTTCCACGCCCGGGGTGACGTCGACTTCCGGGTGGCCCGGGGTCTTCGAATGCAGCTGGCGGAAATCCTTCAGGTCGTCCATCGACACGGCGTAGCCGGTCAGGTGCAGCAGCGAGTAGTGCAGCATCGATCCATGCCCGTTCGACAGCAGGAAACGGTCGCGGTTGGCCCACTTCGGATTGGCCGGATTGTGACGGTAGTGACCGTCCCACAGCGCGACGGCGATTTCGGCCATGCCCATCGGCATGCCTGGGTGGCCGGAATTGGCTTTCTGGACTGCGTCCATTGCCAGCGCGCGAATCGCGTTGGCCATCAGGGTAGTGGTTTGCATAGGTTTCATCGATCGAATTGTTGAAGTCGTAAGAATGGGGAACGCGCGGCGGGCATGAAGTACTGAGCCAACTATTTTACCAGACCAAGAGGCGCCGAATTAAAATGCCCTATTTCCTTGGCTCTTCAACAGGACCCCGCATGCCGCGTTTCTACTGCCCCCAGCCACTGGCCGCGGGCGCCACCATCGCCCTGCCCGACCCGGTCGCCCACCACGCCTGGGTGGTGCGGCTGCAGCCGGGCGCCGAACTGACCCTGTTCAACGGCGACGGCGGCGAATACCTGGCNNCCAAGATGGACTGGATCATCGAGAAGGCGGTCGAGATGGGGGTGGCGGCGATCCAGCCGCTGGCGGCCCAGCGTTGCGTGGTGCGCCTCGCCGGCGAGCGCGCCGAAAAACGCCAGGCCCACTGGCAGGGTGTGATCGTGGCGGCGTCCGAGCAGAGCGGGCGCAACCGGCTGGCGCGGCTCTCCGCGCTGGGCAACTTCCAGGCGTGGATCGGCCAGCACGACATGCACAAGCGCATCCTGCTGACGCCGCGCGCCAGCCAGTCGCTGCCGGACTGGGCGCGCCACCAGCCGCCCCAGGCGGTCACCCTGCTGGTCGGTCCGGAAGGCGGGTATACCGAACAGGAAGAAGATGCGGCCATCGCGCAGGGCGCGATCGCGCTGTCGATCGGGCCGCGCGTGCTGCGCACCGAGACCGCCGGCATCGCCGCGGTGGCCGCGCTGAATGCCCTGTGGGGCGGCATGTAAGGCAAGGGGCCGGCCGCGCCGGCGGCGCTATTTCGAGATCACCGGCCCGCCCGAGGCGTTGCTGCGGCCATTATTATTGTTGTTCATGAACTCGCGCTGGCGCTGCATCGCCACCTCGAACTCCAGCATCTTGGCCTGGATCTGTCGTTTCGTCTCTTCGTTCTTGGTGGTGGCGAACAGGACGGTCGAGTCGCGCCAGGCCTGGTGCTCGGCCACCAGCGCGGTGGCGGTGCCCTGGGCCTCGTCGGCGATCTGGCCATAGACCTGGTTCATGCGCTCGCGCGCCCGGTTCATTTCCTCGGGCCGCATGATGCGCGCCAGGTCCGCAGGAATCTTCTTGCCTGGCGGAAGCGCGTCGTTCAGGCGCTGGGCGAACGCGTTGTAGCATTCGAACCATTGTTTCACTTCGTTGTCGACCTTGACGATCTCTTCGTTCGTCTTGGAGGTCGGCGGGATGACCGGGCGCACGCAGTTCATCTTGGCGTCGCCGCCGTCGAAGCCGGTGGTGTAGAACTCGATTTCCGCCTTGCGGCTGGCGCGCTCATCGTCGAGCGCGGAAGCGCCGCCTGCCTGTACCTGGGCGGCGGCGAAGGCCGCCACCAAACCGAATGCCATCACAATGGATTTCATCATAGTCCTCTTATCTGGATTGAAAAAACAAACCAATAATCGAAAAAAAACCCGCCAGCTTGCGCTAACGGGTTTCTGACATCAGGCATCAGCTGCTGCCTGGCCTGTCGTAGTCCTGCATCAGAACTTGTGGTTGTACTCGGCGGTGAACTTGAAATAACGCGGTGCCGTGTAGCTGATCACGCGGCCGTAGGTTGGCGAAACATCGCGCGTGCTGCCGGCGTTGTAGCGCTCTTCGATGTTCTGCGCTGCTTGACGGTTGAACACGTTGAACACATCCAGCTTGAATGCCAGATCTTTCGCCATTGCTGGCTTGAACGTGACGTTCAGGTCCAGGCGGGCGTCGATCGGCAGGTTGCCTTGCGAGCCGCGTGGGGTAGGTACGTTTTCGCAGAAGAAGAATGCAGAACCATAACCACGTGCTGGATTGTCGGCGCCGTAGGAATCAGCCAGGCGGCCTTTGCAGTTCTTGACGCGACCCGATGCCAGCAGGGCGTTGGCGCCCAGCGACCATTGTGGATTGACTTCGTAGAAACCGAACGCCTTCAACTGGTGGGTACGGTCGTTTGGCGTCAAGCCGGTCGAGTACAGGCCGATTTCAGGGAAGTCGAACACTTGGGTGGTAGCAACGTCAGCCTGGCCAATATCGGACAGGGTCTGGCCTTCGGTGTTACCGTAGCTGCGCGACCAGGTGTAGCTGGCCTTGGCGTACCAGCCATTGCGCAGCGGATGCTCGACGAACATGTCGACTGCCTTGTAGGTACGCACCACCTTGTCGTAGCCCAGCTCGGCTGCGGACAGCGTGATCCGGGTCAGCGGCTTGCCTGGACCACCGTACTCGACATTGAACGTGTTGGCGATGCCCGGATTGAACAGGGCGCAGCGGAACGAGAAGTTGTCGGCGTTGATGTTGTGGGCAGCGGCGTACTTGTAGAACGGACGGTCATCGCAGAAATCGTCCACCGTGCTCTGCAGCTTGCGGTAGGTCGCCTTGGCGCCGAAGTTCAGGTCAGGCGAGTACGCCTTCTCGAAACCGAGGCTGATTTCATCCTGGTAGTGCGACTTCATGCCGACTGCGGCCACCACTTCAGCCGGAACAGCCTGGCCGAATTCGTTGTTGGCCGACACCAGCGGGCTGATCGGGGTCAGGCCGATCGGCGCGCCGGTAGCCTGGTCGACTCCGGTGTAAGTGTAGTACTGCTGCGCGTTGAGCGACTGGCCGGCGCCGCGCACGGCGACGTTGGTCGGGATCTGCAGGTGATAACGGCCGGCATTACCGGAGACCTTCAGCGACGCGTCGCCGTTCACGTCCCACGAGACGCCCAGGCGTGGCGCCAGTTGATGGCGCTGCGAGTAGTAAGCGATGCCTTCACCGTTGAAGTTGGTGAACTGCTCGTTACGCAGGCCGACCGACACCAGGACGTCCTTGGTGACCTGGTAGCGGTCTTCGATGTATTGCGCAGCTTGCTCGACGGTCGGGGTCGACACACCGTTCAGCAAACGCTTTTCAACATAGAAGCCCTGGGTGCCCAGGCCGCCACCGGATGCCGGCGAGTTCGATTTCACGTTCGGCACGTCGTTCGGGTTGGTCAGGCGCTGATACACCCACTGACCGCCGCCGGCCGTCTCGGTACCGGCTTTGGAAGAGATATCGTTGTGGTCTAGACCGGCACGCACGGTATGGCTGCCGATCTTGTACTCCAAGTCCAGACGGTAGACTTTTTGCTCGTCGAATGCGCCTTGGGTCAGCACGTTGCCGGTACCCAGCTGCGGGTTCGGGTAGGTGATGCCAGGTGCGCGGCCGTCAGCCGTTTGCGAGGTCTGGAACATGCCAGGCACCAGGCCGAACGGGATGTTGAGGTGATCGACACGGCTCTTGCCGCCCAGGGCGGTGAAGGTCAGGTCATCGGTCAGGTTGCCGGTGTACTTCAGGATCTGGGTTTTTGCACCCTGGGCCGCGGCCGAAGGTACAGGACCCCAGTTTTCGTAGTAGTTGCCGCCTTGCTGCACGGTGCCGCGCTGCAGGGTATTGTAATCGAACGAATAGTAGCGACGGTCCGAGTTCGGCGCGTCGATCATGTTGGTGTATTCGAGGCGATGGTTGTCGGTGATGTTCCAGTCGACCTTGACCAGCGAGCGGTCGACCCGGTTGTTCATCTCTTCCCAGGCGTTCGGGGTCGCGGTGGTGCGCGCGTTGTTGATGACGCGGGTATCCTGGATGTTGGTCTTGAGGGTCTCGACGTCAGCAAAGAAGAACAGCTTGTCCTTGATGATCGGGCCGCCCAGATACACGGCATAGCTCTTGCGATCGACCGTGTTGGCGTTGTTGTAGAGATAGACCTTGCCGTCGGTCGAGGCGGTATTCGCCTTGCCGATGGTCTCGTAGTAGTTGTTGCGTTCCTTGCTGCGCCATGCACTTGGCGCCATCGTGTACTGTGCGCCCACTTCCCAGTTGTTGGTACCGGACTTGGTGGTGATGTTCGACACGCCACCGGTCGAACGGCCGAATTCCGCGCCGTAGCCGCCGGACAGGATCTGGGCCTGGGCGATCGCGCCGAATGGCAGCTCGGACGAGCCGACCTGCAGTAGCACGTTGGTAGTTGGGAAACCGTTGATGTAGAACGCATTTTCCGACGCCGACGCACCGCCGATACTTGGCGCGTTGATGTCGCCGTAGCGCGAGTCGCCGCGGGTGGTGCCCGGGGTCAGCTGGATGATCGCGCCGACGCTTGGGGCGACCGGCAGTTTTGCCAGTTCGCGCGCGGTGAAGGTCGCGCCATTGGTCGTGTTCGAGACGTCGATCCGATTGCGGCGGCCGGTAATCTGGACTGCGGTCACGGCGCCGGTGCCGGCGGCGGCGAACGATGCGTCCACGCCCTGGCCGAGAATGACTTCCACTTCCTGCGAGCCCGCCACGCTGTCGCCGCGGCGCAGTTCGACCTTGTATCGGCCAACCGGCAGTGCCGTCACCTGGTAGCGACCGTTCGCTTCCGGCGTGATGGTGCGCTGCAGGCCGGTATCGAGGTTGAGCAGGTGGACCGAGGCGCCGGCTGGCGCATCGACGCGGCCGACGATGTTACCGGTGGCATTCGACTGAGCCATCACCGGCGCGGTCACCGCAACGGTCAGGGTGGCCGCACTGAACGCGATCGTCAGGGCGCGTGCTACAACAGTTTTTCTAAACATGTGATTTCCTAATGTTTTTAAGCGTCTCTGGTAGATCGGCTTGGGTAAGGGTTTGTGCGTTTAAATCACGGTGTATTGCTACTAGTCCCACTACTTCTTCTCTATTTCGCCTTGTAGACAAATTAATAAACATCATTTGATCAAAATCAACAATATTTAAGTGGTACATAGAACCATATCAAAACTGCCACTGTCAATTAGCGCGCCATGGGCTTGTGCATATAAACAACAGTTTCCGAACGATGCGCATTTTCGGGGCTGCGCGCGGAATTCGATGGTGCGTCGCAGCATGATTTCGCTGCGGCGCGCATGGTTCGAACTGGCTGGGCCCGTTAACAGAAAGATTACGGTGAATTGGGCGTGGGCTTGCCGCCAGAGCAAATGTTGCGGCGCATCAAACCGATGGTGCGCCGGGCTGCGCCGCCCGGCCGCCGCTTACCGGCCGACCGGCTCAGGTAAAATATGGGATTCACGTTGGATGCAATCCGGAAATACCTGCCATGCTGCGAATTAACGAACTAAAACTTCCGCTCGACCACCCCAAAGCCGCGCTGCGCGAAGCCCTGCTGGCCCGCCTCGGCATCGACGCCGGCGCCCTGCTCGGGTTTTCCGTGTTCAAGCGCAGCTACGACGCGCGCAAGCGCAGCGCCATCGTGCTGATCTACTCGATCGACGCCGAACTGCGCGACGAGGCGGCGGTGCTGGCCCGCCTCAAGCACGACGCCCACGTCATGCCGGCGCCCGACACCAGCTACCAATTCGTCGCCGGCGGCGAGCAATTGCAAGGCCACGACGCCAACGAGCGCCCGGTGGTCATCGGCACCGGCCCGTGCGGCCTGTTCGCCGCGCTGATCCTGGCCCAGATGGGACTGCGTCCGCTGATCCTCGAACGCGGCAAGGTGGTGCGCGAGCGCACCGTCGACACCTTCGGTTTCTGGCGCAAGCGCGAGCTCAATCCGGAGTCGAATGTCCAGTTCGGCGAAGGCGGCGCCGGGACCTTCTCGGACGGCAAGTTGTATAGCCAGATCAAGGACCCGAAACATTACGGCCGCAAGGTGCTCACCGAGTTCGTCAAGGCCGGTGCGCCCGAGGAAATCATGTACGTGAGCAAACCGCACATCGGCACTTTCCGGCTGGTCAAGATGGTCGAGCAGATGCGCGAGAACATCATCGCGCTGGGCGGCGAATACCGTTTCTCGAGCAAGGTGGTCGACGTCGACATCGAGCGCGACGGCGCGACCGGCCAGGTGCGCGGCTTAGTGCTGGCCAGCGGCGAGCGCATCGCCACCCGCCACCTGGTGCTGGCGATCGGCCACAGCGCGCGCGACACCTTCGAGATGCTGTACCAGCGCGGCGTGTATATCGAAGCGAAGCCGTTCTCGATCGGGTTCCGGGTCGAGCATCCGCAATCGCTGATCGACGCGCAGCGCTTCGGCCCGAACGCCGGCAACAAGATCCTCGGCGCGGCCGACTACAAGCTGGTGCACCATGCGTCCAACGGGCGCTCGGTGTACAGCTTCTGCATGTGCCCGGGCGGCACCGTGGTCGCCGCCGCATCCGAGCCGGGCCGGGTCGTCACCAACGGCATGAGCCAGTATTCGCGCAACGAGCGCAACGCCAACAGCGCGATCGTGGTCGGGATCACCCCGGCCGATTATCCGGGCCACCCGCTGGCCGGCATCGAACTGCAGCGCCGGCTCGAGGAAGGCGCTTTCGCGCTGGGCGGCGGCACCTACGATGCGCCGGGGCAGTTGATGGGCGACTTCGTCAAGGGCCGCGCCTCGACCGAGTTCGGTTCGGTGGTGCCCTCGTTCAAGCCGGCGGTGCGCCTGACCGACCTGGCCTGCGCCCTGCCCGACTACGCGATCCTGGCGATGCGCGAAGCGTTTCCCGCGTTCGACAAGCAGATCAAGGGCTACTACCAGCACGATGCGCTGCTGACCGGGGTCGAGACGCGCACCTCGTCGCCGATCCGCATCAAGCGCCGCGACGAC
>CXWL01015585.1_pt1 | contig 10634 bp, 13 predicted proteins | sample 590931 | NCBI WGS metagenome assembly CXWL01 (sample SAMEA3498368, study PRJEB10139) | groundwater metagenome | biome: water well; material: biofilm material | place: Germany | collected 2015-04-27 | reverse complement strand
GATTTCTTCGAAGAGGTCGGCCGGTGGCGTCGTCCGGATCTCTTTTACGGAGCCGGCTTCGAGGTCCAGCAGATATTCGGCGCGCTGAATCGGGTCCCGGAGCGTGCGATAGGCCGTGTTCAACATGGCCGAGTTACCGAGGCTGATGGTCTGCTCCGCATCGCTCTTGTTCTGGTAAAAGTCGGGATGGAACGCACGGCTCAATTCGTAGAACTTGGTTTCGAGCTTCTGCTGATCGATGGACAAACGGCGCGGAAAGCCGAAGCATGTAAAATAATCCAGCTCTTTCGACACCGGCTGCACTTTCACGCAGCGGTCGCAGAAGTATTCTCCCGAGACCTCGGATTGGCAGTGCCAGCACATGCTGCGGGCCATCTGCAATTCGCGCCGGTTGCTGGTGTGCTGATGCGTGTGTCCATCCATAGCAGTGACCGGTCAGGCTGAAAAGGACTCTCCGCAACCGCAGGTCTTGTTGGCGTTCGGATTGACGAATTTGAAATTCCCGCCCATCAGGTCCTTGTGGTAATCCAGTTGAGTGCCCTGCAAGTAGATCGCGCTCTTGGCATCCACGATGATCTTCACCCCGTCGAAGTCGTAGNNATGACCGGGGCCTGGGCTTCGGTATTCGTGGCATCCATAGTGCGCTCCCTTCTGCCGTTACTTGGTGTCGGCTTTCTTCTGATAGTCGGCCAGCGCCGCCTTGATCGCATCTTCAGCCAGCACCGAGCAGTGAATCTTCACCGGCGGCAGGTTCAATTCCTGGACGATGTCGGTGTTCTTGATCTTCTGGGCTTCTTCGATGGTTTTGCCCTTGAGCCATTCGGTCGCCAGGCTGGAGCTGGCAATGGCGGAGCCGCAGCCGAAGGTCTTGAACTTGGCATCGACGATCGTGTCGTTCTGGACCTTGATCTGGAGCTTCATGACGTCGCCGCACTCGGGTGCGCCGACCATACCGGTACCCACGCCTTCTTCGTCTTTCTTGAAACTTCCCATGTTCCGGGGGTTGTTGAAATGATCGACGACTTTGTCACTGTATGCCATGGTGCATCCTCCTCGTGTCTATCTGAGTCAGTGGGCTGGATCAGTGGGCCGCCCACTGAACGGATTTCAAATCGACCCCTTCTTTCGCCATTTCGTACAAGGGCGACATTTCGCGCAGCTTGGTGACGATCTCAATAACCTTCTTAATCGTGTAGTCAATCTCTTCGTCTGTGTTGAAGCGGCCCAGGCCGAAGCGAATCGACGAGTGAGCCAGTTCCACGCCGACGCCCAGAGCCCGTAAGACGTAGGACGGTTCCAGCGTTGCCGAGGTGCAGGCGGAGCCGGACGAGAGCGCGATGTCTTTCATGCCCATCAGGAGCGATTCGCCCTCGACGTAGGCGAAGGAAATATTCAGATTGTGCGGCAGGCGCTGGGTCGCATGACCGTTCAGATAGGCTTCATCGATCTCTTTCATGATGCCGGCTTGCAGGCGATCGCGCATCGCGGCGAGGCGTACCGATTCCGTGGCCATTTCCTGCTCGCACAACTCGCAGGCCTTGCCGAAGCCGACGATCAGCGGCACCGGCAGGGTGCCGGAGCGCATGCCGCGTTCGTGTCCGCCGCCGTCCATTTGGGCCGCGATCCGCACACGGGGGTTCTTCTTTCGGACATAGAGGGCGCCGACGCCCTTCGGGCCATAGATCTTATGGGCCGAGAACGACAGCAGGTCGATCCCCATATCCTGCACATCGACGGGGATCTTGCCGACTCCTTGTGTCGCGTCGCAATGGAAGAGCACGCCTTTTTCCTTGGCGATCTTGCCGATTTCCTTCACCGGATTGATCGTGCCGATTTCATTGTTGGCGAGCATCACGGAAATCAGGACCGTCTTGTCCGTGATCGCCTTCCGCACGTCTTCCGGATTCACCATCCCGTATTTATCGACGGGCAGGTAGGTCGCTGTGGCCTTGCCCTTCGCTTCGAGAGCCTTGGCGGTGTCGATGACGGCGCGGTGCTCGGTGGAGGAGGTGATAATGTGATCGCCTTTCTCCTTGTACATCTCCAACACGCCCTTGATTGCCAGATTGTCCGACTCGGTGGCGCCGCTGGTGAAGACGATTTCTTTGGAGTCGGCCTTGATCAGCTTGGCGATCTGTTTGCGGGCATTTTCAACCGCTTCTTCTGCGGCCCAGCCGAAGGCATGGTTGCGGCTGGCGGCGTTGCCGAACTTCTCTACGAAGTAGGGCAGCATGGCGTCCAGTACCCGGGGGTCCATCGGAGAGGTTGAATGGTTATCCAGGAAAATAGGGAGCTTCATTGTGCGACTCCTTGTGCCGTGGGAGACTGAATCGTGATGAGGGGCGTGCCGCCCATCATGTCTTGCAACGTCATATTATTGAGGAGCTGATAGATGCTGTCTTGCACCTTGAGGAGCGGTGTGCGGATATTGCAGTGTTCCCGCTGGAGGCAGAGTTCACCTTCTTTTTCATGCGAGCAATCCGTAATGCCCAGCGGCCCTTCGATGCCTTCCAGAATCTGTGCGATCGTAATCTGTCTGGTGCTGCGGGCCAGGAGGTACCCGCCTTTGGGTCCGTTGTGGCTTTCGATCAAGCCATTCTTGGCCAGTGTCTGAAGGACCTTCGCCAGGAGTTCGAGAGGGATGTTATATTCCTCCGCGATCTCTTTGGTGTTGACGACACGGCCCGGCGTCACATCTCCGAATTGCACCAAGGCAATGTGTTGGAGCGCCATCAGGGCGTAATCAGCTTTTTTTGAAATCTTCAACATGGCTATTGCCGATCTATGTGGTCGGAGACTATAATGATCTCCGATCAATAAGGTCGGACTAAAGATATCACGCAACTTTTATGGCTGTCAACAGCGGAATCTAAGATTTCCCGGAGAGAAAGGATACGCACATGGGAGGCACCAACCCTTATATCGAAAAGACGGAATATGAGCTTCCCCGGGTTCCTTATACCATCACTTATGTTGAGCCGGACGGCACCGTGACCAAAGTCACCGTTGATCCGGGGAAGATCCCCTATGGCCCAACCGGGCTGCCGGGAAGCATTCTTGATGTAGCCATGGCGAACGGGGTTGATCTGGAGCATGTGTGTGGCGGCGTGTGTGCCTGTTCGACCTGCCATGTGATTGTGAAGCAGGGGCTTGAGAGCTGCAGTGAAGGGACCGACGACGAGTTTGATCAGCTGGATGAGGCTCCGATGACCACATTGCAATCCCGCCTCGGCTGTCAATGTGTCCCGAACGGCACGAAGGACATTGTGGTGGAGATTCCTGCGGTCAACAAGAATCTCGTCAGGGAAGGGCACTAATCGAAGGTTTCAGTCTTCACTTCCTTTCTGTCATAGCCGCATTCTATCAACGCCGCGCGTAATGGCCGGACGAATCCTTTGGTGCCACTGATCATCGGGATGACTTTCGGTTGCCCTTCCACGAGAGGCCTCAGCATGGCCAACGTTCGCTCGACCGATTCGGCTTCCCCGCCAGGTGAGACTAAGGGCAGGTATCGGAAGGAGGGGGATTGGACAGCCATCGTGAGCAGTTCCTGGTGAAACAGTAATTCTTCTTCGGACGGGGCGATAGCGATGAGGAGTACTGAGCGGATCGCGTGGGCTGCAACCAGTTGCTTCAAAAGACAGCGAACCGGGACCAGGCCGGTATAGCGGGCGATAAAGAGAAGTTCCCGATCCAGGGGCAACGGCAGCACAAAGTTCCCATAGGGGCCCGAGAGCGGCACTTCATCGCCGGATTTCAGTTGATAGAGGTAGTTTGAGCCGACCCCTTCAGGTACCCGGTCAAAAACCAGCGTCAATTCACCATAGGGAGAAGAAGGATCGGCCATCGAGTAGGCGCGATTAAGCGGCGGCTTGTCCCCGACCGGCAGCTTCAGTGAGACCCATTGTCCCGGTTGAAACATAATTTTCTGCTGGAGAGGGCGAAGGACCAGTTGCCGCACATGGGGTGTCAGATCGAGAGAGGAAAGCACGACCGCTGGTTGGGTAAGTTCTGCCATACGACCGGTGTCTATCCTCATAGCAGAACCGGTCTGATTCTGTACAACACTTTTCCGTGCATGCTATAGATACCGGCCTTTCCCTTCTAAAAATGAGATGAATGTATGACCCAAGTACGTGTCCGCTTCGCGCCCAGTCCGACCGGGTTCCTTCACATCGGAGGAGTCCGGACCGCTCTGTTCAATTGGCTCTATGCACGACAGCAGCACGGGGTCTTCGTGCTACGCATTGAAGACACGGACCAGGACCGTTCGACCGATGAGTCTATTCAGGCCATCATCGAAGGGATGAAATGGGTGGGGCTCGATTGGGACGAAGGACCGTTTCGTCAAACCGAGCGCATGGAGCTGTATCGCAGCCACGCCATGCAGCTATTGGAACAGGGGCAGGCCTACTGGTGTGTCTGTAAGGCTGAAGAACTCGAAGCCCGACGCAAAGAGGCCGAGGCGAAAGGGCTGTCGCCCCGATACGACAGCCGCTGCCGGACTCTCGGGATCACGAACCCGCCGGGTGATGCGGCACTGCGATTCAAGGCGCCGCAAGAAGGTCAGATCCTGGTCGATGATTTGATCAAAGGGAAGATCACGTTCGACAACAGCGCGGCAGACGATCTGATCATTCTCCGCTCGAACGGGTATCCGACCTACAATTTTTCTGTCGTGGTCGACGATGCGCTCATGAACATTACCCACGTCATCCGCGGGGACGACCATCTGACCAACACGCCGCGCCAGGTGCCGATTTTCCAGGCTTTGGGATTTCCCGTCCCGCAGTTCGGCCACCTACCGATGATTCTGGGCTCAGATAAATCCCGGCTGTCCAAACGGCACGGCGCCACCTCGATCATGGCCTACAAAGATATGGGCTATCTGCCAGAGGCGATGGTGAACTACCTCGTCCGTCTGGGCTGGTCGCACGGGGATCAGGAGATTTTCAGCCGGCAGGAGTTGATCGACAAGTTTTCGTGGAAACATGTGCAAACGTCCGCCGCCGTCTTCAATGCCGACAAGTTGCTCTGGATCAACGCCGAATACATCAAGGCCAGCCAGCCGAGTCAGGTGGCGCAGGCGCTCGTTCCGCTGTTGGAACAAGCCGGCCTGCACGAACAGGTGAAGGCGGTGTCGCCCGAGTGGCTGGCGCAGCTGGTAGTGTTGGTCAAGGAACGGGCGAAGACTGTGGTCGAGATGGTAGAGTGGGTGCGGCCCTACTTCGGCGAATCGGTCGTTCTTGAAGAGGAGGCCGCCAAGAAATTTCTTACGCCGGCCATCGCTCCGGTGCTGGGCAGATTGCTCGCACGGTTCGAGTCGCTCCCCACGTTGTCGAAACAGGTGTGGGAAGAGTCGTTCAAGAAATTTGTGGAAGAAGAAGGCATCAAGATGGGCCAGATTGCCCAGCCGGTCCGCGTCGCCTTGACCGGCAGGACCGCCAGCCCCGGGCTTTTTGAGGTGATGGAGGTCCTGGGCCGAGACCGGACCCTCCTTCGTCTCCGGCAAGGGCTTGAACGGGCCACGGCCTAATCAGCCGAATTCTGTCAATAAATTCGCGTCGATCTTGACGGAATCACAAGCCGTATATTACTGTGTGCGTCGGTTGGGGGATCGTCTAGCGGTAGGACGTCAGTCTCTGGATCTGACTACCTAGGTTCGATTCCTAGTCCCCCAGCCAANNGGACGCCGGCCTTTGGAGCCGGCTACCTAGGTTCGATTCCTAGTCCCCCAGCCATTTTCTCTTCCTATCTCTCGATTGAAATCAGGGGTGTGCAGTCGATCGACTGTTGAAGAGGCCGGTAGGCCGATCGGCGGACTATTGCCCGCCGTGGGGCGATTGCCGGTTGCTGCTGCTCTGTAGATCCATTTCCAACACAACAGGACTGTTCGGATTCTTGGGATCCAGGCGATGAGGCATCTGATCGACCGCCAGTTTGCTGAGGGGCACGGCGACGATGTGCGGGGCCTTCTCCGTTGGATTGGAATAGAGCGCCAGTCGGACGTTCTTGGGGCGTAGCTGCGGCGTCAGCTGCGGCTTCAGGTCCGCGCTGACGAAGCCCACCACGAGGGCGCTGCCATCAGCCAGTTTATGGATTTCGTAGGCATTGGCGGCCGGCGCGGTCCGTTCCAACAGCATGTCCGGACTCTGTGAAACCAATGCCAGCCCGAGTCCTTGCTGAGGGGCGAAGCCAAAAGTTCCGACAGGCGCCACGGAAAAACGGGTTTGCTGGAAAGCAGCACCCAGTTCCACGACGCCGGTTTTGAGGCGCAGTTGCCGGCGTAAGTCCGCCTCGCTGCCCTGCGCATCCAGAAACACAGCGGCCGGGGCCGCTTTTTGAGACGGCAACACTTCCATCNNGAGCGAGGAAGGAAGCAGGCTCAGGAGCAGCAGGCTCACGAGCGTGTGAGTCAGCAGGCGGTGATCAGTGCGAAGGGTCGATCGGGATGACATGGCTGTACGATACTCCAGTAAAGAATCTGCAAAAGGAATCTGCACGCCTCATCTTTATCAAGCCTGGCCGGTCCGGTGCAATGGGCATCAGGCTGGCTTCCGTGCCGGTCGCCGCTCCGGCATCATCGGAGCCGGCGGCGCGCAGGGGTTGGTCATAGGATTGCGGACAGCCACGTCGGCGACTCCGCGCCGCGCATCGAGTTGAATTAGACAGCAGTCGTGCAGCAGGGCTTTCAACTGTCGACGGCCCCGTTGCACACGGGATTTCATACCGGAAAGGGAGAGGCCCAGCTTCAAGGCGGCGGCCTGTTGGGTCAGTCCGTCCAGTTCGACGAGCGTCAGGGCGTCCCGGTATTCCGGCGCCAGCTGATCCACCATGGGACGGAGGCAACCAGCAAGCTGTATGCGAGGCTCGTCCGGCTCACCATTCGGCCCGCCCGCCGCCATCAGTGCTTCAACGTCCGCCGCCAGCCCTGCCGGGAGTTCACGATGGCGATGTGAAGTCCGGTAATAATCGATAATCACATGGCGCGTGACGGTGAAGATCCAGGAAATCAGGCGGCGGGGATCCTGCACCTGGTCGATCTTGTCATGAATCTTGAGAAAGACTTCTTGGAGCAGATCGTCCACCGCCGCATCGGCGGCCACCCGTTTGGCGATGAAGGCGCGCAGCCGTCCGCGCACCTCCATCCAGACTTCCTGTACATCTACGTTCTGTGCCATGGTCACGTCTCCGAACGAAACTCTTCTACGGTACCGCTCATCAGGGCGCCGCGCAAGTTGCTGCTTGTGTCGCGCCGGGATGGGCAGGGGCACAGCAGCCTGTCTGGCTGAGTGAGCCTTCGACTGCCAGCTGCTCATGCACGATGAAGACTTCCCAGGCATTCCCGTCGGGATCCGTGAACCAGAGTTTGTCCTGCCGGGCGAAGCAGCAAGCTGTGTTCTCTTCGACTCGCTCCAGCACGCCGGCCGTCTGCAATCGCGATTTCCATTGCGCGATCTCTTCGAGCGAATCCACCTCGATGCCGAGATGGTCGACCGAACTGATCCTGCCGGTCGATGACACCAGCGACAGGTTCAGCGCCGGGGCCGTCAGGTCGAACTTGGCATAGTCGTCCGCCTGCTTTTGCGGCGCCACGCCGAACACCTTCCGGTAGAACTCGACCGATGCCGGGACATGGCGAACATCGAGAGAAATATGCGGTCTCATGGGAACCTCCTGGGTAAGCGGCAGGAGAGAATTCATCTGCGTATCCCTAAAGACGGAGCATCAGAGAAAAGGACGCAGAAGGGAGGGGAAGCGGTGGAGTGGTCTGGTCGCGGTTGAATCAGGGAGACGGTCATCCAAGCAGAATCGTGATAAAGAGATCGCCGTACTCACGGAAGTATGGAGGGCTAAAGGCGCTGGCTATTCCTGCTTCAAGGGAGGTGTCGTGCCAGTTGGAAGAGAAGCGCTCAATCGTCGTGTGCGGAGGACAGGCTATGGCCCCTGTTTTCGTCTGAGGACAAGGATCGTAATCACGGAGATTGCCGCGATCAACGGACCGCCGACAAAGGCGCCGGTCATCGCCGCTTCCATGGACTTATCGTGGGTATTGGAAGAGAAGAGTTCAATCGCGGCCATCGTCCCGAACAAGCCGACGACATAGCCAAGGACCGCTGCCAGGAGAGCCACTCCAAAGGTCTTCATGGGACCCTACGCTACGGCGTCAATGTGAAAGAGTCAACGGCAACGCGTGGCGAACAGAGAATGTGCCCAGTGAATCGCCTTTTCCTCCAATTCCCCGTCATTCTTTTAAAGCTCCGCATCCCTGTCCGACTCTTTCCCACGGCTCAATACGACAACAATATCATCATCGGCATCTATCGCAGCGAAGCCAGGTCGATGACGAAGCGAAACCGCACGTCTCCCTTGAGAACGCGCTCGTAGGCGTCGTTCACCTGCTGGATCGGGATCACTTCGACGTCGGACTCGATCTTGTGTTCAGCGCAGAAGTCGAGCATTTCCTGAGTCTCGCGGATACCGCCGATGACGGAGCCCGCAATGCGCCGGCGATGGAGAATCAGCGGGAACGGCTCAAGCAGTGTCGGTTTCTCTGGGACTCCGACGAGAATCAGCGTACCGTCGGTCTTCAGTACATTGACTAAGGCGTTGTAATCGTGCGGAGCGGAGACGGTGTCGATGATGAAGTCGAAGTGCCGCGCCAGCTTCGCAAGCGTCTTAGGCTGAGTGGTGAGTTCAAAATGGTTGGCTCCCAGCCTCAGGGCGTCCTGCCGTTTCTTTTCCGATGTGCTCAAGACGGTCACTTCGGTGCCGAGCGCCCGCGCAATTTTCACCGCCATGTGGCCCAACCCGCCTAAGCCAACCACCGCAAGCTTGTGATATTTCCCGACGCCCCAGTGACGGAGCGGGGAGTAGGTCGTGATGCCTGCGCACAGGAGCGGCGCAGCGCCGGCTGCTGAGAGGGCCTGGGGAATTCGTAACGCATACTGCGCATCGACCACGATCTGATTGGAATAGCCGCCCTGGGTGATGTGGCCGGCCTGATCGCGTCCGCTGTAGGTGAGCAGCATGCCGGCTTCGCAATATTGTTCCTGACCTTCCTTGCAGGCGCCACAGGTTCGGCAGGAATCGACAAAACAGCCGACACCGGCCCGGTCGCCTATCTTGAACGTCTTAACCTCTGCTCCGATGCGCGCGACGGTGCCGACGATTTCATGGCCCGGGACCATGGGAAAGAGCGAGTCACCCCATTCGTCCCGGGCCTGATGGATATCGGAGTGGCAGATGCCGCAATGGGTGATGGTGATCAAAATGTCGTGAGGGCCGACCTCCCGCCGTTCGAATGAGAAGGGGGTCAGCGCGGCCTTGGCGGTCATTGCCGCATAGCCTTTGGTCTGTAGCATGGTGGGGGCTCCTGGTCTTGAATTAAGTAAGTGAACGGTCCCCGACCTTAGCAAGACGGTGTCCGGATGCCAACTGGGAAGTGGGGCGATTTCTGGAACGACTGCCGCAGGGGTGGAGCCTCAGCCGATCAGCTGTCTGGCGTGAGGGATCCGGTTCGTGGCGAGCCCGGATCTTCGTCTGCCGGATCTTCTTGGCCGACGGTCAGCGGCGTGCCTGGAATGCGATAGCCTCCGGTGGCCCAGGTGCCCAGGTCCGTGAGCTGACAGCGTTCTGAACAGAACGGCCGCCAGTGATTGTCTTTCCACTCGGTGGGTGTGCGGCAGACCGGACATTTCATGCCGGAAGTCTACCATTCTCCCGGCTCGGTTAGGCAAGAGGGGCGAGCGCTTCGCTAGGAATTTGACTGCGGTTTGGCGACGTGCAGAAAACGTTGCAGGCGGCTGCGATCCAGGTCGGACAGATTCAAGAACTCGACGCCGAATTCACCATGATTGGCCCAACGGACGGCGGCCGAGTGGACGGTGATCGGCGAACCCAGGTCGGTGGCCCGAATGAGGAGCCGGACCCCTGAGCCGGGACTGATCGGGGCCGCGCTGGTGACGGCGCAGCCTCCGACTGAGATGTCGAACATCGTGCCTTCGCGGATCTCTGTCTGATTGGTCGTGGAGAAGAAGACTTGGAGTTCGACAGGGATGCGACGATGTTCGCGGCATTCGATCATGACGGCCTCCCGGCGGTGAATGAGTCGCGCAATGCTCACGGCGAGTCCCGGTGAACGGATTCTGCGCTGAGGGCATCGTAGACCAGGGCCTTATCCGTTTGAAGCAATATTCGAAAATCCGCCTCAGGTAGACGAGATTGGAAAGAAGAAAAAAGGGAGGGGGACGCGAAATCAGCCGGCTTTTTGTCCCTTCTCGATCTTGGACCAGGCGTCTTTCAATGAGACCGTTCGATTGAAGACGAGGCTGCCCGGTGAGGTGTCGGGATCGACACAGAAGTAGCCGGTTCGTTCAAACTGAAAGCGCGCGCCTGCAGGAGCCTGCTTCAGGNNTTTCGTCAGATCGGTCGTCAATAACGGATTGTACAGGCGCACTTCGGCAGGGACCGCGTGCGCGGCCGACACCCAATGAATGGTCGCTTTGACCTTTCGCTGTTCCTGGGACGACCCGCTCCTGGTTTCCGGATCGTATGTACAGCGCAATTCGGTGATGGCTCCGGTCTGCGGGTCTTTCACGACGCCGGTGCATTTCACAATGTAGGCGTAGCGC
>CXWL01007316.1_pt1 | contig 10636 bp, 8 predicted proteins | sample 590931 | NCBI WGS metagenome assembly CXWL01 (sample SAMEA3498368, study PRJEB10139) | groundwater metagenome | biome: water well; material: biofilm material | place: Germany | collected 2015-04-27 | reverse complement strand
CTCCTCGTCGCCGTAATTTCCCACTACCCCGAGAATCATATTGCTTTTAACAAACCACTTTTTTCGGTAATCATGCAAATCAGCCAGCTTTAGATCTTTGACGCTCTCCAGGGTGCCCCCGATCAATCGACCTAGGCCCGTTTTCCCAAACAAAAGCTGCCACTGTTCCTCATAGGCCTTCGAGTCAGGCATATCTTCATACATTTTCAGTTCTTCGAGGATGGTCTTCTTCTCCATTTCGAAATATTTCTGGGGAAGAAGCGGTTCCGTCACCAACTGACCAACCACTTTCACCGCCAGGTCCAGTTTGTGCTTAGCTACCCTGGCCCAAAAACCCATCTCAGCATTTCCCGTAAAGGCATTCCGGGCCCCGCCCACCTGGTCAATCGCATCAGCCACATCAAACATCCCCGGAAATTTAACCGTCCCCTTAAAAACAAAATGCTCCAAAAAATGAGCGCTCCCGGAAGTCAGATCCGACTCCTCCCGTGAGCCCGTCCCCACCATTGCCTGAACCAAGACCGACTCCCGGTCTTCCTTCACCAATATTACCCTCAAACCATCGATATCAACCACCTTCGGTGCAAAAGCCATATCTAGATTCTATCACCGCTCCTTCCTGCCAGCTTGCCAATTACAGACGAAATATATAAAATACCATCAAATAACATCACTTCATGAAACCATTTCAATTTCAGGAAATCGAATTCGTTCCAGCAGGTATAAGACCCCCCGAGCCATTACCTATGGTTTTTGAACCCATGCCCTCTTGCCTCATTGAACACTATCAGCCCTCACCGTCCGAAGTAGAGCTAGGCGTCACCTCAACAACAGCGGCCAGGATAATCACCTTGCTATGCAACAACCCAGAGCTAAAACACCTGAACGGTTTTCTCTACCTTAGAGGCCTCGACCTTCGTGGACAGCCAGAGGAAGCCGAACAATTATGTACTCGACTCATTCGGGATATGCATTGTCAGACATGGGAAGAAGTCCTTACATGGTTCGAGGAGATCCCCAGCGCCGAAGCATTGTATGACGTCTATATCGGCACCCAGGCAAAACTTCTCGAGAGACTAATCAAGGGAGAACTTGACTTCATAGACTACAAAACCCAAATAGCGACACTTGAACTTTTTTGGCAAAAGTATTTTCTCGTCGACATTCCCCTTTCAGAGATGTCCCCTGAATGGCATGATTTTGCCCACGAGCAAGAACACGGCAGTCAGATCAGAAGGGTTTGCCAAGAAATGGCAGATAGACTCCACAGGGAACCAGATATCCGTCTAAGGCCCTACTATGTCACTAAATACGACGATCAAGTTGTTAGCATCATGTCTGTTTCGATAGCCAACATCTATGAACTCTGCCATAACAACCCTAGTCTATATATCGAGTTCATGAAACGGCTCATTGCGGAAATGGAGAAAACTAGTACTTATCACTCCCAAGGGGACTCGAAATATCTTTAGTGAAAAACGTCTGACCGTCGCTATCTATCTCAACATCACCCGCCTGATCGGTTCGAATAATCTTCGCCCCCACCTCTTTCAATCTTGTCAAAGTCTCGACCGTCGGGTGACCATAATTGTTCTTCCCGACAGAGATCAACGCCAATTTCGGTCTGACCACCTCCAGGAACTCCCGCGACGAGGAATACTTCGAGCCATGGTGGGCCACCTTTAGCAGATCCACCCCGCCCAGCAGTCCGCTCTCCAAAAGCCCCATCTCCTCAGCCACCCCGATGTCGCCGGTAAATAGGCCAGTAAACCTCCCATATGTCAATTTTGTCACCAAGGCATACTGATTCAAGCTATTTTCCTTTCCCAAAACAGCCGCGCTCCCATCCTCCAAATATGCCAGTAGGTCGTTAGATTTTCGGGTAGGCCAGAGAACATCGAACCGTAGAGTACTATATCTAATAGTATCACCAGCCTGGGCAGTTTTCAGCTTCGTCCCCCCTTCCACCAACTTCCTGACTTCATCCCCCAATTCCCCCCGCGGAGGAATCTTCCCATCCATCACCAGCATCTCAATCCGATATCGACTGGCAACGGCCGCCAGATCTCCCAGGTGATCAGCCTCAGGATGGGAATTAATCAGCACTTCGATGTTCCTATCCCAAAATGGCAAATATTTTCCCAAGCAGGCGCTCACCCCGCCGTTCTTCGGACCGGTGTCAATCAGCGCTTGAAAGCTCCCCTTTATAATCAGAGACCCGTCCCCCTGACCGACATCACAAAAAATCACTCTCAATTCTCTCCTTGGTCGCGCCCCGATAGAAAAAACTACCAGCAGTAATAAAACCGCACCCCCAACCCTCCACCACTTCATACCTCAATATAATCTATTTCTCCCCTTACGAAGGGGAGACAAGAGGGGTTAAGCACCAAAAAATCCCACTAATAACATAATCAGGTGGGCTGCAGCATAGGTCGGCCAGGCGATCACTCCCGCCAGCGTTGCCGAAAATAAGCCAACCATCAGCATCACCCCACCCAGGGTCATTAGGATCGGCACCAATGGCAAGATCAAACTATTGCTTATGATCGAGATCATTGAAAATCGACCAAAATGAAACCAAATCAACGGCGCAGTCGCCAGAAGCGCCCCAAAGGAAGTCGTCAAATCCAGCCAGTCTGCTCTTCCCCACCGGCTTTTCAGCCAGGGACCGATTCCGGCAACCCCCCCCGTCGCCGCTACCGACAACTGAAAACTAATACTTTCAACCAGGCTCGGCTCAATCAGTAGCATTAGACAGACCGCCAGCGACAAACTCCACCAAACCCGAGCCCCCCGGCCGAAGACCTGGCCCAGCAAGACGACACCACCCATAACGGCCGCCCGGATTAGGCTCACTTGGGCCCCGGACAAGACTACATAAAAGACCACTACCCCCAAGGCTAGAAACGTCGCCACCCGCCGGGGCCAAATAAATAAAAATAATCCCAAGGCCAGGCCTGCAACCACCATGACGTTATAGCCACTGGCTACCACCATATGGACCGTCCCCGAATTCACCAGCTGGTCATAAAATACCTTCGTCAAACTAGCCTTATACCCAATGACGACCCCCAAGACCAAATCCGCCTCCGGATTGGGCAGACTGCTTTGGGCTATCTCGACCAGTCTGGTCGCCAACCGAGCAACTGGACCCGGGACCCCGTTCCTGATATCTCCAACAGAGATAAAGCTTGATTGATCTAGCCAAATCCGGCCCATCAGCCGGTCTATCAGACTCGTCCTCACTCTGCCAGAAACCAGTAGCTTTTTGACCCGAAAGCTCTCACAAGATCCCACCTCCTCCACCCAAAAGATCCCGCTTTTGATGATACATTTCGATGCCCTGCGCTCCATTGTGAAGTTGTTAATGCGGATAGCCACCTGACGATCATTTACAAACCCATCGGTCAAAATCAAATTATAAATTATTCGTACCAAAATCATCACGAATACCAAAGTCAGTCTCCATTTCATCAATAAACCCCTATTTCGTCCCTGATAACCTCCCAAACCCCCTTAGTCAGGACTTTCTTTGTCAGCAGATCATCAACCGAGACATAGGGCCTATTTTTGATGATCATCTCTGCCCTGGCTGCCCCTATCCCAGTTAATCCATCCAACTCGGCAGCGCTTGCCCTATTGATATTAATCCGGCCGGAGCCCGCCACCCTCGACGTCGTCGCCGTCCGGACTTGATCGGTCTCAGTTGCCACCGTCGGAATAAAAAGCTTCTCTCCGTCTTTTACTATCGCCGCGAGGTTCAAAACCTCACCTACATAGCTCCGATCCGCCAGATCAGCTAGTCCACCAGCTGCCATCAAAGCATCTTTGACTCTCGAACCGGTGGGAAGTTCGTAAACTCCGGCTCTAATCACCGCCCCCGAGACATCAACCCAGATATTTGGGCCCACTTCCTTATCTCCATCCCCGGCAACGAGGTACTCTACCGGGATCCGGCTCGGGCGGGCAAAACTTAGACCAAATAGAGCTAAGTATATCAAGCCGGCACACAACAAACCCATCAGCAACCAATCAAACCAGGTGAACTTTTGAAAAAATTTCTTGAATTTCTCCCTCACTCTTTCCAGATTATCAATCCCCAGCTTCAAAAGCAAATCAACAGTTAAAAGGTAACTGCCAATTATGTAACGGCCAATCATGTTAGCACTCCATCTATCAATATGTCGGTTTAAGAACAAAGCATATCCATTGTCATTTATTTTGTAACATTGTAGAGTCGATTTAATGCTCACTTTTGTGCCACACACCCTCCTTTTGGTCGCCTCTGTCATTGTCACTTTTTTGTGGGCTAGCGTCCCGGCTCTCTCCCGCTACAACCTCCAAGCCGTCGGCTTAGTCGTCCTTTTTTACTTTGTCGCCAAGATCACCTTCAAAGGCCGCCAACAGCTTCTGGCTACCATCGATGGCGTGATGTTCACCTCCGTCAGCCTTCTCTTGATCCTCTCCACCGGCGGCCTCCATTCACCCGCTTTCTTCCTCCTTTATCTACTTCTCTTTTCCATCAGCCTTATTTTCGAGCCAATACAGTCTCTTATCCTCACCCTCACCCTGCTTGTTGTCTTTTTGATTGACAACCCAATAAGTAGTCTCGAAACAGCCTCGATTATCAACCTCACAACTCTAATAGTTATTACCCCCCTCGCCCTGGTCTTCGGCCGCAAATATCTCCAAACCCTACAAAACCTCGGAAAAATTCAAATTCTAAATAACGTAATTTCCCAAGAAGAAACCGACAGCCTAATCTGGCTATCCACCAAGGCCAAACCTACCCTCATCAACCTTTTGGATACAACTAGCCTGATTATTGGCAGCAACCTCCTCCCCTTCTCTCTTCAACAAAAACTCAAATCACTCCACACAGATCTGGTTTCCCTGCACGAGTCAGCCAGCCTCCTCGAAAAAGAAATCGACGAGACGGGAGACTAACGAGTTTCGCCTTTTATTAGACCCTCCAGCCTCAAACCCAACCATATCAAGAAAAAACTTGAACCATATAGAAATATAACAATCTCTCAAGCAAATGCCTCAGTTACCATCAAAAATTTCTAACAAACTATATCATTTCAAATTTCTAATTCCTAATTTCTAATGACTAATCAATCCCCAAGTCCAAAGATCCAAATTAAATTTTTTTGGACATTGTTCATTGTTGTGATTTGTTATTTGTTATTTGGTGCTTCAATAGTACAAATCCAATCCCCCGCCTTCGCCGGGGAACTCTCGGGGGGAAACTACATCATCAAGATGGGTACCATAAACATCAGCGGCGGCAAAAAAAGCAGTGAATCTTTCCGACTAACAGATACTGTCGGCCAGACCATCCAAGGCCAATTCGAGAGAACGGGTTTCCGTATCAACGCCGGTTTCGCCTACAACCTCAGTCGGGAACCATTCTCATTCATACTTTCCAAAAACGCGGTCGACTTTGGCGCCATTAAACCAGGCTCTTTTGCCAAGGACGTCATCGTTTTGGCCGCTAATGGGGCCGGAGCCTACGGCTACCATATCTCTGTCATCGAAAATCATCCTCTCCAAACAACAGACGGGAAAATCAGCCTTCCCGATACTTCCTGTGATCCGAGTGACAAATGCACTCCAACTCACGCCAGCCCCTGGACCAGTAGTGTTGCTTACGGATTCGGCTACAACCTTTCCGGAGATGATATTGACCAATCTGAATTTACCGATCCCACCATGTTCCGCCCCTTTGCCGATAACACCGTCAACCAAGATCCGATAGTCATTATGTCCCATCAGGGGAAAGGCAAAAAAGCCAACACCAGGCTCACTTTTCAGATCAACGTCCCACCTTCGCAAAGTAGCGGCGCTTATCAAAATACCATTCAATTTATCGCCCTCCCCTCCTTTTAGCCATGAAAAAAGTCCTCCAATTACTATCAATTACCATCAGTTACCATTTATTGCTATTTGTTACATCTTCCCCAGCCCATGCCCAATCAATCGGCCTTTCTCTCTCTCCCCCTATTTTCGAAGCCACCATCGCCCCCGGTAAGAGCGTAACCCATGTTTTTACGGTTAGTAATCCAGCAGAAACCCCCCTTACCCTCGTCCCCCGAATCATTCCTTTCGTCCCCAGGGACGAAACCGGTCGACCTGAATTAAAACCCAATCTAAGGCCCAGCTGGCTAAATTATTTTTCCACTAGCAACAAGACCCTTCAATTGGATAAACCCTTCACTCTCAAACCCGGGGAGAGCCGAGAACTAATTATCTCCATCACGATTCCGCTCAAAGCCTCACCGGGTGATTTATACGCCACACTCCTAATCGGCACCAGCCTACCCGCCGAATCGGAGGGCCCGCCCGGAGACGGTAGTCAACAAAACGAGGAAACCACTCTTGGCGCCGTCATCGGCAGCAACCTCCTTATCACCATTAGTCCGAGTAGTCATCCTCCCGCCCTGGTAAAAATCGAGGACTTCAGCCCTCTTGCCGGAGATTATCTTTTTCGTTATGGTGATAGTTTTTTTGCCGACACGCTGTCTCCAATCCATTTTTACGCGCTGGCCAAAAACGTCGGCAAATACTTCACCACAACCAGCGGCTCAATCCGAATTACCTCGGGGCGAGACGAATTCGTTTTCAGCCAAGCACTCCTGCCCGAAAACCTTCTCGCTTCATCCACCCGCCTACTAGAGGGCTCCCCCTCAGGAGAAATCGTCTACCGTCCCGACATGTTGTCTCTGGGAGTATATCAAGTCAGCCTGGATATCAGGAGTGAGAATGGTAGTAGCAGAAGTGAAATCATCCTTGTCCTTCTCCCCATCAAGCTTACCGCCGGTATAATCGTCTGTATAATCATGCTCTATTCCATCACAAAAATAATTCGCCGGAATGCAGCAAAACCAGAACATTAATGTTAGCGTTATCATCGACAATCCCCCGTCCCCATTGTCATCGCCATCACCACTTATAACTCCCGTCAAGCCATTATCGCTTCTTATCCCGACATTAATCGTCATCATAGTCGTCATCCTCGCAATTTTTATACTCAGAAGACACCACAATACCTCCAAAAACCCCTCCAGTACTCATACCTAACTCCCCCCCCTCCCCCCCCACAACACTCTCTTTCTCTCATCCTACGGCCGATTCATGAATCGCTCCTACAATCTACCGACATAAGGATTTTGAATAACAACTACTTCGGACATTCCCGACTCCATAATACAAATCATATCCTCTGGCATCATAAGTGCTCAATCTATATCTGATCGTATTCCGCAACTATAATGTGAATTACGTTAAGTGTTTAGTCGTATTCCCGCACGAATATATGGATTTACAGCTTCGTATCCCGCACCCAATATTTATTTACCGCACTGCCGTCGGTTATTAATGCATGAGATTAATAGCCTCATCGAATTTCCGTGTTACCTCATTTTTTACCAATAATCCCCCCTTGACATGGTTATCCACGCTTATTAAATTAGTATAAGAGCGTCTAATTTTGTCTAATTCAAACCTAATTACCAATTAACAATTCCCCATGCAAATCACCGACTTTGGAAGCCTATCCCCAAAGATAAATCAGCCTTCCAGGAAAAAACTAGTTCTCGAGTACCTCACCGCCACTCTGGTCTTCGTTTTCCCCGCCCTGGTGTTATTCGTTTTAGCAAAATAAAACCCTCTTAAACGCCTTTAAATGCCCCGCCTTCCTGCCCACGAACTCACAGCCCACTTCCAAGCCTTCCTTTCTGAGGCCGGCCTATCCGGTATTTCCGTCAAAAATTACGTTTCTGACGTTCGCCAATTTCTCATCTGGGCCCAGATTATCCACGCGGCTCAAATCAAGCATGAATCGATTCTCGGGTATCTCGACGGTACTAAACAATCAAAGCCGGAGGCCTCCTACCGTCGTTACCTAGCCTCAATGAGGCGGTTTGTCACATTTCTCCAGATCGAATACCGTATCAATCTCCCTCCGGTAGACGCCAAGAACGTCCAATCTACCCTTACCCCCGCCACTCAAACAACAACTACAATCATCAATAGTTTCCGAAAATATTTAGAGAATGAAAAAAGATCCCTTTCGACAATCAAAAATTACGTTTCCGACCTCAATCACTACCTTACTTGGACTGCCAAAATACACCCAAACGACAGTTTATCAACTGACGATAGTTCCCCCAACCGGAACGACCACCTTGACGAACTACTCAACTCAAAAACCCTGAAAGCTTATTTTGACCACCTCAAACTAGTAAATACTAGTGCAAGTGTCAGTGATCGCCGAGCTTCGAGTCTGCGGAAATTTGTCCAATTCGGTCTCGATCGACACTTGATTAGCCGCAACCCCTTCGAAACATCTGTTCCGCTCCCCACAGTCATTACTCTTCCTTTCACTAACCCCATCAAAAAATATCAAACCAACAATCCACTCAAAAAACTATATCTCAATTACCACTCTCTCTCCTTCACCCCATACCTCCATTTGGCTCTTTTGGTCCTTTTCACTACCGCACTGGGCATCTTCGGTTACAGTCAAATCTTCAAAGAAGCCAAATCGGGTCAGGCTTACCCCTCCTCTCCTATCCGTCCCGCCCGCCAACTGTCCTTCCAGGGCCGTCTAACCGATGAGGAAGGCAGACCCATCACCCTGGCCACCAACGTTACCTTTAAGCTCTATAACCAGGCTGAATCAGGCACAGAAGTCTATTCTGTTCCCACCTGTGCCGTTACCCCCGACGAAGACGGTATTTTCGGAGCTCAAATCGGTAATGGTCAATGCGGCGCCGAAATCGGTCCGGAAGTCTTCTCTGAAAATGCCAGTCTCTTTCTGGAGGTTGCCATCGGCGGCCAAACCCTCACCCCCCGCCAACCAATCGCCACCAGCGGTTACGCCTTAAACTCGGAAACCCTCCAGGGGTATCCCGCTTCCGCATCAGCTACCGAAAATACCATTCCTCTCGTCAATAACAACGGCGATATCCTCATCGGCGCCGCCTCCCCCTCTTTGATCAGCACCAGCGGCTCTTTTGCCATCAAAGGCCAGACGATCACTCTGACCACCCAAACCGGTACCGATGGTGATATCGATATTGCCCCCGACGGCCGCGGTTCCGTCAATCTAATCGGTTCACTCGATAAAGGTATTTTCGTCAATGTCACCGATGCTAATTTGACCACCGGCACCCTCATCGAAGGCTATGTCGCCAACAACAGCCGTTCCGGTACTCTACTTCACCTTGCCTCAGGCACCAAACAAATCAACCGTCTGACCGTCTACACTACCGGTCAAACCGATATCATCGCCGATACCTACACCAAACCCGCTTTCAGCATCAAACAGACCGGTACCGGTCCCATCTTCTCCGCCAAAGTCGGCCAGACTCAAGTAGCTCAGCTTTCCGCCGCCGGCGACCTCGGCCTCATCGGCGGTTTGTCACTAGGTGTTCCTTATAGCACCCATGCTTGGCCCGGCCAAATCCTGACTAATATCGACTCTCGTGGCATGGCTGGTGTCATCATCAACCAGAACGATTCTGGCCCCATCCTGGCCGCTTCCTCATCCGGCCTGCCCAGATTCGTCATCGCCAATAATGGTAATGTCGGCATCAACACCATCAATCCAACCGAAGGCGCCCTCGTCGTCGTCGGCCGTACCTGGACTGATCAGTTCACCATGGCCAAAAATCCTGTTTCCGGCTATGTTCTCACCTCCGATAATGGCGGTAACGCCACTTGGGCAGCACCCGACGGAGGCAATGGATCCTCAGGTTGGACTCTGGCCAACCCCATCATTTATACCAACCAAACCAGTTACAAAGCACTCATCGGGGCCACTGCAACCGCCAGTGCTCTAGGCAAATTAACCGTTTATGGCGATAGCTCCTCTGCTCCAGTCGCTTACCTCTCCGGAACCACTACCGCCTCTGGATTAATCATCGATAATCTCGGCAGCGGCAATCTCATCAATGCCAGTAGTAGCAGCACCAACAAATTTACCGTCGCCAATGACGGTGATATCACTAGCGCCGCCATCGCCGTTGCCGGTGGAACCGTCTGGACCGACGGCAACGGCAATCTCAATAGCGTTGCCGGTACTTCCGGTCAGTGTCTGATCTCAGGAGCTACCAGCACCCCTGTCTGGACAACCTGTACAATCTCCGCCGATCAATGGCAACGTAACGACGGGGTTCTTTCGCCTTCAAACATCACCGACGATCTCGCCATCGGTGGCACAGCTACCTCCTCTGCCAAGTTTCAGGTCTTCGCTGACACTGGTAATGCGACCACCTCGGGTAATTTAACCTTTACCGGTTCTGCTCCCACCATCGCTACCCGACTCAACCGGTCACTCACCCTCGGCGACAGTCAAACAGGAAATATACTTCTTGCTCCCGGGGGAACCACGGCTCTGACCGCCATTGGTAATGATGTCACCATCGCTGATGATCTGACTGTCGCCGGTGCTGATCTGACGACTGACTCCACCTCCTTCAACCTCATCAACACTACTGCCACCACTCTTAATTTAGGTGGTGCGGCCACCACTTTCAACGTTGGTCCTACGGGTGCTTCTGGTTCCATCGTCCTCTCGGGTGGATCAGCCGATACTGGTTGTACTCTGGATGGAACCACCGGTAAC
>CXWL01006198.1_pt1 | contig 10637 bp, 12 predicted proteins | sample 590931 | NCBI WGS metagenome assembly CXWL01 (sample SAMEA3498368, study PRJEB10139) | groundwater metagenome | biome: water well; material: biofilm material | place: Germany | collected 2015-04-27 | reverse complement strand
ACCGCCGTCCCTGACAAGGTGTTGTGGCGATAATTCGCGCCCAGGGTGACTCGATGTGTGCTGCCGATGGCATGGCTGTATTGGGAAACCAGATCGTAGCTGTTGGTCAAAAATGGAATGTTGAACGGGTTCCCGTTTTTATCGCCGCTCACCACAAAAGGCGCCAACGGAGGAACAGTCTCGTTGCTGGTGCTGACATTATTTTGGCTCCAGGATGCGCGCACGAAGAACTCATCACGTTCGTAGCTGACTCTGGCATAGCTGAGCGTATAGGGAGAGTTGATCCGCAGAAAATCACCGGAAGAAAAGTCGGCTCGGTTCGCGTCAATGACTCCGCCCTCAACTCGGACCATTCCGCCGCTGTTGAACAGGTAATTCATCTGTCCATTGAAGCGGTCGGCACGAAACGCCAGTGCGTTCCGATCGCGCCACTGTTGTTGTTGATCATGGCCGATCGACAGGCGATAGCCGAGATCGCCGGCCTTTCCTCCATGAATCGCGGCCGTCCGCACCGTGCCATACTCGCCGGCTCCCGCCTGGAGGGTCGTGCCGTTCATGTCTCGCGGATCCTTCGTGATAATGTTGATCACGCCGTCGAACGCATTGAATCCATAAATGACGGAGGCCGGCCCCTTCAGTACTTCAATCTGCTTAATCTCCAAGAACGACACCGGCAAGGTTTTCCACGGTGCCAGACCCTGCGTATCCACATACGAAGAACGACCGTCGATCAAGAGCAGGATGCGATTAGCCCGTTGCTGGTTATCCCCGCGCATACTCACGTTGAAGTCGCCGCCGGACATTTCGATGACAGACAATCCAGGGACACGCCGGAGCAGCGTGGGGAGGTCGGTCGCACCTGACTGCCTGATGTCTTCCGCCGAGATCACGTAGATGTTCGAAGGCGCCTCCGAGATCGGTTGCTCCCGCCAGTTCGCGGTGACGACGGTTTCTTCACGCAGGAACACGAGTTCTTCCTGTAGCTGCTGCTCGGTCTGCAAGGACACACGAGGCGGTGAAGGTGCTGCGTCTTGTGCAGCGCAAGTAATGGGCCAGAGTGCGACCAGGATGATGGCGATGACTCCATATCGGAAGGCGAGGGGGCTATTCGACCTGTTCGCAACCGGAAGTGGCCCATGGCAACGGGGCACGCAAGGAGACCGAGTGGATGCTACCCGTCGGAAGAAAATACGCATCGATTCAGTAGGATGCCGGAAAATAATAATCGTCAGGCCTACGATGCGATGAAGCGCGCACGCTCAGCGAATGAATGGGCCGAATATACTGCTAATAGCCCGTGAAAGGCATAGGGCCATTCAGCCTTGGTATTTATCAGAATGAATCAGAAGTATGACGGCCCGTATCACTTCTGATTCACCAGTTTTGATCCACTTGAGACCGTCTGTCAGGCACGACGATGGCCTCTTGGTCCAAGTCAGCCATCTGTCCGACACGGAATCCTTTCTCATGCAGCGGCAGTTCTTTAGTGAGAAATCCAAACTAATGTAGTGCCATTGCAGGGCGTGGCTGGCAGGTATGGGAGTTGCGATGGGTCTGGCAACTGCATTGAAAAAATATTTCAGCAGGCGGCGGGCACCAGTTCTGTGTAGGCGCCCGCATGCCGAGTTCGAGAAGTTCAGAACGTCTCGCTTGTCCCGCAGGCAGCGCAGAGAGCGAGGTCGAGGAAGTTCCAATATCGATATGCCGCAGAACGACGCATTCATCAGCCAGATCCAGTCCAACGGAACACACCATCCGGTGATGTCGTCAAGTCTCTCGTCGAAACAGAAAGTGACGCTCTCTCTGCCAACATCACTGATCGAGCGCCTTCGGAACGCTGTGTATTGGACCGGGAATCGTCCCCTAGCCAGCCTGGTTGAAGAGGCGCTTGAAACACTGGTGACGGAGATGGAAGAGGTCAATCGAGAGGTGTTCCCTCAGCGTCTCTCCCCCCTGAAAGCAGGACGGCGACAAGGGAAGCGCGTCTCAGCGACCAGTACTGCACCCGCTTTCCAGCGCGAGCACTATAGTCACAGCGCCGTGGAGAAACGTGAACAGAACTAAAAAGCCCTGCGAAATTTGCAGTCCCCCGCAGGTCACGAAGCAAGCGTGAGGGAGATCACCATCAGTGCGGAGGGGGAACGAACGCCGTGAATTCAACAAAGGCAGTGTCACACAATCCATGTTCGACAAGGCTGCCAGCGCGAGAGGCTGATCTGCTGAACCTCGTTGCCAAGACGCTGCAGCATATACTGAATGACACATTGGACCTGGCCTCGTCCATTCCCGCCGAAAAGATTGCACACGTGCGATTCTAAACCGATTCCGAACGAAACTTGTGGTTTATGGAGATCGAGAAGAAGGGCAAGCGGAGTGAACTGAGAGTCGGCTTCCAGGCCGCAATCAGGAAGAGAAAGTACCGAGAATTCTTTCTGGTCTGAGTACATACGTTTCCTTGGTCCTACAGGAGGCATTGCTATGGTGAAAAGTCCTTGCATCAATGTTGGAGCAATTGCTCGGTCCTTACCGGTGGCGGTATTCCTCGCCATCATTACCGCGTGTGCAAGTGGAAAGTCGACCACTCCAGATGGGATCTACGCGCAGGGGGAAGTGAGGGATGCAGGTGGTGCTGCTCCCAAAGAGGATTTGGCTGCATGGGGAAGACAATTCCAACAGGAAAACCCGATGATCCCGACCACTCGGCCATCAGCTTCACGTCAGAGCTCTCAAACTTCGCAGAGGGCGGTGCTTGCACAGGTGGACCAAAGCGGTCCTACGGACAGGAATAAAGGGCTGGGAAGTAGTCAACAGGAGGAATCCGTCGAAAAAGGTCCCAGTTTCCTCAGCCGACTGGGCGACGGGTTCAGCTGGCTGGGTAGCGGGCTACTGACCTCACTCGAGTTTCTCGGGCAGGTCGCTGTGGTTGCGGGTCCGCAAATTATGCAACTGATGCAAGGTCAGCCAGGAAGCTCTGCATATGCGCTCCCATCTTCCATTAGTGCCAATTCGTATTCCGGACAACAGGCACAAAGCAATAAGAATGCGTCTGATTGTTCCAGTAGGAGTCGTGCCGGCAAAACATTTGAGAATGGTGGACTTCATCGAGAATGCCCATGCGGAGTTTGTGGCCCGTAATTCTGAGACGGGTTTATTGTAGAAACATTTGGCCATAAAGAAACCCATGCTAAGGGAGGCACAATCCATGAAAATGAAGAGGCTCATGTTGTCATGTATCGCGGTTGTGAGCATCGTGCTAATCGCAAGTGGGCTGGCACTTGCTGGTGACAATGATTTTATGATGGAGATGCTGAATGCAATGGGGAAGGGGTTGGACAATAACGCCAAAATGAAGGACTGCATCGGAGGTAACTACCAGGCCAATTTCTCTCGTTGTATGGGGGAATCACAGCAGCGCACGAATCAGCAGATACAGCAGTTTCAGCGCCGCAATGAGGAGCGTTCGATACGGAATGATGAGCGAAGGAGCCGGGATATGGAGAATAGCGCAGTCGAAGCCTGTGACTATGAGAAGGATCCGCGGGCATTTGAACGATGCGTGAAGGAGTTCATGCGTTAGCACACGTTATCTCGATTTGATGGCCCCGAACCATATGGAGAAAGCCAATGGGGAAGCTTGCAAGATTGTTGGGGATATTGCTCACCGTTGTATGTCTTGATGCATATGTATCAGAGAGTGGAGCGATCGCGGGGTCGAAAGAGCTGTTTGAAGGCCTCAGCGAGAGCCTGGATACAATGGTCGAGCAGCAACATTGCCTGGATCAAGACAAAACCTATGGGTCGGGAGACGGCAAACGATGCCAGGCTCAAAGTCAAGACCGTCTGGGCCGGTTTCAGGATGAAATGCGTCGACGGACGGAGCAACAAGACGCACAACGGCAACAGCAGGACGTGGATCGGCAGCGGCAAGGGCAGCAAGAACGCCGACGGCAAGCGATTGTCAATGGCCCCGATCCCGGGACAGAAATGCGGACGCGGTTTGGAAACGTTATCACCTTCGAGGAATGCATGAGCGTCTATAGCGACCGGAACGCGACCGAATTCATCAGCCCCGAGGAGATCAGAAATAGCTGTCTGACTGTCGTGAAGAATGTCCGAGGCTATTGTGAAAGTTCCGGCGACAACCAATGTGTGGACAAAGGGTATATTCGCCAGGAGCAGTCGGCGGCAGCACGGCAGGATAGGCTGCGCGAGGCCACCGACCGCCAACAGCAGGCCCGTTCTCAGCAAGCGGATACTGAGCGCCAGCGCAAACAGGACCGGCTTAATCAATTTCTACGTTCGGGAGGGAAACGCGGTGTTTGCCCGAGTACGAATGCCCTCTTGAACAATGATCATCCTTGCCACTACTGAATTTCAACATAGAGAGGCGAACGAATTCCATGACTGTTCTAACGCAGCTGGCACAAGGTCTTACCGGTATGCTCGTTACCATGCTTAGCTCAATAGCTGTTACGTATGCGTCATCCGAAGGAAGCTTCGTGGTCACGGCGACACGTGTCGCGGATGTATCCGGCAACGGGCCGGTCTGTTCTGAAACTCTTGAATACATGCATGATCGCCTACGGCATCCCATCGACGATCTGCTCGATGATGGTGCTTCAGTACTAATGGGAGCGAACGGAGGCTATTCCAAGAGCATTCCTGAGATGCTTCAAGAGAAACGAGAATACGGCTTTGGGCCTGAGCAGGTGATACAGGCAATCGATGAGTCCATCAAACTGCGGAGTCAACGGATTGCGGGACCGGTGCCTCCTGGTTGGACCAGGCCTAAATCCACCGAACAACGGGAAGCGTTTGAAGATAGTATCAAGGGCCAAGAGGAATTGATCAAGGTGATACGTTGTTGGCAGCAGCCAGGTGTAAGGAGTGACAATGCGCCAAGCCGTAAAAAGGAAATACACGCAATCCGTGAGGCGGCGTACTCAGAAAGACTGTGTAGGTTGAGTCCTTTTTCTTGCGTCTCGCCATCAGCATCGACTTCGCCAAGAAACACTCAAAGACCAAAATCAGAGGCGGGGCCGGCTCCCAATCCCTATGGTGACAGTTTAGGCGGAAGAGGAACAGGTGCGACACACTAGACGTCCGTGGCCTGCCGGTGGGGGCTGTCGACATGCTCGTTTGTCTAGCGCCCCTATCTGTCGAAAGCGTGATAACGTTCAAGGGTGCGAGAACTATTTTCTCGACCAGAGAGTGAAGGAACGGCGGCGAGACGAACGCCAACAGCAGGCCCGTGCTCAACAAGCGGACAATGAGGGCCAGCGCAAACAGGACCGGCTCACCCAATTTCTACGGTCTGTAGGAAAGCGTGGAGTCTGTCCAAACACGAATGCGCTCTTGAGCAATGATCACCCATGCCACTATTGAGTCTGCTGTGAACCGGCGAGTTCATTAGGTCTGACCCGACAGGGCATGTGGTTGAAGAGGAGTTGCGTTGATGAATGTCCATGTACGGCGAACAGGAAGTGGATGGATAGGCGTGGGGGCGACCCTGGTACTCCTTTGGGCTCTGCCCTTGTACGCCGACGACGCGAGTGAGTGGGCCAACCAGCACATGCCTTCTGGGACGATTGCGACCAAAGAGAAACAGTGTGCAGCGCTGGAAGACCGGTGGCGTGAGTTCCAGAAACTGCTCGACGAAAGGCATGAGGCATGCCTCAAGAAAGAGGATGCTGAGGCCAGTCTAGAGGCGCATCAGCAATACATACGTTCCGGGCAAGCAAAGCCAACGCTGGCACCGGACAAAGAGGCAGCGTGCAGTCGCCGCAACTGCCAAGGCCTTCACACGTTGTTGTTCGGCAATAAGCTTTCTGATGCTCACATGCGCCAGACAAAGGCCTGTAAGGAGAATGTTCAACGATTCAAAGAATTTTCGAGTAAGAATCAGGAGCAAGGGGAGTCAAGAAAGAAGCAACTCGAAGCCGACTACAAGCAAAGGCGGCAAGAGCCTCCCTTGCCTCCTTCGTGGCTAGACGAACATGCTGAAAGCCTTGGTGGTGCGGTCAACAGGACTTTCGAGTACACCGGCAACCGAGTTGATGGTATCACGGGTACTGATATAGGGTCTGATTTGGTAGCGACCTTCCCCCTCAGTAACATCATAAAACAGGCAACGGAGAACCGAAAACGCTATAAACAACTTCAAGAAAAATGCAAGCAGCCAGGCAATAGTGACAGGTGCGTGAATGCGGAACTTACATGGGAACAGTATAACGAAATGCTACAGAAAGAGACGCGTGGTCGGTGAGTCCAAAGATACATAGCCCAGCTGGGTTCTACCCCATTTCCACGGACGGTTGAGTTATACAGATTATTGTTGGGGAGGGCCTGGTTCGCGATCTCTCTCCAGGCGGATGCCGCATTCGGAGCTTCACGCCTCCTCTCGCCGGTTCAGATGTCGAACTCTGTATCTATCCGGACGATGCCAGCGGGGGCTGGCCATTCAATTGGCCAACGTCTGTTGGGTCAGGGATTACGAATTCGGTGTGGCCATTGATCCAGAGGTCACGCAGCAATTGGCATCGATGTGGTCTGCGCTTGCGCCTGCTGAGATCCGCGTGAAGGCCTCGTGATTTCGGGCGTCATTCGGTTGGTGTTGCGTGGCTGTCCTTCGAGTGCGCGATGTGATAAGCAGAGGACGCCCAGGTTCCTGTGCTCGCAGTTCTCTTCTTGACAGCTTTTCTCACTTTCCAATCCAGACTTTTAAGTTGATCCGTCAGCACGATGCGTCTATGGCCAGGCGCTTTCCGGGTTTGATGATCCAGGCTTGCAGGGATCACTCAACAGGACTATATTGGTCATGTGCATAAGCCCATGGAGGTCTGACTATGAAACGAGCGGCCGTGTCCACGATCAAGGCGACTTTGAGTGCCTGTCTTGCCAAGGTGAAAGCCGGCGAAGAACTGTTGGTCATGGAACGTGGAAAGCCTATTGCCAAGCTGGTGCCGGTGCCGAAGGAAATAGGTAAGGAATCTACGGCGGTACAGCTGCGTGAACTTTTGCGTGCGGGGCTGGTACGGGTGGGGACAGGGAAGCTACCGGCGGGGTTTTGGAAGATGACCAGGCCGCGAGATAAAAAAAGCCTCGCGGTTGCGGCCTTGTTGGCCGATCGCAGTGAGGGGCGATGAGGTTCTGGGATGCGTCCGCGCTGATTCCTCTCTGCCTTCAGGAACGGCAGTCGATTGCGCTAAAACGACTCGCTCAGGAAGATGAGTCGCTGGCTGTCTGGTGGGGATCGTCTGTGGAGTGCCTGTCAGCATTCGCCCGTTTACGGCGAGAAGCGGTCCTGAGCGAAACTGAGGAGGAGCAAGCCCGTGTGATTCTTCGGGCGCTCCAGGGATCTGTCACAGAGATCGAACCCACGCCGGCGGTGCGTGATCAAGCGGGGCGTGTCTTGCGCCTTCATCCGTTGCGTGCGGCTGATGCATTGCAGCTAGCCGCGGCGCTCGTATGGTGTCAGGGGGATCCGCTGCAACATGGGTTTGTCTGCCTCGATCAACGGCTTCGGGAGGCAGCCCGTCGCGAGGGGTTTACGGTGTTTCCGAATAAGATGTGAGCGTCGCTTTGTGTCTGCTTAGGGCGAGCAGACAATTGTTTTGCCGGCTGCAACAGAGCCTGATTAAGAGTTTGGGGTTATCCCAGTTGCAAGCCCGTTATCAGCCACTTATAATGCGCCAGCGCTGTTCAATGTATTCTTTAACTTTCTGGAGAAATCGGAGCCACAATGAGCGAACGTACGTTAGCGATTATCAAGCCTGATGCCGTGAAGAAGAATGCCGTCGGGGACATCATCAACCGCTATGAGAAGGCGGGGCTGAACCCGGTGGCGATGAAGCTGATGCAGATGTCCAAGCCGGTGGCGGAAGGGTTTTATGCCGTCCACAAGGCGCGGCCGTTTTTCGATAGCCTCTGCACCTTTATGTCGTCCGGACCGGCGGTCGTGATTGTGTTGCAGGGCGACAATGCCATTAAGAAGAATCGGGAGCTGATGGGCGCGACCGATCCTGCCAAGGCTGACGCGAATACGATTCGCAAGGCGCATGGTGCCAATATCGAGTTCAACGCCGTGCACGGATCAGATTCGCCTGAAACCGCGGCATTTGAGACTGCCTACTTTTTCCCCGGTATGGAAATCTTCAGCTAAGACTGTATCTCGGAGGGCGATGGTTTCCTTGCCCTTCACTTTTGGACAACCACTGATGCGAGGGGCCGCGTTGGCGCTGTCTCTCGCATTGTTGTGTTCCTGTAGCCCGCGACTCGCTCCTTCTCCATCCTCATCGGCCCCTCTCGAGCAGATTCACGATGATCCGGCGCGTGATGCGCAATTGAGTTTGTTGCGCGAGGCCCATCGGGCGTTCGCGCAGGAACGATATCCCACGGCCGCGCTGTTCTTCCGACGATTCGTTGATTCGACCCAGGCCGGCGCGCAGCAATCGGCAGAGGCGCGCTGGTGGCTCGGACGTTCCTATGAGCAGATGGGGGAATATCGAACGGCAATTGCCGAGTACCGTGTCCTTGCCACGGGTGATGCAGGGGGCGATTCTCAGATACAGCTCTACCAGCAACAGGCGTTGGATCGGCTTGATCAGTTGCGCCAGATTCCCGGCGGGTCTCATGTCACTGTCGTGCGGCAGGTTGCGTTGGGGCTTCCTTTGTCCCAACTCCCTCCTGTGTCGGCATGGGTGGCGTGGTTCCAGGCATTGCTGAAGATCGATATCACGACGGTGCTGCTGGACCCGGCAGGTTCTGACTGGGGCAATGGGAGGAACCCGGAAACGGTACAGGCTTTTGTCGGCGCCGCGCATCTTGCCGGTCTTTCGGTGTGGGGTGCGCTGGATCCCCATCAAGGCCGTGGTATCTCCCTTAGGCCTGAGTGGCTGAGCCGGGCCTTGGCAATGAACGGAGATCTGCTGTCGCGGCTTCCCGATCCGTTGCATCCTGACTACCAGACCGCCATTGAGGAGCGAGCGACCATGCTGCTGCGGGCCGGTTGCGACGGGATTCTCTTGAGGGCGAGGGAAACACAGGGCTACGCACAAGACTTTTCTGACGGATCCTTTCAGCGATTTACCTCGGCCTTCGGTCTGACCATCACGCCGCAGCAATTGTTGGGTGACGCGGTTGGTGTCGAGGCGATGTTGTACGACCGGGAATCAACCTATTGGCGATGGGTTGGATGGAAGGCCAGGAGCTATGTCACCGTGGCTGCGCGTATCAGAAAACTGATTCGTGAGGCCAAGCCGGCCGGGCGCCTGTTGATTGAGGTTCACGGAAGCACGGTCAGCGAACCGGTGATCGGGTTAGAACAATATGGAGAGGATCTCAACGACTTGTTCCAACGGAGCGGGGGTGAACTCGTCATTCGTACAGAGGACAGCAAGAGCTCGGCGCTGTTGGAACAAGTCGCTCAGCAAGTGGGTTCGTCCGATCGACTCTGGCTGGTCCGTCCTGTGACGGTTCCGGATACGATTCCGCTCCTAGAGTGGACCGAAGGGCTCGGGGCAGTCACTCTGGAAGGAGGGGGCGGGAATCTGTTGTTGCTGCCCCGGATTGCGGGCGGTCTTCCTTGACAAATCACGTGGTTGCCCACTACGATCCGGCATCTTCCGGCCGACATTTCTTCAATTGATTACGATGGAGACTCTATGATTCCGAGCGACTTGCGGTATCACAAAGAACATGAATGGGTGCGTCTCAACGGGAAGCAGGCGACGGTGGGCATCAGTCATTTTGCCCAGGATGCTCTCGGGGATATTGTGTTCCTCGATATGCCGAAAGTCGGCGCCGTGGTGACTGCCGGGCAGCAGATCGGCGAGGTGGAATCGACCAAGACCACATCGACCATTTACGTTCCTGTCAGCGGCACGGTCTCGAAGATCAACACTGATCTGAAGGATCATCCTGAAGTGGTCAACTCCGATCCCTATGGCAAGGGCTGGATTGCCGTGATCGATCTCTCGAATCCTGGAGAGGTTGATCAACTCATGACGGCTGCCCAATACGAAGCCTTTCTCGCCAGCCAGAAACATTAACGCGCTTCTATGTCGAAACACATCGCGATTCTGGGAGCCGGGCCAGGCGGGTACGTGGCGGCGATTCGCGCGGCCCAATTGGGTGCGAGGGTCACGGTCATTGAGCAACAGGCGCTCGGCGGTGTGTGTTTGAATTGGGGCTGTATCCCCAGCAAGGCCCTCCTTTCCGTCATCGAACTCGGCGATAAGCTCAAGAAAGCCGAAGATCTCGGCATTCTGCTCTCCGGTCCGCCCCGCTACGATCTTGCCCGCATGGTGGCGCGGAAGAACAAGGTGGTGGCGTCGTTGGTCAAGGGGATTGCCACGCTGTTCAACGCCTGGAAGATCGATGTGGTCGAGGGGCGCGGCAGGCTGGTCGATTCGCGCACGATCGCGGTGACCGCGACGGATGGCTCGCAACGGCAGGTGCAGGCGGATGCGATCCTGATTGCCACGGGATCATCCTGGCCCCAGTTGGCGCAATTTCCTGTCGATGAAAAAACCATTATTACCAGCAAGCAGGCGCTCGATCTGGAATCGGCTCCGCCGCGGATGATCATTCTCGGCGCCGGGGTCGAGGGGTGCGAGTGCGCCTCGCTCTTCAGCGGC
>CXWL01126732.1_pt1 | contig 10638 bp, 8 predicted proteins | sample 590931 | NCBI WGS metagenome assembly CXWL01 (sample SAMEA3498368, study PRJEB10139) | groundwater metagenome | biome: water well; material: biofilm material | place: Germany | collected 2015-04-27 | reverse complement strand
TCGCCCATCGAACGGCTCGCCGCCGCCCTGGTATTGACCGCCGCGGCCGGCGTTGCCGCCGCCGCCGACGTGATCGGCCCCACCGTACAGCAGCCGAAGAACTGGACCGCGATCGGCATGTTCGCCGCCTTCGTCATCTTCACCCTGTTCATTACCAAATGGGCAGCCAAGAGGACCCGCTCGGCCGCCGATTTCTACACTGCCGGCGGCGGCATCACCGGCTTCCAGAACGGCCTGGCGATTGCCGGCGACTACATGTCGGCCGCCTCCTTCCTCGGCATCTCGTCGGCCGTCTTCCTCAACGGCTACGACGGTCTGATCTACTCGATCGGCTTCCTGGTCGGCTGGCCGGTGATCACCTTCCTGATGGCCGAACGGCTGCGCAACCTGGGCCGCTTCACGTTTGCCGACGTCGCCGCCTACCGCTTCGCGCAGACCCCGATCCGCGCCTTTGCCGCTTCCGGCACGCTGGTCGTCGTCGCGTTCTACCTGATCGCCCAGATGGTCGGCGCCGGCCAGCTGATCAAGCTGCTGTTCGGACTGGAATACTGGATCGCCGTGGTGATCGTCGGCTCGCTGATGATGGTCTACGTGCTGTTCGGCGGCATGACCGCGACCACCTGGGTGCAGATCATCAAGGCCGGCATGCTGCTGTCGGGCGCCACCTTCATGGCGCTGGCGGTGCTGGCGCAGTTCAATTTCAGTCCCGAGGCGCTGTTCGCCAAGGCGGTCGAAGTGCACCCCAAACGGCAGACCATCATGGGGCCGGGCAACTTCATCACCGACCCGGTCTCGGCCATCTCGTTCGGCATGGCGCTGATGTTCGGCACCGCCGGGCTGCCGCACATCCTGATGCGCTTTTTCACCGTGCCAAGCGCCAAGGAAGCGCGCAAATCGGTGTTCTGGGCCACCACCTGGATCGCCTACTTCTATATCCTCACCTTCATCATCGGCTTCGGCGCGATCGTGCTGGTCAGCACCAACCAGGCCTTCATGGACGCGGCCGGCAAACTACTGGGCGGCAACAACATGGCCGCGATCCACCTGGCCAACGCGGTTGGCGGCAACGTCTTCCTCGGCTTCATGTCGGCGGTCGCCTTCGCCACCATCCTCGCCGTCGTCGCCGGTCTGACCTTGTCGGGCGCCTCGGCCGTCTCGCACGACCTGTACGCCACCGTCTTCAAGAAGGGCAAGGCGACCAGCGCCAATGAACTGATGGTGTCGCGCCTGACCACGGTCGTGCTGGGGATCGTCGCGGTGGTGCTGGGCATCGTGTTCGAAAAGCAGAACATCGCCTACATGGTCTCGCTGGCGTTCGCGATCGCCGCCTCGGCCAACTTCCCGGTGCTGTTCATGTCGGTGCTGTGGCCCAACTGCACCACGCGCGGCGCCACGGTCGGCGGCTTTCTCGGCCTGTTCACCGCGGTCGGCCTGACCATCGTGTCGAAGTCGGTGTGGGTCGATGTGTTTCACTACAAGACGGCGATCTTCCCGTACCAGTCGCCGGCGTTGTTCTCGATGACGGCCGGCTTCGTCGGCATCTGGCTGTTTTCCGTGCTCGACAAGAGCGAGCGGGCACGCATCGACCGCGCCGGTTACGAGGCGCAGGAAGTGCGCTCCGAGACCGGCATCGGCGCCGTGACCATGGCCGGCCACTAGCGAGGGGAAAGCCATTGGTCGGTGTGTCATCAAGCAGGCGCGGTGCCGGCAACGCGGCAGCTGACGTATGATGTCTGCCAGGCTGGCCGCCGTGCCAGCGCCGCAGCCCGGCCACCAGCGAAGGAGCATTGACGAATGTCCCGCTCAACGATTCCTACCATTACGGCCTTTGCGCGCTCGCCCGATGGCGGCAAGGGCCTGGCGCGCGACATGCGCGTACGCTGGGCACTTGAAGAAGTCGGCCAGCCCTACCAGGTCCGCCTCGTTTCGTTCACCGACATGAAGGCGCCGGCGCATCGCGCGCTGCATCCCTTCGGCCAGATTCCCACTTATGAAGAAGGCGATCTGGTCCTGTTCGAGTCGGGGGCGATCGTGCTCCATCTCGCGCAGCGCCACGCGGGCCTGCTGCCGGACGATCCGAACGCCCGGGCGCGCGCGATCACCTGGATGTTCGCCTCGCTCAACACGGTCGAGCCGCCCATCCTCGAACTCCAGAACGCCAGGCTGCTCGAGCGCGACCAGCCCTGGTACGAGCAGCGCCTGCCTGCCGTCAAGGATCGCGTACGCGACCGGCTGGGCGTACTTTCCGGCCGCCTTGGCGACGCCGACTGGCTCGACGACGCATTCAGCGCGGGCGACCTGATGATGGTCGAGGTGCTGCTCCGGTTGAGGGCATCGGGCTTGCTGGACGAATATCCGAATCTCGCCGCGTATGTCGCGCGCGGTGAAGCGCGCCCCGCCTACCAGCGCGCCTTTGCAGAGCAATTGGCGATATTCAGCGCCAGCCAGGCCACTGGTTGACAGCAATGATCCCTGTTTCGGAAGCGATGGAGTCTGTCAGCGGCCCTGGCGATTGCGGTGGCAAATGCCTCCTGCGTCAATTTGGAATGGCGATCGCCGATCCTGCGCGACGCCGTCGGTGCCAGCCGCGCAGGGCCGTATTGGCCGGTTCCGAAACGTAGCGGCTCACCAGCATTGCGACGACAGCCGATGTCGAGAGGAATACGAGCAGCCAAGGCAGGCGCATGGCGTAACTGAGTTCCGCTTTGGTCGTGACGTTGCGCATCGCGGCGAGCACGATGATATGAAAGAGATAGATTTCATAGCTGTGGCGTCCGGCCCAGCGGATTGGCGCGCCGAGGCGACCGGTGGTCCAACCCTCTTTCACATCGCCGTGCGCGCCGACCAGGATGGCGGCCACCGCAATGGCGATCATGCTGAAGCCGAACACTTCGTGTCCACCGATGCCGCGAAGGTAAATGACCGCCAACGCGGCGCCGGCGACTACACGTAAAATGCGCTTTGCAATGGGCGGCATCGCAACAGCTCTGGCCAGCAGAGCCGTCAGGCATCCGAAGGCGATGGCGTCGAAGCAGGCGAAATAGCCGTACATGAAATAGATCTCATTACCGGTGTGCAGGCTACGATACCAGGGTCCGATCACGATCGCGGCGATGCACAGGGCGACAACGAGCCAGGTCCGGCGCAGCATCAGGCAAGTCAATGGTAGCAAGAGATAAAACATTTCTTCGACCGATAGCGACCAGTAGACGTTCAGACAGTAATTGAAGTACCCGGCCGACTGCATCAGCACGTTATGCCAAAATGTCAGGATCGACAGGATGGCAATCCCGAAATAGCTGGCTGGTAAGGGCGGATTCGCATCCCCATTATTGAAGAATGGAATATCGAGCGCACCGAGCGCGGTAATGATTGCCAGTGCGAGCAGCAGGCTGGGCATGATACGGGCGAAACGCATCAAGTAGAAACTGCGCAGGTCGATATCGCGCAGCTTCCCCCACCGCAGCAGGATGCCGGAGGTAATCAGGTAGCCGGAAATCACAAAGAAAATGGTCACCCCATAATTCCCGTTCAAAGCGATGGCGCCCAATGCGTCCTTGCCGAGCAAATCGCCCAGCGGGCTATTCTTCAGACCGAAAGCAAGCGTGAAATGCAGGATCAGCACACAGCAGATCGCGACGCCGCGCAAGAAATCGATGCGCGCATTGCGAACCATGGGTACATACGGGGACGACATGTCTTATTTTCCTGGCGTGGCCCATTTCAGCGCCGCAGTGATCATGTCGGGGAAGACGTCCAGGTGATCCTTACCCTCGAAAACATGAAGCTGTGCGTGCAAGCCAGGATAACGGCGCGACTTGAGTACGGCATCGAAGTTGCGCAGGTCCCGCACCATGTCATGGTCGGCGTTGTATCGTGAACCGCTTTGGGCCTCCAGTGCACCGACCGAGAAAAAGACGTCGGCCTTCATGTCGCGGTGGCTGATTGCGTATTCCTTCTCGCGCGCGAACATGACCCTGTGGTTGAACCACAGTGACGGACTGCTGATCACATATTTGCTGAACATGTTTGGCGACGTCATCAAAATATGCGCGCCCAACAAGGCGCCGTATGAGTGACCGACGAAAACGGTATGCGACATGTCCGCCCGATAGTTCGCTGAAATCAGCGGCAGCACATCGCTGGCGAGGAAGCGGCGATAGCCTTCCGCTTTGCCGAAGCGCGCGGGTCGCCCGGGCATATCGGAGGTCATGACCTCTTCGTGATTCGTCGGCGTATAGTCGCGCCGGCGGCTGTATTCAGAGGTGTCGCCGACCGCGTAGGACAGTCCAACCAGGATAAATGGTCCAATCGATTTGCTATGCCCTCCGATTCGGGCAAAGATGGCGCGCACCAGTGGGAACGCATAGTCGGCATCTGTGACGAACACCACCGGCAACGCCGGCCCATTTGCCGTATAACCCGCCGGCAAGCTGACAAACGCCTGATAATCGCGCCCGAGTTGTTTCGCGTGCAGTGTATGGACAGTTGTGCCAGCCAGGACATAAGGCGTGTTGTCGTGCTGAACGACGGGTACAGCGAAAGCTGGCGAAGTCAACCCGATGATCGACGCGACAAGAGTGGAACGAAATAACATGGGAATATGCGAACGCAAAAGACGCAATTCTAGCAGCCGATTACATCTTGGGAAATATTTCCAAAATTACCTTGCCAGCTTCCGAATGCCCGACACAGCCCAGCTGAAAAAGCTGGGGTCAGGTCTGACATTAACGCACGAGCTTGATAGAAAATGGCGGCCTCGTGCGTTAATGTCAGACCTGACCCCAGCGGCCTCGTGCGTTAATGTCAGACCTGACCCCAGCGTTCTCGGCGTTCGGCTGGCGCGCTGGCGGGCCGCGCTCGCAACCGGCGTGTGCAACAATAGCCTGACCCAATTCGAAGGAGACAACAATGCAGCCGGCCCCAAGCTATGTTCATGGCGCCCACAGTGTGCCGCTGATCGGCGCAACAATCGGCGCCTACCTCGACGCGGTGGCCGCCCGCCATGGCGCCACCGAGGCGCTCGTCATCCCGCACCAGCACGTGCGCTGGACCTACGATGAATTCAACGCGCGCGTCTCGCGCCTGGCGGCCGGGCTGCTGCGCCTCGGCCTGGAGCCGGGCGACCGCATCGGCATCTGGTCGCAGAACCGCGCCGAATGGGTGCTGACCCAGTTCGCCACCGCCCGCGCCGGCCTGATCATGGTCAACATCAATCCCGCGTATCGCCGCTCCGAACTGGAGTACGTGCTCGACAAGGTCGAGTGCAGCGCCCTGATCCTGGCGCCCGCCTTCAAGTCGAGCGACTACATCGCCATCCTGCAGGACGTCGTGCCCGAGCTGCAGCACGCCCGGCCCGGCGCGCTGCAGTCGCCGCGGCTGCCGAAACTGCGCCATGTGATCCGCCTCGGCGACGAACACACCCCTGGCATGTTCAACTTCGACGAGCTGTCCGCTTCGCTCGACGCCGATCACCTGGCCCGCCTGGCGCAGGTCGCGGCGACGCTGCAGTTCGACGATGCGGTCAATATCCAGTTCACTTCCGGCACCACCGGCGCGCCGAAGGGGGCGACGCTGACCCATCACAACATCCTCAACAACGGCTTTTTCATCGGCGAGGCGATGAAGCTGACCGAGCGCGACCGGCTGTGCATCCCGGTGCCGCTGTACCATNNGGCGCTGTACCATTGCTTCGGCATGGTGCTGGGCAACCTGGCCTGCGTCACGCACGGCGCGACGATGGTCTATCCGGGCGAAGCGTTCGAGCCGAAGGCGGTGCTCGAGACGGTCCAGGCCGAGCACTGCACCGGCCTGCACGGCGTGCCGACCATGTTCATCGCCATCCTCGACCATGCCGATTTCGGCAGCTACGACCTCACCAGCCTGCGCACCGGCATCATGGCCGGTTCGCCCTGCCCCATCGAAGTGATGAATCGCGTCATCAACACGATGCACATGAACGAGATCACGATCGCCTACGGCATGACCGAAACCTCGCCCGTCAGCTTCCAGAGCTCGACCGACGACCCGGTGGCGCTGCGCGTGTCGACCATCGGCCGCGTCCACCCGCACCTGGAAGTGAAGATCGTCGACGGCGCCGGCCGCATCGTGCCGCGCGGCCAGAAAGGCGAGCTGCTCACGCGCGGCTATTCGGTCATGCTCGGCTACTGGGGCGACGAGGAGAAAACGCGCGAGGCGATCGACCCGGCGCGCTGGATGCATACGGGCGACCTGGCCGTCATCGATGAGCAGGGCTTCGCCAGCATCGTCGGCCGCTCCAAGGACATGGTCATCCGCGGCGGCGAAAACATCTACCCGCGCGAGGTCGAAGAGTTCCTGTACCGCCATCCGAAAGTGCTGGACGTGCAGTGCGTCGGCGTGCCGGACCAGAAATATGGCGAGGAGCTATGCGCCTGCATCGTGCTGCGTCCCGGCATGCAGGCTACCGCCGAAGAGGTCCGCGCCTTCTGCGACGGCCAGATCGCCTACTACAAGGTGCCGCGCTACGTCGTCTTCGTCGACAGCTTTCCGATGACGGTGACCGGCAAGGTCCAGAAGTACCTGCTGCGCCAGCAGGTCACCACCGACCTCGGCCTGGCCGGCTGATCGCGCGCGGGGCATGGCTGCAACATTACCGTTTCATTACAAACGAGGCGCACTCAACCGTGCGCGTGCAATCGGCGCTAAGATTTGCACATCAGCACTCCCCTAGCATGTTTTCAAACATGTTTAAGCCCGCACAACGCGGGCTTTTTTGGGTGCGGGGGTTTTGATCGTGCACTTGGTCCGACATGATCCCAGGGCCTCAAGCGCTGATTCATTCCGCAGCGCTCTCGCATTTCGCTACAATCAACCAAACTCAGAGTGAGAAATGCAAAGCCGCTTCCTGGCCGCCGCGCTAGCGGCGGTTTCCTTGAGCTGTCCCGTCAGTGTTCGGTCGGATCGACCTGGCGAGCTGTGATGCGTCGAGCCCTTCCCTGACTGCGGCAACCATAGTCGGGGACGATCGCAAACGCGACCGCTTCCGCGTTCAGTTCAGCGCCATGCCGGCGCAAGAGCGGGAGTTTCTTTGCGCCAAGCACCCGGCTGCGCATTGGTCGGGCACGATCAGACACGACAGCCGGGGCAACTATCTTTTCCTGACAGACGTTCGGAGAAAAACTGCCACCATCCTGATCGCGGCCAGCGCGGCGATCATCCTTCAGTTTACTTTTTCACTGCGGCCGGCGCGGCGGCTTGCGCATCGATTGCCGCCTGCCGGCGCGCCTTCTTCTTGCTCATGTGGCGGCCGATGACGCATCCGGCGCCCGCGCCCAGCAGGCTGTGATGGCCGGCGACGTGGCCGGCGACGCCACCGACCAGTGCGCCCTTGAGGCAGCCGGCGTTGGCGACGGCGGTAGCGGAACCCATTGTAAAGACGAGCGAGACGGCGATCAGCTTGATTTTCATGTGAATTTCCTGGTGCGTTGCTGACGCCATTGCGTCGGTGATCCGACAATAGACCGGCAGGCATCCGGACGTATGTGCCGCAAGCATCTTTCAATCATTACGATCTGGTAATGATTCCTGATATTCTGTCGCGGCCGGGCGCCGCCGGCTAGACTGTGGCTCGACGCCGGCGTGTCCCGGTATGGAAAGGAAACCGCGTGCGCTGCCTGGTGATTGAAGATGAAATCGAGACCTCGCAGTACATCTGCCGGGGATTGCGCGATGCCGGCCATAGCGTCACCGCGGCGGCCGATGGCGTCGAAGGCCTGCGCCTGGCCACCAGCGCCGCCTGGGACGTGGTGGTGCTCGACCGCATGCTGCCCGGCCAGGTCGACGGCCTGTCGGCACTGAAGGCGATCCGCGAGCTGGGCAGGAACACGCCGGTCATCATCGTCAGCGCCCTGAAACACGTCGACGAGAAAGTTTCGGGCTTGCGCGGCGGCGCCGACGACTACCTGACCAAGCCGTTCGCCTTTGCCGAACTGCTGGCGCGCATCGAGGCGCTGGCCCGGCGCGCCCATCCGGCCACCGACGCGGCGGCGATGCAGGTGGCCGACCTGACGCTCGACCTGCGCGCCAACCGCGTGCTGCGCGGCGGCGTCGTGATCGCGCTGCAGCCGCGCGAGGTGCGCCTGCTGGAGTACCTGATGCGCCACCGCAACCAGGTGGTGACCCGCACCATGCTGCTCGAAGGCGTGTGGGACTACAACTTCGATCCGCAGACGAACGTCATCGATGTCCAGATCAGCCGCCTGCGCACCAAGATCGACCGCGACCGCGCTACACCGCTGATCCAGACCATCCGCGGCGTCGGCTATCGCCTCAGCTGGGACGACGCGAACGCCGATGCGTAACCTCAGTCCGTCGGTAATCACGCGCCTGCTGATCGGCTACGCGCTGCTGGTGGCGGCCTCGTTCGTGGCGCTGGCGGCGGTGTTCTACATCGGCACCATCGGCGTGCTCAACCGCAGCATCGACGCCAAGGTGGTGTCGATCGGCAGCCGCCTGGCGGCCGAATACCAGGCCCACGGCGGCGCCCGGCTGGCCGCCGCGATCGACCAGGAGCGGCGCGACGGCGCCGACAGCGATTCCGAAATATTCTTCGCTGCCTCCGGCGCCGGCGCGCCGATCGCCGGCAACCTGGCGTCGCCGCCGCCGACCGGCGCCGTCTACAACCGGCTGAGCACGACGCGCGTGGTGCGCAACGGCGGCGCTCACCGGGCCCGGCTGCTGGCGCAGCGGCTGGCCGGTGGCGGCGTGCTGGTGGTCGGGCGCGACCTGCGCGAGCAGGAATCGATCCAGGCGATGGTGTGGGAGGCGCTGGCCACCGGCGGGGCCGCCGCGCTGATCCTCGGCATCGTCGGCGCGCTGTGGTTCCGCAGCCAGATCAACCGCCGCATCGCCGACATCCGCCTGGCCGCCGAGGCGATCGAAGCGGGCGATTTGTCGCGCCGGATCCCGGTGGCCGGCCACGATGAATTCGGCCTGCTCAACCGCGACATCAACCGCATGCTCGACCGCATCGAACAGCTGATGAACGGCATCCGCCACGTCTCGAACGCGATCGCGCACGACCTGCGCACGCCGCTCGGGCGCATCCGCGGCAAGCTCGACGACGCGCTGCGCTCGGCCCCCAGCGCCGCCGGCATGGCCGAGGCGGCGCACGGCGCCATCGCCGACATCGACGACCTCACCCAGCTGTTCGAGAAACTGCTGTACATCGCCGAAGCGGAGTCGGGCATGCGCGACCGCCAATTCGGCACGGTCGACCTGAGCGAAATCGCGCTCGACATGGTCGAACTGTACGACGCGACGGCCGAGGAGCGCGGCGCCATCCTCAGCAACGCGACGCCGCGGCCGGTGCCGGCCCGGGGCGACCGCAACCTGCTCGCCAGCGCCGTCGCCAGCCTGATCGACAACGCCATCAAGCACACCGGCGCCGGCACCACCGTGATCGTGCGCACCTTCACGGCCGGCGCGCTGGCCACCATCGAGGTGCGCGACGACGGCCCCGGCATTCCAGCGGCGGAACTGCCGCGCGTGACCGAGCGCTTCTACCGGCTCGACCGCAGCCGCAACCGGCCCGGCAACGGCCTCGGCCTGTCGATCGTCGCCGCCATCGTCACGCTGCACCGCGGCACGCTCAGCTTGCACGACGAGGCCGGGCTGGTCGCCAGGATCGCCTTGCCGGCGGCCGAACCGGCGGTGGCGGTCGCCGCAGCCTAGAACGCACTGTGCGCCGGCCCGCTGCCGGCCACCTTCGGCCAGCGCGGCACCAGCGAACTGATCTACTTGGTGGGGCTGTACGCAATGGTCTCGACCACGCTGAACGGCTTCAACGTGCCGGTACCCGAACGTGAATAAGCGCGCCGCCGACTTGCGCCCGGCCGCCGCCCCGCCCGAGGTGCCGCGTCCCTGCGCCACCGACTTCGGCAGCATCGCATGGGACGGCGGCCTGGTGTCGAACACCCCGCTCGACTGGGTGCTGTCGGCGCGCTCGGGCCTGGACACGCTGGTGCTGCAGGTGGACCTGTGGAGCCGACGACGCCGGCGTCACCTTGTCGCATCCGAACGTTCTGGCCCTGCCGACGATCGAACAGAGTCCGGCCATTTACGATTTCCTGACCGCGCGCCACCAGGCTGCGCAGTCCAACCCACAGAAGGAGCTGACTATCATGAACCTGCAGGACAAGATCGCCGTCGTCACCGGCGCGGCCAGCGGCATCGGCAAGAACATCGCCAAGGTATTTATGGACAACGGCGCCAAAGTCATCATCGCCGACCTCAACATCGCCGGCGCCGAGGCGACCGCGCGCGAATTCGACCCGTCCGGCCTGCGCGCCCAGGCCGTGGCGATGGACGTCACCAGCGAAGAGCAGGTCGACGCCGGCATCGCCGCCGCCGCCGCCCACTTCGGCGGCATCGACATTCTGGTGTCGAACGCCGGCATCCAGATCGTCGCCCCGCTCGACAGCTTCCAGTTTTCGGACTGGAAGAAGCTGCTGGCGATCCACCTCGACGGCGCCTTTCTCACCACCCGCGCCTGCCTCAAGCTGATGTACGCGCAGGGGCGCGGCGGCAGCGTCATCTACATGGGCTCGGTCCACTCGAAAGAGGCCTCGGTGCTGAAGGCGCCCTACGTCACCGCCA
>CXWL01029089.1_pt1 | contig 10638 bp, 9 predicted proteins | sample 590931 | NCBI WGS metagenome assembly CXWL01 (sample SAMEA3498368, study PRJEB10139) | groundwater metagenome | biome: water well; material: biofilm material | place: Germany | collected 2015-04-27 | reverse complement strand
GCAACCGGGATGCCGCGGCGTTCCAAGGCTTCTTCGTATCGCCATAGTTCGGCGCCTGTCGGCGCGAGCAAGGCGATGTCGCCCGGTTGGCAGAGGCGCGGAGTGCCGGTCCGGCGATCGACAATTTTCTGCCCGTCGATCAGCCGGGCGCAAAGGTCGGCAACTGCCTCGGCTTCACCGTCCCGTTGCTGCTCCACCTTCGCTTTGCCATCCTCGCCTGCAACCGCGACGTCGAGGGCGGCTACGCATACGCGTTCGGCGGGATCGGAGTGGAAGGCATCGAGGGCCGTGAAGCCTGGCTGACCATCGGCAGAGAGTACGGCTTCGAAGCGCGCGTTGACGAAGGTCAGAATGGAAGCGCACGACCGGAAGTTGGTCGAGATAGAGAGCAAGCTTTCCTGACTGTGCGCGATAAACGCGCTGCGAGCCTGTACATAGGCGCCGACGTCGGCACCGCGAAAGCGGTAGATCGCCTGCTTCGGATCGCCCACGAGAAACAGCGCGCCCGGGCGGATTCGGAAATCTGCCCAATCGTCGCCTTCATGCTGCGGATCACCGCACAGCCGCCAGAAGATCTCGGTCTGGAGTGGATCGGTGTCCTGGAACTCATCGACGAGGACGTGGGCAAAACGCTTGCCCAGCGCCTGGCGCACGGCCTCATGACTGCGCAACAGGTCACGCGCGGCATAGATCAGATCGTCGAAATCGAGCTGCGCGCTGGAACGCTTGTAATTGCGGTAACGCTCGAGGATTGGAGCGGCTTCTGAGACAAGCGCAGCCAGAACGTGGCCGGCAATCGCCTGCTGCATCGCAGCCCACGTCGCGCAGCATTTCACGTAGAGATCGTCGGCGGCGATGTTGAGCTGCTCACCATCGGCTTTGGACAAACCGGCCTGCTTCGCCGCTTCGACCCATTTCCCCTTCTTGCGGTAGGCGGCGAATCCACCGGTCTTGGTGCATACATCCGGATGGGCGCGCGCAACCAGCAACTGAACAAGGCCCGCGGGTGATTGGGGTTCGGCAACCGCGGCTACCGTTTCTGCCATCTGCGCGAAGCCTGCCGCATAGGTGGCTGTCTCGGGCTCGTGGGCCGAAGCGTTCTCGATGAAGTCGCCCAAGGCCGTGGCCGCCTGTTGGAATTCGGCCATGAGTGGAGCAAACGGGGAGGGCGCAGGTGCCTTGAGAGTTCGCCTGCTGCGCAAATTGGCCGCGATCTTGTGAAGCAGCTCGACCGTGCTCTTCGGATTGTAGAGCACCATTTCGGCAATGATGCCGCCGTGTTCGCCGGATAGCCGCTCTCGCAGCCAGCCATCGACGATTTCGAGAAACGCAAGGTCAGCCAGGTTCCGATCCATGACCGTCGCGCCAGGATCGATGTCTGCCTCAGCCGGGTAGGGCTTGATGAGGCGCTGGCAGAAGCCGTGAATCGTCGAGCAGGTGACTTCATCGATCGCCGCGCTCGCGGTGACGAGATTGCTGCGCTGAGCATCGCTGAGGCCATCGGGAAGCGCGACTTTCAGCTCTGGCGCGATCCGACCTTCGCTCAACTCCGCGACAAACTCCCTGACGCGCGACACCAATTCGCTTGCCGCCAGTTCGGTAAATGTCACCGCAGCGATGGCGCGCGGAGAGGTTCCCTCCGCGAGCATTACGGCGATACGCCCCGCCATAACCGCGGTTTTGCCCGAGCCAGCGCCGGCCTCGACAAGGATCGAGCGAGTATGCCGACCAATTGCATCGAAGCGGGCACCGTCGTCCTTCAGTTGCGCAGACATGGTCGTCATCACTCCGCCTCCCACACCTGAGCCGCATCGCCGAGCATTGCTGCCGCGATTGGACGCTTGCGTTTGCAGTAGGTTGGGCCGGCGTTTGCGGGCAGGGCGAAGGCGAGATCGTCGTAATCATCGCCGGTATCGGGGCCCGGGATTGCCAATCCGGATTGCAGGTTCGACCGGGCGGCAACGAGGTAGCCGGTGACCTCGGACAATACGGCGTCGGGATCGTCGAGTTGGAGGTCCAGGTTCTCCCGAGGATACAACAGCGAAGCGGTTATGCTCACATCCTCGCCCAACAAGGATTTAACGGCGAAGCCATAGAGACAGCGTTGAAGCTCCTTGCCCCCGTTGAGGCGAATGGCCGACCGTGGTGCGCGCCCGGTCTTATAGTCTCGCACAATGGCGCGCTTGCCATCGTCAAGAATGTCGAGGCGGTCGATGTACCCCTTGATCGCAAAGCCTGCGCCGGGAATTTCGACCCTGGTGCTCGGATCCCAGGGAATGGCCCCGTCCGATTTGGCCGTAGAACCACCAAACGGCACCTCGGCAAAACTTTGCGCTCCCGCCAGTTCCTGATTGCCATAGGTCAGGGCATTGCTTGCCGTCATTCGAGCGTCTGAGAGCGTGCGCGTCCAGATGATCGCCGGCGGCACCGGACGTTCACTTTCCCAATCGGCCGCCACTCGGGCTGCGGCATTTTCGACCAATTCGTCGACAACTTGCGCCGTTGCGCTGCCGAGCCCGCCGGCGGCCTCGATGCTCTGGAGGGCGATGTCGAGCACCATGTGGACAAGGTCGCCCATTTCCAGCGGATCGAGCACCAACGGTTCGGCCCCGGCGTCAGGGGCGCTCCAGTGGAGTCCATAAACCCAGACAAAGCCGAGAGGGTTGCGGAGCAAGCGTCGCAGCGAACTGGCTGACTGCGTGCGATCGAGAACGGCCTGGATCAGGGGATGGTCTGGCCTCACCTTGCCATCGTGAGCGGTAATCTCCTCTCGCTTCCAATCCCGCCAGCAGGCCAAGGCGCTGACCGCTTGGGGATAGCCGCGAAACTCTTCCGTTCTGGCCATCAACCGATCGGTCTCGCTGAAAGCATGAAGCGGAACCGCATTGCGACGAAGGTACATCTCGGTGCCAAGTCCGGCGAGCAGCGGACTACGTCCGAGGAGCCGGCCATCGCTGTCACGGCGGGCACGAGAAAGTACGAGCTGGCCGGATGTCGTCGCCATAATAGTCTCGAAATCGCGCCTATCCGCCTGGTTGATCGGAAGTGGATCGAGCACATGGGTTGGGATGATGTGATCGGGGATCAAGCGGTCTTCAGAAATGCCACGCGGCCAACGCGAGGAATTCAAGCCAATCAGCCGGACAAACCGGCGCGGTGAGGCGGCAAGCGCACTTGCTGGCATCCACGTAACCGAGACGCAGGAGTCGAGGCCGTCATCCTGCTTCAGGTTTTCCAGCGAAGTGTCGATCGATGCGGCCGGGCCGGCCATGAGTGCCTTGCGCCAAATCGCGAGCGCGCGGCCTGAGAGAAAGGCCGGGCCGATTTCATCGGCAGCGTCGGGTCCTTTCGCGAGCTGTTCGATCGCGAACTTCAGAGCAGGTGAATGGTCGCTTCCATCCGGCCAATCTTCGGCTACGAGACCCGACAACAGCCGGTTCCACGCAGCTGACGTCGCCATCGGTGCATCGGTTGGCAAGACGCGCAGCCACCCTTCAGGCAGGACTGAAAGTGCGGGGCCATCCGAGCAGAGTGCGGCGAGGCGGCGGATACGGGTCTGCGACAGGCCGCGAACGAGAATGTCGGCCAGTGCCGCAGCGGCCTGACCATCGCGGGTCGTGACTGTCCGAACGCCATGGACAAAGTGCAGGTCGATGTTCGCATCAGACCGCAACGCCAGGAAATGATCGTCATATTCGGCAGTCGACGCCGCTGCGATTGCGATTTCGTGCGGGGCGACATCGCCGGATGCCAGAAGGGATCGTACCCAGCGCAACGCCTCGATAGCCTCGTGGAGACCCGAGGCGGCGCTTGCGACGCTGACCTCGGGATGCTGGGCCGCAGCTTCGACTACCTTTATCGCGGATCCCGCCAACCAGGCCGGAATCCGGCGCGGCCCGGCATTCCACGTCACCGGAATCTTGGTCGCGAGCTCGATCAGCAATGGGCGCCAGCACGGCGATAGCTCGGTCAATCCCTCAACGGTCAGGGCGCCGAGCACCTTCTGAGAATGATGAATCCGGCTCCGCGCGCAGGCGACGATATCCATCGGCCTGAGCATTCCCGCGGGAAGTTCGGCCAAAACAGCAGCTTCGAGGTGGGCCAGCGCCTCTAGCCTGGGATGGTCTCCTGCGCGTGCGGAGAGGTCGATCCCAGCCCGCCAAACCTTGTGAAGAGTGTCGGCTGCAGCGTTGACCATACCGGGGAGTGACTTGATGTTTTCCAACTCACCGAGCGGCGTATTGGGAAGCACTGACTGCAACGTCGAGCGAAGCGTTTCGTCGTCAATCGGCTTGATGAAGCCTCCGGCCAACCGCACCGCTGCCTGCTCGAAGGACATGATCTGGGTGCCATGATGCCGATATCGTGCAGCATGCAGCCGCTCGCAGCGCATGGCATGTCTTCCGTGGCACACAATAGTTGAGCGACAAGCAGCATTCACAATCGATTTCCTTCTGACAAGCAGTCAGCAAACTAAATGATCTTGCTACGCCGACTTGGCGCACAGGATCGTGAATCTTGTGATTATTGGCAGCCCCCTACGAGTACCGCTCATACAAGCCTTTTGATGATCGGATGCAAGGTGCCCGAACGGCATTTTTATCGGATTCAAGCTTGCTGCGACCGGTTCTGTCGTGGAGACTGTCTCCAAGGTCCGACCGGAAGTCCGGATTCGGCCGAGGGGCGGCGGGGGAAATTCATGGGATTGTTCAACCGGATCTTTGCCGGGCAAAAGATCGACGAATGGGCGTCCGATTACACCCTCGTCGCTGCGAGAACGCTCAATCAGGTTGCGGCCGATCTGATCGTGTCTGCCGAAGATGAGATCGCCAAGGTCGGCCTGAAAGACGGGCTGTTCAGCCAGGCCACCTTCATCCAGGAGCGTATCGCGCCAATGGTGCGATCTGTGGCGGAACCCGTCGCCATCGAGATCCTCGACGAGGCGAACACGGCTCTCCTTGAACTGGTTGAGGAGCAGGCCGTTTGGGTGCGGGGGCCAGAGCATGCGGAGAAACCGGAAGGTGCCTTCGAGGGGGCAAGGGATGTCGCGGCGGCCGCGGTTCCGTTGGCTGCGGGGGTGGCTACCGCTGCTGCCCTTCCATTCGCAGCCGTGACGACCACGACGGCCTGGCTCGGGTTGGTGACCACCACAGCTATAAGTTGGCCGGTGGTGCTGGGCGGCGGTGCCCTTGCCGGATTGGGTCTTGCTACCGGCGTCTTTAACACAGCTAAGATACGCGATCGCACGTTGGTCCGTCTGCGAAAGCGGGTGCGAGGGTTCATCGTCGCCTCGTTGATCGACGGAAGCGAACAGTCTCCTGCAATCCTGCAGCAACTCGCGACCGAATTTAACCGAGCCGCCAAGCGGGCGAAGTCCCTATGATCGGCTCGCTTGCCAACACGCTGCTGCGTGAGATTCCCGGTCACCTTCTGGCCGGCGTTGCCTCGGGCGAATACCGCGTCTCGGGCTCCATCATCCAGTCCGTCACCTCGGGAAGGATCGTCGGGCATTTGCAAGAGACCTCGGCGCTCTCTTCGTTGCTGAGTTCCGGCCCCCTGGGGTTGCCCCAGTTGGCGCTCGAGGCCGTGAGCGTCGTCCAGAACGAACAGATCAAAGCTGCGATCGCGGTGGTGCAGTCGCTGCAGGTCGCCAACCTCGCATTGAGCGGCATATCGATTGGGGTGTCGATTGCGGGAACCGCCCTGCTTGCCCGTCGGATCGCGCGCGTTGAGCAGAAGGTCGATGCCATCCTTCCCGGACTAGCAGCAATTGCACGAGGGATTGAGGGTTTGCGAACCGAGCGAATTGCGGAAGATTTCACACGGCTTCGCACTCTGGCCGACCAGGTCGAGGAAGCATGGCTTCCATCCGCCACCCACACCGAATGGACGGCTATTGCCCGGGATTCCCATTTTCTCGCAGACAGCTTCGAACGCCGTGCCCGTGACGTTGACGATGCCAGTGATCGTCTTTGTGGCGAACCCTTCGTGGATGCCTATCCATTGGCTTCGGGACTGCGCATTACCGCGAGGTTGGCCGCAGGCCAGGATAACATGGCCCGTCAGGCCGCTACGGCTCGTACCCACACGCTTCTGGCGCTTGGCGAGCCCGTGCGCCTTGGCCGGTTGGTCCTCGCAGCTTCGCCAGGCAATGACCTGGCGGCAACGCCGCAGTGGCAAGAGCGAATGGATCAGCGAACCGAAGACTTTCGCACCATCGTCAAATCAGCGCGCGAACGCGAACTCGCCGCGGCCGCCAGCGCGGAGACGCTGGAAGAATTGGCAAGGCAGGAGATCTCCGGACGCGACTGGCTGGAAGCCTCGCGATCCGAGGACAGCAGCCCTCTGCTATTCCTGCCGGTAGGGCCCTTCGACCTGCAAGGGGAAACGCCGTGACCCAGAGGATGGCCAAGCTCGATCGCACGCTGAAGCTCGTTCATATGCTGTGCGACAGCGGGGAAGGCCTGACCCTGGACGAGATGGCTGCCGGGCTCGGGGTTACCAGGCGAACCGCCGAGCGCCTGCGCGACGTGATCGCGCTTCATTTCGATGTCGTCGAGGACAGCGATGGACGAACCAAACGGTTTCGCATTCGAGACGCGCTGAGGCGGGTGTACACGCGTCCCACGGCTGCCGAGATCGCGGCACTCCAGGCTGAAGCCGACGCTCGCAATCGCGAGATGGCACCTCAGGCAGCACTGCTCTCCAGCCTGCTCGACAAGACAAAAGCTGCATTGGATGATCGCGAGAAGCGAAGGGTCGATCCGGACCTGGAAGCCTTGGTTCGCCTTCAGCGCAGCAGGGTTCCCGCCGGGCCGGCCGTCGTCGCCGACCCGGAAAATCTAGCTGCTATCCAGGGCGCCATCATGGCAGGGCAATGTGTGGAATTCGATTATCGCGCTGACGGGGCTGATCTCTCACGATGGCGCCGCGTGATACCCTTTGGCCTTGTGCATGGTCCGATCACGTACTTGATCGGCAAAATGCCCGATCGAGATGCCGACCCTGTTCCCTTCCGTCTGGATCGGATGAAAAACGTGCGTGCGGCCAACACGTCGGGACTGCCTCCAGAGGACTGGGACCTCGACCGGTGGCTGTCTCAAAGCTTTGGCATCTGGCGGGAGGAAGATCACGAAGTCGTGTTGCGCGTGCTCCCATCCTCCGTCGAACGCGCACGGCAATGGCGCTTCCATCCCGCTCAGGAGCTGGAAGAAACGGCTGAGGGCCTAACCGTAAGGTTCAGGGCTGGCGGCCTCCGAGAAATTGCCGAGCATCTTTTTACATGGGGCGGGGAGGTTGTGATCGAAGGCCCCGACGCGCTCCAAACGGTTATGCGGGAGCGACTGGAGGCGGCCAACGCATGCCTGCGACCGCTTTTGACGCAGCACGACGTTAGGGCAGGGACATGAGAAAACCCGATTCTGTTTCTGCGCTCGCTGATTTCGGCCGCGTTCGGTTGTCGAAGTCGTTCTTCATGCGCGATTTCCTATTCTCCGACATTGCAGCGGTACATGGCCTGAGCAACGTGCCCGACGACCCTCATCTGGCGATCGCCGCGGGAAGCAGGCTTTGCGAGGAACTGCTCGAGCCGTTGCAGGATAGGTTTGGCCGCATCGCCATTCGTTCGCGTTTCGCTCGTGCGAAGTGAACGGGCTGGGCAACGAGATGCAGGCCGCAGGGAAGAGCGGGTACAATTGTGCTTCTAACGAAGCCAATTTTGCCGGGCACATTTGGGATCTACGCGATGCCAAAGGCCGGATGGGTGCCACGGCGTGCGTCGTCGTTCCAGCATTTTGGGACGCATTCCAGGCAGAGGGGGATTGGCGCAAGCTTGCCTGGTGGATCCACGATCACCTGCCCTATTCGAGCCTCTATTTCTTCCCGAAGTTCTGGGCCGTGAACATCGTCTGGTGCGAGGAGCCGGAGCGACGGATCGACAGCTATACCTATCCCAAGGGCTGTTTGACCAAGGTGGGCATGCCGAATAATTCCGGATCACACGAGCAGGATTGGGCTGGCATCGAGGCAGCAATGGTCCACGGATTTGTGTGAAGGGGCACCGGGCATGATGATTCCAGGTCAGCTGATCACCGCCGTCGATATGGCCATCGCGAGCGGAATCGATCCCAAGCGCTTTCGCGCAGCCCTTAGAGCTGCGGCCCTCGGCTGGCATCCGCACAACGGGCGTTGGGAGGTCGTGAGAGGAAGCGAACAGCACCATGACATGAAAAGGGTCATGGATCGCCTGGGCGAAGGAGGCTCCCACATCCGGTCAACGTCAAAAGCGGCGCAAGACGTTTCCCGGACAGCAAACCGCGACGAGCATTATGTGCTCGATCTCTGCGACGCGGTTCTCGGACTGAAGGCCGTCCGCCAGCATTGCTTTCCGTTTCTGACCGGAGATCCTGATCGGCGTGGTTACCGGAAGCCTTTGCCTGTCGACGGCTTTTACCCGGCTCTCAGCCTCGTCGTGGAATATCATGAGCGCCAGCACCGCGAACGAGTGGGATTTTTCGACGACAAGCCGACGGTTTCCGGTGTGCCTCGGGGGCAGCAGCGCCGACGATATGATGAGCGTCGCGCCGATTTGCTGCCGAAGCATGGCTATAGGCTAATCGTTCTCGAGGTGGATGAATTTGCCCATGACAGAGCCAAGCACCTGCTCAAGCATTCCAACGACAAAGAGATCGTAAGCAGACGCCTTCAGGACTTCAGGACACAGGCCGGCTCAGGTTCAGTTTTATCTGCTGATTAATGCAAAATGAGGCATGGTGCGTAAATGGCTACTGAACCACGTGCCCCCAGACTTGCCGTGTTGATTGATGCGGACAATGCCTCTTCGCGAATCGCCCCCCGTCTCTTTGAAGAGATTGCGAAAATCGGCGAAGCCAGCGTACGGCGCATTTACGGCGATTTTTCGGGAACCAGGCTGAAGTCTTGGGCCGACGTCCTCGCGCCACATGCCATTAAGGCACATCAGAACTTTGCGTACACCAGCGGCAAAAATGCCTCGGACATAGCCTTGGTCATTGACGCGATGGATCTGCTGCACACCGGCAGGTTCGATGGCTTTTGTCTCGTTTCTTCCGACAGCGACTTCACCGGTCTGGCATCGCGCATTCGCGAGCAAGGCGTCGATGTCTATGGATTCGGGGAACAGAAGACCCCTGAAAGCTTCCGCCAAGCCTGCCACAGGTTCATCTATTCGGAAAACCTGTTGCCGGAGGCGCCAACTCCGGACGAGCCAGGACGGCCTGATACGCGCCCCGCGAATGTCAGGAAGCCGCCGACTTCTGCGGCGCCCTTAATCCGGACCGCAATCTCGCAGCTTGACGATGAGGAAGGTTGGGTTCCCCTCGGCCGGGTTGGCCAGCGCCTGGCTGCGCTCGCGTCCGATTTCGATCCGAGAACATATGGCCAGAGCAAACTCAGCGATCTGGTTGAAAAGGCCGGGGGGTTTGATTCGCGCAGGACCGACGCCGGCCACCTCCAGATTCGCGTGCTTCCGAATGCCAAGGCGAAGTCGCCCAAGGCAAAGCAGTCTAAACCTGCATGACCGAAGAGCTACCCGAACTCTTTCTTTCCAAGATCGCTGATGGCGGCTTCGTCCACGCCGGTAGATGGGACTTGAACGCCGAAGGGATGCTGATTTTCGCGGGCAATGCGCCGAAGCTTCCCGGCGTCTACATTTTCGTGCAGGCCGAAAGAGCGCGGTATGTCGGCATCGCGTCGAGAAGCCTCGCGCAGCGGCTTTATATGTACGGCCGCCCCGGCATTAGCCAGCGAACCAATATTCGCCTGAACGCGGCTCTCCGCGACGAGCTCGCAATCGGCAGCATCGTCGATGTCTATGTGGCAAACCCGCCCGACCTCGAATGGAATGGGTGGAAAGTGTCTGGCGCGGAAGGTCTCGAAGCCGCGATCATTCGCAGCTTCCGATTGCCCTGGAATCGGCGAGGGACGATTCCAACGCAGATGTCCTCGGCATTGACGGGACGCCCACCGACCAATTCGGCCGAAAGCGCGGTCCCCTCTGGATCCGTGGTTCCCGATCGAAGAACGACAACCGCCGACCGCATTCGCGACTATGCCGAGAGCCGGTTCTTCGATCCGGCCCGGGATGCTGGCCAGTCCATTGTTGAAATCTCAGCACGGGAAATTCACGATGCGCTCGGGCTGCGTAACGCGTTCCCCTCGGTTTGCCAGGCACTCGGCGGGAGAAAGATCGCTGAACTGTGCCGGGTAAACCTCACCCGACGAATTGGCCCCAGCAACAGCTCGACGACTGCCTATGTTTACGAATTGCTCGACTAAGATGGCCTGTGCCTCCCAAAGCACATGGACACCGCCGCTCGCGTCGGCTCGCTGATCTCGCCGGGGCTACAGTGGCGCTGCGATGTATCGACACTCATTCGGGCGAGAGCATTCATGCGTTCGAATTTGCGCCAAAGGATTGGCAATCGCTAGCTGCCCAAAATGCGCGCGAACGGCATCTCCGCGCACCTTGCTGTCAGGCTGAGATCATACTCAGGCGTTCCACGCTCGGCACGCAGCACTTCGTGCACAGGTTTCGCGGCGCCTGCACGAACGCGCCGGAAAGCGAAGACCATCGTCAAGTGAAGCGTGTGATTGTCGAGG
>CXWL01009101.1_pt1 | contig 10638 bp, 14 predicted proteins | sample 590931 | NCBI WGS metagenome assembly CXWL01 (sample SAMEA3498368, study PRJEB10139) | groundwater metagenome | biome: water well; material: biofilm material | place: Germany | collected 2015-04-27 | reverse complement strand
CGGGCGACTGATGATCCAGACCTTCGAACCCGCGCACGTCGTGGTGCAGGCCGCGGTGATGGCCGACCCCGGGCGCGTGGCCGCCGCCGAGGCGGCGCGTCGTCGCGAGCTCGGTCTGCCGCCGTTCGGCGCACTCGCCCGCATCAGTGGAGCAGGGGCGGCCGACTTCGTCGCGGCCACCGGCTTGGCCGCCGCCGAGGATCACGACGGCGTGCTGGTTCGAGCTGATACCTGGGACGAGCTCGGCCCGCGGCTCGCGGCGACGCCGCGACCGAAGGGGTCGCGGCTACGAGTCGAGGTCGATCCCGCCAGACGTTGACCGTCGGCCGGGCGCGGTTGGGCCGCTCACCCTCAGCAGCCTGAAACCGGCACCGGTGGCCACCCGCTCGGCGCGATGGCCTGTCTCGTTCAACCAGCGTTGCAGCGAATCGGCGCCGAGGTGCTTCTGCACCACGAGAAGTGCGTCTGCGCCCGTCTGCAGCCGCATCAGCCACATCGTGAGCATCGCGTGCAGCGCCGGCTTTCCGATCCGGATCGGCGGGTTGCTCCACAGCGCCTCGAACCGCAGGCCGGGATCGACATCGTCGGGATGCAAGACCGTGACGTTCGTTGTGCCGTGACGCGCCGCGTTCAGGGCGCACAACTCGCGGGCGCGCCCGTTGACGTCGACCGCCCAGATCGTCGCCGCGGGGGAGCGACGTGCCATGGTGATCGCCATCGCCCCGGTGCCGCAGCCGAGATCGAGCAGGTTGCCCGTCGGAGGTGGAGGGGCGGCCTTCAGCAGCAGCAGCTTCGTACCTGTGTCGACGCGGTCGTAGCCGAAGACGCCGCGATCGGTCGTGAGCGTGAGCGAGCCGTCGGGGAGCGCCCACACCACATCGCGTGGCGCCGACTCGACGGTCGGGTCCTCCTCGAAGTACTGGGTCACGAAGTGCTCTCCGATGTCGGTGGCCTGCCGCTGGGGGCGTGGCGCAGTTTGCTCACTCGGTAGCCTGGCACGCATGGGGTACACGATCCGCACCTTCGGAGACCCGGTGCTGAGGACGAAGGCCGCGTCGGTCACCGACATCGACGGCAAGATCGCCCGCCTCGTCGACGACATGTTCGACACGCTCTACGCCAGCGATGCCGGCATCGGGCTCGCCGCGCCGCAGATCGGTGTGCAGAAGCAGATCTTCGTGTGGGACATGGACGACGAACCGATGGTCGTCATCAACCCGGAGATCGTCGAGAGCAGTGGTGAGTGGGTGTACGACGAGGGCTGCCTCAGCATCCCCGGGTTGTACGTGGAGATGATGCGCCCGAACGAGGTGCTCATGCGCGGCATCGACCTCGATGGCAACGTGGTCGAGATCGAGGCCGGTGAGCTCGCCGGCCGTTTGTTCCAGCACGAGCTCGATCACCTGAACGGCGTGTTGATGTTCGACCGGATGGAACCCGCCCAGCGCAAGGAGGCAATGGCCGAGTACCGCCGGCTGAGCGAATCGGCCGCGGCGCCTGCGCCGAAGCGCCGACTCCGCCTCACATGACCCGATCGTCGCCGGGGCTGCCGCGGCTGGTGTACTTCGGCACGCCGGCGATGGCGGTGCCGCCGCTCGAGGCCTTGGTTGCGGCGGGCTTCGCCGTGTCGTGCGTGGTCACCCGGATCGACAAGCGGCGCGGACGTGGCGGAGAGCTGGTTCCTAGTCCGGTCAAGGCCGCCGCGCTCCGACTCGGGCTGCGGGTGGTTCATTCCGTCGACGAGGCCATCGTCGTCGCCCGCTCCTCCGGTGCCGAGCTCGGCGTCGTGGTTGCCTTCGGTCAGCTGATCAAGCCCGATGCGCTCGCTGCCCTGCCGATGGTGAACCTGCACTTCTCGCTGCTGCCCCGGTGGCGTGGTGCAGCGCCCGTGGAACGTGCGCTGTTGGCGGGCGACACCCTCACCGGTGTCTGCCTGATGCAGCTCGACGAGGGCCTCGACACCGGACCGATCCACGCAGTCGTCGAGGTGCCCATCGGGGCCGACGAGACGGGTGCATCGTTGCGAAGTCGGCTGGTCGAGGTCGGCACGGCATTGCTGGTCGATCAGCTCACCGTCGGGCTCGCTGCACCCGTTGGCCAGGTCGGAGATGCCACCTATGCAGGCAAGCTCGCTCCGTCCGATCTGCGGCTCGATTGGTTGCGGCCGGCCGTGGAGCGACATCGGATCGTGCGGCTCGGCGGGGCCTGGACCACGCTGCGCGGCAAGCGGCTGAAGGTGCTCGAAGCCGATCTCGTCGACCCTGCCGGGTCGGGCGACACGCTCGACGGCGATCTCGCCGGCGGGCTTCGACTCAGGGTCGTGCAACCGGAGGGAAGGGCGGCGATGCAGTTCGCCGCGTTCTCGAACGGCGCCAGGCTGATGCCGGGCGAGCCGCTCGGCCGGGACTGATCGCAAGAAGGGGTGAGCGCAGGCCGAGTGATGAGGCGTGCCCACCTGGCTCACCGCGTCGGACCGCGTCCGAACCCGACGGCCGGTCATCGACTGAGGGACGCCCCCGGCTCGGGCGGCATCGAGGCGCCGGCGCGGCACACTGATGCGGTGTCGACCGCTCGTGAGCTCGCCCTGCACTGCCTGCAACGCATCGACCACGACGGGGCCTACGCCAACCTCGTCGTGCCGGCGGCGTTGAGTGGCTCTACGCTCGACCAGCGTGATCGGGGCTTCGTCACCGAGCTCGTCTACGGCACCACGAGGATGAGGCGGGCATGCGATGCGCTGGTCGACCGGTTCGTGCTCGCCGAGCCCGAACCAGCGGTGCGCACCCTGCTGCGCCTCGGCGCGTATCAGCTGCACTTCGCAGGCGTGCGCCCGCATGCCGCTGTCGCCGAGACGGTGGCCCTGGCTCCGAAGCGGTTGCGGGCCTTTGCCAACGCGATCCTCCGCAACGTGTCGCGCACTGCGATGGTGTGGCCAGACCGGGCCACGGAGCTGAGCTATCCGCAGTGGATGTTCGATCTCCTCACCGCGGAGCTCGGCGACGATGCGCTGCCTGTGATGCAGCGGATGAACGAACCGCCGCCGGTGTCGGTTCGCGACGACGGGTACGTGCAGGACCGCGCCTCGCAGTGGGTTGCCGCGTCCGTGGGTGCGGCGCCGGGGGAGCGAGTGCTCGACATGTGTGCTGCGCCGGGTGGAAAGGCCACGGCGATGGCCGCCCGCGAGGGGGCCGATGGCGCATTCGTCGTGGCGGCCGATGTCGCCGCACAACGGGTGCACCTGATCGGCTCCAACGTCGCCCGCCTTTCGGCCGCCGTCGCGCCGGTGGTGGCCGACGGCACCAGCTCCCCGTTCGTTGCCGGCTCGTTCGACCGGGTGCTGCTCGATGCCCCGTGCTCCGGCCTGGGAGCATTGCGCCGCCGACCCGACGCCCGCTGGCGGATCACTGCGCCCGACATCGACAACCTCGTGCTGCTCCAAGGTGCGCTCCTGAACCAGGCGGCGACGCTCGTGCGCCCCGGCGGCGCGTTGGTGTACAGCGTGTGCACCCTGACTGCGGCCGAATCGATCAACCACACGGTTCCGGACGGCTTCGACGTCGATACCGCCGAGCCGACCGGCGCCTGGGAGCCGTTCGCGCACGGATGGCGCGTGCTGCCACATCATCACGACACCGATGGCATGGTGCTGATTCGATACCGTCGGCGGTCATGAGCGAGCCGGCGAAGTACGCCAAGGTCCTGACCGTCAGCGACGGCGTGGTGCACGGCGCCCGCGACGACGAAAGTGGTCGGGCGCTGGTCGAGCAGCTCACCAACGCCGGCTTCGACGTGGTCGAGCATCGTGTCACCGCCGACGGCTCCGATGCGGTGGAACACGTGCTCATCGAGATGTGCGATGGATTCGCCGGCGTCGTCGTGTCCACCGGTGGCACGGGCTTCGCACCCCGTGACCAGACGCCGGAAGGTACTCGCAGGGTGATCGACCGAGAGGCGCCCGGGCTCGCCGAGGCGATGCGGCTCGTCAGCCCGCTCGGACGTCTGTCGCGTGGCGTTGCCGGAATCCGTGGTCGCGCCATCATCTGCAACACGCCGGGCTCGCCAAAGGGATGCGTCGAACAACTTGCGGCGATCCTCGATGTGCTGCCGCACGCGCTCCGCCTGCTCAATTCCGAGCCCACCTCTCACTGAGGGGATAGCCTGCGGCCTCGTGCTGCGGCTCGTCCTCCCCAAAGGTTCGCTCGAACGGGCCACGCTCGAACTGTTCGAGGCAGCCGACCTGCCTGTGGTGCGCTCGTCGTCGGTCGACTACAAGGCATCCATCGACGATCCACGTATCGCCGAGGTGCGCATCCTGCGCCCGCAGGAGATCGCCGCGTACGTGGCCGAGGGCCTTTTCGACATCGGCATCACCGGTCGTGATTGGGTGGAGGAGACCGCCAGCGACGTCGTGAGCCTCGGCGAGATGCGCTACTCGAAGACCACCTCGCTCCCGATCAGGGTCGTCGTTGCCGTGGCCGGCGATTCCCCGGCCGAGCGGATCGAAGACCTTCCCGACGGCCTCAGGGTGAGCACCGAGTACCCCGAGCTGACGCGGCGGTTCTTCGCCTCGAAGGGCATCGACGCCGACATCCGGCTGTCGTACGGGGCGAGCGAGGCGAAGATCCCCGACATCGCCGACTGCATCGTCGACATCACCGAGACCGGTCGAGCCCTTCGGGCCGCCGGCTTGCGCATCATCGACACGATCCTGCTCAGCTACACCGAGGTGATCGCCAACCGCGATTCCCATGCCGATCCTGCAAAACGTCACGCCATGAACCAGCTGATGACCTTGCTCAACGGCACCCTCGATGCAAGGGGGAAGGTGCTCGTCAAGCTCAACGTCGGCGCCGAGCAGCTCGACGAGGTGCTGGCGCTGCTGCCGTCGCTCAAGGCACCCACGGTCAGCGAGCTCGCCGGCGACGGCGGGTTCGCGGTCGAGACCGTGGTCGCCAAGAACCAGATCAACACCTTGATCCCCGCGCTGAAGGATGCGGGGGCGTCGGGCATCCTCGAGTTGCCGATCTCGAAGATCATCCCGTGAACGGGACGTGCCGCGGCGTGGTAGAGCAGTTCGATGCCACCGTCGGGCTCGGCGAGATCCGCGCCGACGACGGATCGCTCGTGCCGTTCCACTGCATCGCGGTCGCCGACGGGTCGCGAACGATCGAGGTCGGCGCGCGGGTGCGGTTCCAGTTCCTCGCCAAGCTCGGCCGATACGAGGCCGCTTCGATCACACCGGCATGAACGAGCGCGACCAACGGATCCTGGCGGTCATCCGTTCGCTGCACGCCGGCGAGGTGAGCACCTACGGTGACATCGCCGAGGATGCCGGTTACCCGAAGCTCAGTCGGCTCGTCGGGCGGCTGCTGGCGACGAGTCGCGACGCCGATCTGCCCTGGTGGCGGGTGGTGAACTGCCAGGGACGGCTGGTTCCCGGACATGAGCGGGTGCAGGCGGCGCAGCTCAGGAGGGAGGGAGTGGTGGTGCGCGATGGTCGCGTCCGTTGCGCCGGATCGGGCCGATTCGCGAGTCGAGCACCCGAGTGATTCGCGCCACCCTGGGTGCACCGGGACCCTCGGCCATGCAGCGGGGACTCGGGTGGGCGGCAGGGACTCGGGTGGGGGAGATCAGGGGTTGGAGCTCTTGATCTGGACGAAGGCGAGGCGGATGTTGGCCAACGCGTCGCGCATCGTGGCGGCGTCGGGTCCGATCCGGTCGCCGAGCCCTTCCACCAGACAGGCCAGCGCATCGATCGCCAATGCCGCCTGGCGCAGATCGGGCGAGGCACCGCCGAGGTGGATCGCCGCCAACTCGTAGAGCCCCATCACGTGGTTCGTCACAACTACCTCGGCCGGCACCTCGCCGAGCCGGCGACGGGTCTCCTCGATCATCTCGCGGGTGGCGTCGAACTCGGCGTCGACGTCTGATTCGAGTTCGGATGCCGGCTCGGATGCCGGCTCGGATGCCGGCTCGAATTTCGATGAAACAGCAGCGTTCGTGTGGTCGTCGCTCACTTTTGGTACCCTATCGGCCGACAACTGACGTGAAGTGGGGCTTGTTCCCCCACCCGGCCACTCCTCGTGCGCCCGGGTCCAAGCATGACGAAGCGCTCCGTGGGCAGATGATCCCATCGGTTCGTCCTCGCCGTGTCGACGGCTTCGCCTCGCGAAACGTAGACCCGACTGGGAGGACAAACCCATTGCACAGGAGTGAACAGCCATAGCACCGCCGCAGACACCAGAACACCGGTACAACGATCGCATCCGTGCCCGTGAGGTCCGCCTCATCGGCCCGAGTGGTGATCAACTCGGGATCAAGGCGCTTCCCGAAGCGCTCACCCTGGCTCGTCAACTCGATCTCGACCTCGTCGAAGTCGCCCCGATGGCCAACCCGCCCGTGTGCCGGATCATGGACTACGGCAAGTTCCGCTACGAGGAGAGCCAAAAGGCCAAGGAGTCTCGTAAGAAGACCATCCAGGTGTCGATCAAGGAAGTGAAGTTCCGTCCGAAGATCGGCAAGGGTGACTTCGACACCAAGGTCCGTCACATGCACGATTTCCTGCACGACGGCCACAAGGTGAAAGTGACCCTTCAGTTCCGAGGCCGCGAGATGGCCCACCCGGAGCTCGGCTCGAAGATCCTCGATGCGGTCATCGAACAACTGGGACCGATCGCAAAGGTCGAGGCATATGCCCGGCTCGAAGGTCGCAACATGACGATGGTGATCGCTCCAGAAAAGAAAGCAGCCCCCAAGAAGTCAGATTCGAAGAGCGAACGCATCAGCGATGCAGCACCGGCCACTCCGGTCGAAGCTCCGGCTCAGGCCGCAGAGCCCGAGCCGGTGGTCGACGCATCACCGCTGGCGCCGGCGCCCGACGTCGTCTGACTCCTCCCGGTCGAGCGTCAGCCGTTCGACCGATCAGTGATCGCACCCAACAAGGACACCACCATGCCCAAGATGAAGACCAGCAAGACCGCGGCAAAGCGGTTCAGCAAGACCGGTACCGGAAAGCTGCGGCGCCTGCAGCAGAACCGTCAGCACCTGTTCGAGAAGAAGCCGTCCACGCGCACCCGCCGTCTCGACGGCATGGTTGCCGTGCACCCCGGCGATGCCAAGAAGATCAAGCGCCTGCTGGGCGAGCGCTGATCACACCACGAACCGGACAGCCCACAGCCGGCCGGACGAGATCTGACTGAACGAGAGAGGAAAGCACGATGGCACGAGTTAAGAGGGCGGTCAACGCCAAGAAGAGTCGCCGACAGGTGTTGGAGCGCGCGAAGGGCTACTACGGCAACAAGAGCCGGTCCGTGCGCGCCGCGAACGAGCAGGTGATGAAGAGCGGGCAGTACGCGTTCCGCGACCGCCGGGCGAAGAAGGGCGAGTTCCGTCGCCTGTGGATCCAGCGCATCAACGCCGGCTGCCGCATCCACGACATGAGCTACAGCAGGTTCATCGCCGGTTTGAACGCCGCAGGGATCGAAGTCGACCGCAAGATCCTCGCCGATCTCGCCGTGCACGACATCGACGCCTTCGGTCAACTGGTCGTCGCCGCCAAGGCGGCGCTCTGAGCGAACAGCTCACGTACTCGAACCCCAAGGTTCAGCGACTGCGGCGCCTCTTGGGGCGCCGCAGTGCGCGTCTCGACGAAGGCGCGTTCGTGGTGGAGGGGCCGACGCTCGTCGCTCACGCAGTGGCCAGCGGTTGGGAGCTGGAGGCCGTGTTCGTGGCCAACGGGAACTGGTCGTATCAGCCTCCGGCGGCGCCGGTGTTCGAGCTCGCTCCGAACGTGATGGAGCGGGTGGCCAGCACCGAGAGCCCGCAGCCGGTCATGGCCGTGGTCCGGCGCCGGGTCCGCACGCTGTCCGATCTGAGTGGGTGCACCTTCGTGCTCGTCGGTGACCGGATCGGCGATCCCGGCAACGCCGGCACCATGCTGCGTTCGGCCGAGGCCGCCGGCGCTCAGGCGGTCGTGTTCACCGCCGGCTCGGTCGACGTGTTCAATCCGAAGGTGGTTCGATCCTCCGCCGGCGCCCTGTTCGAGGTGCCGGTGGTGGTCGATGCCGAACTCGCCGACGTGCTGGCGATGCCAGGCATGCGTAGCTACGGCACCAGCTCGCACGACGGCATGCCCTACACCGACGCCGACTTCTCCGGGCCGTCGATGATCGTCGTCGGCAACGAGGCTCATGGCCTCGGCGATGACGCTCCGGTGTCGGAATGGATCACCATCGCCCACCAGGGTCGGGCGGAGAGCCTGAACGTGGCGATGGCGGCGACGGTGCTGGTATTCGAAGTAGCTCGTCAACGGGCCCGCGGCTAGCGTGTGCGCTCGCATGTTGGACGAAGTGACAGCGGTTCGCGACAGCGGTCTGCAGCGGATCGAGCTCGCTACTTCGCTCGACGAGATCGACCGTCTCGACGCCGAACTGCTGGGGAAGAAGGGGGCGTTCGCCTCGTTCAAGACCTCGCTCGCCTCGTTGGCGACGGTCGATGAGAAGAAGGCTGCCGGCCAAGCGCTGAACGCTGCCGCGGCCACGATCACCGGGGCGATCGGCGCGCGGCGAGTCGTCTTGGCCGCCGCCGAGCGCACGCGGGTGCTGGTTGCCGAGCGCCTCGATCTCACCGAGGAGCTGACCGCGCCGCGACGAGGGCACGCCCATCTGGTCACCCAGGCGTGGGAGCGACTCGAGGACGTCTTCATCGGGCTCGGCTTCCAGGTTGCCGAGGGCCCCGAGGTTGAAACCGACTTCTACAACTTCGAGGCACTCAACATGCCCCGCAGCCATCCGGCGCGGAGCGGGTTCGACACCCTCTTCACCGACTATCGCGACGACGGGTCGGTGCTGCTGCGGACGCACACGTCGCCCGTTCAGATCCGGGTGATGCAGACCGTCGAGCCACCCATCTACATGATCATGCCCGGCCGGGTGTTCCGGCGCGACACGCCCGACGCTACGCACATGCCGGTCTTCCATCAGATCGAGGGGCTCGTCATCGACAGGGACATCACCATGGCCCATCTGGCCGGCACGATCGACGCCTTCACCAAGGCGTTCTTCGGTGGCGCCTTCACCAGCCGGTTGCGCCCCAACTACTTCCCCTTCACCGAACCATCCGCCGAGTTCGACATCCAACGCCCCGACGGCACGTGGATCGAGCTCGGAGGTTGCGGCATGGTGCACCCGAACGTGCTCCGCGCCGGTGGGCTCGATCCTGAGCAGTGGAGCGGGTTCGCCTTCGGCTTCGGCATCGACCGCATGGCCCGCGAACGACACGGTGTGGAAGACATCCGCGACATGTACAGCAACGACATCCGCTTCGTCGAGCAGTTCTGAGCCTGAGGTCCACATGAAGCTCGTGCTCTCCTGGCTCAACGACCTGGCGCCGATCGGTACCGATGTCGAGGCGCTGTCGTCGACGATGACCGCCCTCGGCCTGCAGGTCGAGCAGGTGCTGGTCGCCGGCCTCACGGTCGAAGGCGTGATCACCGCTCGCGTGGTGCGCACCGAACGCCACCCCGACGCGGCCAAGGTCCACCGTGTCTGGGTCGATGCCGGCGATGGGGTCGAACGCCATGTCTGGTGCGGCGCGTTCAACATGGTCGCCGGCGACGTCGTCCCTCTCGCCACCCCTGGAACGGTGATGCCCGACGGTCGCGCGATCGAACCGCGTCCGATCCTCGGCATCGAGTCGCAGGGCATGCTGTGCTCGGCCAGCGAGCTCGGGCTCGGCGCTGATCAGACCGGCATCCTCATCCTCGCCGACGACACACCGCTGGGCCTTCCCTACGGCGAGGCGCTCGGCATCGAGACCGAGGTCGTCTTCGACGTCGAGCTCACCCGCAACCGTCCTGATTGCTGGGGTCATCTCGGCGCAGCCCGCGACGTGGCCGGCCAGCTCGGCATCGCCATGGCACCGGCGCCGGCGCCGTTGGCAGCCACCGGCTCGGCACGTTCGGCGACCGTCGAGTTGCTCGACGGCGAACGATGCCCGCGGTTCACCACCCTGGTGCTGTCGAACCTCGTCGTCGGCGCGTCACCGGCGTGGATCGCCCGGCGCCTCACCGCGGCAGGCATGCGCCCGATCAACAACGTGGTCGACGCGAGCAACTACGTGATGCTCGAGCTCAACCAGCCCAACCATGCCTACGACCTCGATGCCCTCGGTTCGTCGGGCTTCCGCATCCGCCTGGCCGGCGATGGTGAGCTGATCACCACGCTCGACGGTGTGGAACGGGCGATGACCACAGATGATCTGCTCATCTGCGACGGCGCCGGCGTACCGATCGGCATCGGCGGCGTCATGGGTGGCCTCCACTCCGAGATCGGCGAAACCACCAGCGCCGTGGCGCTCGAGATCGCCTGCTTCGAACAGACGGGGATCACCCGCACGATGAACCGGATCGGGCTGCGATCGGAGGCGTCCGGCCGGTTCGAGCGAGGAGTCGACCCTTACGGAATCGAGCGCGCCCAGGCTCGCTTCGTCGAGGTCCTTCGCGAGTCGTGCCCCGATCTGGTGGTGCACGATGGCATGATCGACGCCCGGCACGGCTCGCTCGTGCCGGCCGAGCGCGTCACCGAGGTACGGGTCAGTGAGGTCAATCGCATCCTCGGCACGGCGCTCGATGCCAACCGG
>CXWL01033421.1_pt1 | contig 10641 bp, 8 predicted proteins | sample 590931 | NCBI WGS metagenome assembly CXWL01 (sample SAMEA3498368, study PRJEB10139) | groundwater metagenome | biome: water well; material: biofilm material | place: Germany | collected 2015-04-27 | reverse complement strand
ACCCCGGTGTGCCGTACGGCGCTGACCTTGCCGTGCATCGGCGTTGGTGCCCGAACCACCCTGCCGCCGTAGATTTGCCCGATCGCCTGATGCCCCAGGCAAACGCCCAAGATCGGCGTCGTCTCGCGTGCCCGTTCGATCAGGGAGAGACAAATCCCCGCCTTATCGGGGTCGCACGGTCCGGGCGACAGAACTATCGCCGTCGGCCGCTTCGCCATGGCTTCATCGACCGTCAGTTGATCGTTACGATAGACCTCAACCGTGGCGCCAAGCTGGCCCAAGTAGTGGACCAGGTTCCACGTAAAGCTGTCGTAGTTGTCGATCAGCAGGATCATCGATTTTAGCAGCTCGGTTTTAGGACTCCGAGCCGCAGATAATCACAACCGGCAGGGGATGGTAAGGCCACTTTCTGGCGCGTTTTTACCCGTCCGGCGCTCGCTTTACCGAACGCAACGGCCTATATGAGGGCCCACCAACATTCACCACGATCTTGTCAAATCCACGAAGGAGCATCCCATGCATAAACGGCTGCAGTTCTATATCGACGGCAAGTGGGTCGATCCCGTAACGCCGAAGACGCTCGACGTCATCAACCCGGCAACGGAAGAACCGATCGGTCAGGTCAGCCTGGGCTCGAAAGCCGATGTCGACAAGGCCGTAAAGGCGGCGCGCAAGGCGTTCGAAACGTTCTCGCAGACGACAAAGGAAGAGCGTCTCGCACTGCTGCAGAAGATCCTCGAAGTCTATCAGCGCCGCTATGGTGAGTTCGTAGAGACGATTTCGCTCGAGATGGGCGCACCGATGTGGCTTTCAAAGGCCGCACAAGCCGCAACCGGCGTCGCGCACCTCAATCAAACCATCGGCATTCTGAAGAACTTCGAGTTCACGAAAGTGCAGGGGACGACCGGTATCGTCTACGAGCCCGTTGGCGTCGTCGGAATGATCACACCCTGGAATTGGCCGGTAAACCAGATCATGTGCAAAGCGGCACCTGCAATTGCGGCCGGTTGCACAATGGTTCTGAAGCCGTCCGAAGTCGCCCCGCTGAACGCCATGCTGATCGCCGACGTGTTCCATGAGGCGGGCGTGCCGGCCGGCGTGTTCAATCTCGTCAACGGCGATGGGCCCACGGTGGGCGAGGCGATGTCCTCGCATCCCGGCATCGACATGATGTCGTTCACGGGCTCGACGCGCGCAGGCGTTGCGGTCGCGAAGGCCTCTGCCGATACGGTCAAGCGCGTGACGCAAGAACTCGGCGGCAAGTCGGCCAATATCATTCTCGAAGACGCAGACATGAAGAAAGCGGTCTCGGGCGGCGTGATGGGTTGCTTCGGCAACTCCGGTCAGTCGTGCAACGCGCCGACGCGCATGTTCGTGCCGCGCAAGAAGCAGGACGAAGCGATCGCCATCGCCAAGGCGACGGCGGAATCGGTAAAGGTCGCCGATCCGTTCTCCGAAGGCATGGTAATGGGCCCCGTCGTCAGCGAAACGCAGTTCAACAAGATCCAGGGCCTGATCAAGAAAGGCATCGACGAAGGCGCGACGCTCGTCACCGGGGGTCTCGGCCGGCCGGAAGGCTTGAACCGCGGTTACTTCGTACGCCCGACGGTCTTCGCGAACGTGACGAACGACATGACGATTGCCCGGGAAGAAATCTTCGGCCCGGTGCTCTCGATCTTGCCCTACGACACGGAAGAGCAGGCGATCCAGATGGCGAACGACACGCCGTACGGTCTGTCCGGCTACGTCCAATCCGGCTCCGTCGAACACGCCCGCAAAGTGGCCGCGAAGCTCCGGACTGGCAATGTTCACTTGAATGGCGCAGGCCCTGACTTCAACGCACCGTTCGGCGGCTACAAGATGTCGGGCACCGGCCGCGAGTGGGGCGAACACGGCTTCAAGGAGTTCCTCGAGGTGAAGGCCGTGTTGGGCTATCAGGCCGCGTAAGCGAGGCGCACCCTCAGCAACGCAAACGGCTTGAGCGAAGGCTCAAGCCGTTTTTTTTTACCTAGCGGTTCACCTTGCCGGCCGCGCGCTGCGCCTCTTCCGCGGCGCGGAACAAAGCGGCCGATTTGAACACCGTCTCCATGAATTCGGCCTCGGGGTCGCTGTCAGCCACGACGCCGCCGCCGGCCTGTACGTACATTGTGCCGTCCTTGACGATCGCTGTGCGCAGCACGATGCATGTATCCATCGTGCCATTCGCCGAGAAGTAACCGACGGTGCCGCCGTAGATGCCACGCTTTTCCTTCTCGAGTTCGTCAATGATCTCAAGCGCCCGGATCTTCGGCGCGCCGCTGGTGGTGCCGGCCGGAAAGCCCGCGATCAACGCATCGACCGCGTCCTTGTCCGCGCGTAGGCGACCCTCGACATTCGACACGATATGTTGGACGTGGCTGTATTTCTCGATAACGAACTGCTCGGTCACGTTGACTGTGCCGGTCGCCGCAACGCGGCCAACATCATTGCGGCCGAGGTCGAGCAGCATCAGGTGTTCCGCACGCTCTTTCGGATCGGCAAGCAGCTTCTCGGCAAGGGCCTGGTCTTCGGCGGGCGTAGCGCCGCGCCGGATTGTTCCGGCGATCGGGCGGATCGTGACGACGCCATCGCGCACGCGGACCAGGATTTCCGGGCTCGATCCCACGACCGAAAATCCCGGATAGTTGAGGAAGTAGAGATAGGGCGATGGGTTGAGCCGCCGAAGCGCACGATAGAGCTGCAACGGCGGCAACTTGAACGGCCGCCGGAAACGTTGGCTCGGTACGACCTGAAAAATGTCGCCGGCCGCGATATATTCCTTCGCGCGCCGAACGATGTCGAGATACTCGGCCCGCGAAGTGTTCGACTGGGGCTCATCGAGCAACAAAGGATCGCCCGCGTACGCGTCTTCCGGAATCCGGTTACGTGCAAAATTGACGGCGACCGCGGACAGGCGATCTTCCGCCAAATCGTAGGCCTGCCGTGCGCCGATGCTGGCTTGTGGGAACACCGGCGTCGCGATAGTCACGTCGGCCCTCACCGCGTCGAAGATGGCAACCACCGTTGGCCGCACTAGAACCGCATCGGGTAGCCCCAGCGGATCCGGATGCTGGGCGGGCAACCGCTCCATCAGCCGCACCATGTCGTGGCCCAGATACCCGAACAGCCCTGATGCCATCGGCGGCAGGGTAGGGGGCAACTCCATCCGCGTCCGTGTAATAAGATCGCGCAGCGAGGCGAGCGGCTCCTTCGCCTCTGCGGCGAACGCGTCCGGCGTCTCCTGCGCGCGCAAGTTCAGCTCTGCTTTAGCGCCTCGGCAACGCCAGATGATGTCGGGCTTCAGGCCGATAATGGAATAGCGGCCGCGAAGCTCGCCGCCTTGCACGCTCTCGAACAAGAAAGAGTAGGGATCGCACGCACCCAACTTCATCCACGCCGACACCGGCGTGTCCAAGTCGGCCACGAGCGAACGCGCAACGATCTGCGGTTTGCCCGCGTCAAACGCGATGCGGAAAGCGTCGAATGAGGGCGTAAGCTCCGTCATTCGCCAGTGTGGAATTTGGTGAACTGCGCTTCCTCGATACTCACCCCTACATCCGCGCGGACCGCCTTGTTGAACTGCTCGATCAAGTCTTCCGTGAACACTTGCCGCAAGTTGGCGCCATACATGGCCCGCTGAGGATCGGTCGGTGCTTCATCTTGATAGGTGATCTCGACCAACCGACCGACCACGCGGCTCTTGCCGTCCACGACAGATCCAGTGAAAAACTGGCCCACCTTGGCCTCGCCGGCGGTCTCGAGCGTATCCGACCCAAACACGCCTTGCTTGCCATAGCGCGCCATAGGGTCGGTGCGCAGCGGCGCCACGCCGAGCGACGACGCGATTGACTCCATCGTCCGCCCGTTGTTGCCTTTCTTGACCAAGTCGTCGGCGATCGCGCTCAACCGCTTGGTAAGTTCCTCGTTCCGCCGATTGGTCAGAACTTCCTCGCGCACCTGCGCAAGCGGTTTGCGTGCAACCGGCGTCACCTTATCGACGCGAAAGACATAGCGCACGCCGTCGTTCGTTTCGCCGATATCGGAATCGACGCCAGCCTCCGCCGCAAAGACCTGCTCCAAGAACGAACCGCCGGGCAGCCCCTCGATCGCAGTACCCGCCGCGTCGTTGCCACGCGCATCTACGGTGGCGACCGTCCTGAGCGGCAAACTGAATTTTTTTGACGCTTCCTCGATCGTAGCGCCACCGCCCAAAGCGTCTTCGAAATCGATCGTCAACTGCACGAGCAAATCTTTCGACCGCTCTTTCACGAACTGATCGCGAATCTCCGTCCGCGCTTCTTCAAGCGGTTTGACCGTCCCCGGTGTCACCGAAAGTACGCGCAAGATCACCCAGCCGAACGCGCCTTTTAGCGCATCGCTGGTCTTGTCGACCGGCAGATCGAACGCCGCCGCGGGAATCGTTGTGTCGTTCTTCGATACCTCGCCCAGTTTGATGTCCTCGGGCTTGTAGCCTTCGGCTTTGGCAACCGCCTCGAACGTCTGTCCGGCATCCATCTTCGTCTTAGCCGCGCGCGCGGCCGCTTCCGATTTGAAGCGGATCTGATCGATGCGCCGCTTCTCTGGCGTCTCGAAGTAGCTCTTGGAGCGCTCGTAGGCCTTCTTGATCTCGTCGTCGGTGACGGTCACGCGCGATGTCACGTCCTCCATTCGCACGGTCGCGAGCGTCAGTGCTCGATACTCGGGTGTCGAGTAGCGTTGGTTGGCATTCGAGTCGTAGTAGGCCGTGAGTGCGGCTTCGCTGGGGTCCTTGATCTCGCCGACGCGTGTCGGGTCGATCAGCACATACTCGGCGGTAAGCCGCTGAAGGCGGTACCTATGCAGCGCCGCTTCGAGGCCGGGGGGCAACGTCGTGCCGCCGGCGACCGTACGGTAAAGCTGACTGCGCAAAAGATCGGCGCGGATGAGTTCGTAGAACGCCTGTTCGCTAACCTGATTGTCCTGCAACAACTGCTCAAGCGCGGTCCGGTTCACCCCGCCCGAACCATCGGGAATATTCGCCTTCAGAATATCGGCGACCTGGTTGTTCGTGACCGACAGCCCAAGCGCCTTCGCTTTGTCAACAGTGGCCAAGCGGGTCAGCATGTCGTCGAGCGCAATGCGATCTAGGTCTTTTGCCTTCGCCTCCGCGGTCGAGAGTTCGACTTTGGTTTCGCGCTCCATCTTTTTCAGATAGCGCGAGAACTCCTGCTGAAACGCCTCGGGAACAACCGGCTCTCCGCCGACTGTCGCAATCCGTGGGACGGGCGTGAAGTCCATCCAACCCTGGATGCCGAACAGGAACCCAAAGCTACCCACCAAGACCAGGATGAGGAGAGCCCCGAGCCACCCTTTGGAGGCGTTGCGCAAAGAATCAAGCATGAAATGTCATTACCGCGTATCTGAAGGTTGTCGTTGTGCCGATCTTAGGGGCGCGGGCTCTGGCGCCCAAAGTCCGGGGTACGCCAGTCGGCACCTGAACCGAAGCGGGCAGGATACTAGGGGGCCACCCTAGAGGCGGCAAGCCGCGACGGTGCTTGACCTCCAACCCGTGCAAGCGCTTTCCTTATGCCAGAAAGAGGCGGAAAGACCGGCGTGACGGCACTCAAGCAACTCATCGCAGGCAACTGGAAAATGAACGGGCTGCTCGGCGCCAAAGCCGAAGTCGCAGCCCTCGTGCAAGGTCTAAAAGGGCGGTCGCAACTGCCCGAGATATTGGTCTGCCCACCCGCGACATTGTTGCGCGCGCTGATCGAAGCTGTTGAGCAGAGCCCTATAAAACTCGGCGGGCAAACTTGTCACGCCAAGCCGAACGGCGCTAACACCGGCGATATCAGCGCCGAGATGCTAAAAGACGCAGGCGCGAGCAGCGTGATTGTAGGCCACTCCGAACGCCGCACCGATCACAAAGAAACAAGCCCCGACGTCGCGGCACAGGCCACCGCTGCTTGGCGCGCCGCGTTATCGGCAATCATTTGCATCGGCGAAACCGAAGCCGAACGCACCTCTGGCAAGATGGAAGCTGTACTCGCCGCGCAAATAGAGGGCAGCATTCCCTCAGGCGCGACCGCTGCAAACGCAGCCGTCGCTTACGAGCCGATTTGGGCGATCGGAACCGGCAAAACCGCATCGCTCGCCGACATCGAAGACGCCCACGCGTTCATACGCAAATGCGTGATCGCCAAGCTTGGCGCGTCCGGTGGTGCAATCCGATTGCTCTATGGTGGCTCGGTCAAACCCTCAAACGCCAAAGAGATTTTGCATGCCAAAGGCGTCGATGGCGTCCTGGTCGGTGGCGCCAGTCTGAAAGCCGCCGACTTCCTCGCGATCATCGACGGCGCCAAGCTCGGCTAGAACACCGCGTAACCGCCGTCGATCACGAACGTGTCGCCTGAGTGATAAGCCCACGCGTCACTCGCTAAATAGACGGCGATGCCGCCGAAGTCCGCCGGTTGCCCCCAACGTCGCGAAGGAACGCGGGCAATCACCTTGTCGGTGAACACAGGCGACGTCTGTGCCATCGCGGTCATGTCCGTCGCAATCCATCCCGGCAGGATCGCGTTGGCGCGAACGCCATCTCTCGCAAACTCGACCGCGATGCCGCGCATCATCGAGATCACGGCGCCCTTCGTCGCGGCGTAATGCTGATTGCGCGCCGCTCCCTCGATAGCGGCAAGACTGGCGACCACGGCCAGCGACCCGCTTGCATCGCCGTTGCCTGCACGCTCGCGCATGTGGCGCGCCGCTTCGCGCAAGGTGAAGAAGGCACCTTCCTGATTGACGGCAACGACCTTGCGATACTGCTCGATCGTGATGTCGAGAAACGACCGTGAGGCAAGCCCGATGCCGGCGTTCGCGAAGACCGCGTCGATGCGTCCTAACTTGCTGACGACGGTCTTCATGCCCTCCACGACTTGGGCTTCGTTTGCGACATCGATCGTCTCCGCGAGCACCCGCCGGCCCGCGGCTTTCAAGTCGGCTTCAGCCGCCCGGTTCTTATCCGCATTCGTTCCCCAGATCGCGACATCCGCACCCGCGTGCGCCAATGCGGCCGCCATTCCAAGCCCGATGCCGCCGTTTCCGCCGGTCACAAGAGCCACTTTTCCGGTGAGATCGAATGGCTTGTAAGTCATGGAGTTCCCTTCCGTGAGACCACACCGCTGAGGTGAGCGGCGTGAGGTGCTAATCCTTTGGGTGGTCTTGCGCCAGTCGCGGCACTCGCGCAGGTTAGCGCACCTGGTCGCGGCACGGGAGTCGCGGCACGACGGCTGGGTGATCGCCTCTCACGTTACGGAACAGTGCCATGCGGTTCGCACGATTGGTGCGCTCGACTCTGGTTGCAGTGTTGGTTGCTGGACTCTTCGGCTGCACCTCCGACAAGACGGGTGGCGTCGCCGGCGGCGGCTACAAGATCGGCAATCCGTATCAGATCGCCGGGGTTTGGTACTACCCCAAGGAAGATCCGTTCTACGACGAGACGGGCATTGCCTCCTGGTACGGCCAAGACTTCCACGGCAAAGCGACCGCGAACGGCGAGCGCTATGATATGGAGGCGCTCACCGCCGCACATCGCACATTGCCCATGCCCGTGATCGTGCGCGTAACAAACCTTGAGAACGGCCGCTCGGTACGTTTGCGTGTCAACGACCGCGGACCCTACGCCCGGGGCCGCATCCTCGATGTCTCGCGCCGCGCCGCGGCGCTTCTCGGATTTCACGGAAATGGAACCGCCCGTGTCCGCGTACAGTTCGAGGGAAGGGCAGAGGTCGGTGCATCCCCGCCGCAGGACGAAAGTGAGATTGCGACCGCGCCTTCGAGCATTAAAGCCGCTCCATTGAGTTCGGTGGCGAGCAGCGAACTCGCACCGCCGGCCGGCGCCACATCCGCTGCCGCCAGGCCCCCAGCATCGGATGTTCGCGTGGCCTCCGCCGCCGCAATGGCGCCTGTCGCCGATGATACGGTGGATGGAGTGGTCACGACCGTCCCCGTTCCCAGCACCACGCAAATCTGGGTGCAAGTCGGCGCGTTTCTCACGCGTGGAAACGCCGACCGCCTGGCGCAGCGACTGGTCTACGCGGGCGGCGCGCGCGTGACACCGTCCACGTCAAACGGCAAAGCGATCTACCGCGTCCGGTTCGGGCCGTTTGCGACGGTGGAACAAGCAGATTCGATGTTGAACACGGTGATCGAAAAGGGTCACAACGGCGCGCAAATCGTCGTCGAATAGGAACGTCCATGCGATTCTTGTCGGTACTCAGCGCTCTCGNNGTACTCAGCGCTCTCGCTCTTATCTTAGCCGCAACGGCCTACGCCCAGCCGGTCGCCGATCCTTCGACGGAGCTTCAAACGAACGCGCGCTTCGCGGCGATGGTCGACTTCGAAACGGGTGCGGCGCTGTTCTCCAAAGACGGCGACCAGCCCATGGCGCCCGCCTCCATGGCGAAGTTGATGACCGTCGTCATCCTGTTTGAGAAACTGAAGCACGGCGACCTTCGCCTCGAAGACACCTTCACGGTGAGCGAACGCGCGTGGCGCCTCTCTGTCGCGGGCAAGAACGAATCCTCGAAGATGTTCGTGAGCATCGGCTCGCAAATCAAAGTGGGCGACCTACTGCGCGGCATAATCGTCCAATCGGGCAACGACGCGTGCACGGTCGTCGCAGAACATTTCTCGGGTTCGGAGGAGGCATTCTCCGACTTGATGAACGCCGAAGCAAAGAAGATCGGTCTCGTCAACTCGGTGTTCAAGAACGCCAGTGGTCTGCCGCATCCCGAGATGCATGTCACCGCGCACGATCTCGCACGCTTGGCTACCTACCTCATCCGAGAATTTCCGGAATATTACGCCATCTTCGGCGAGCGCGAATTCACCTGGAACGGCATCAAACAAGGCAACCGCAACCTGCTCCTCGGCAGCTACGCGGGAGCGGACGGATTGAAGACAGGCCACACCGCCGACTCCGGCTACGGCATGGTGGCATCCGCCGTGCAGGACGGACGCAGACTAATCCTCGTCGTCAACGGCCTCGCCAGCGAAATCGAACGTGCGAGCGAAACAAAGCGCTTACTCGACCTCGGCTTCCGGGAGTTCCGCAGCTACGCACTGCTCAAAGCAGGCGATGTGGTCGGCGAAGCTGAAGTGTGGGCCGGCGAAAAACGGGCTGTGCCGCTCGCCGTACGCCAACCCGTGAAGCTCATCATGCGCCGTGCATCGCGCGACGGTCTCAAAGTCGTGTTGAGCTACAACGAACCGGTGATGTCGCCGGTTCAACGCGGACAAGAGTTGGGAAAACTCACGATCACCGCACCCGGCATGCCCGATCAAATCGTGCCCGTTTACGCCGGTGCCGAAGTTGACGCTGGCGGCCTCTTCACGCAAGTCCGGGTTGGTGTGAAGGATCTGCTGTCGGGCGGACCGGAACTGCAGCCCGCGTCCGAGGTCGTCAAATTATCCGACGACGGCGGCACCACGCAACCGGCGACCCAATGAACCGCGGCCGCTTCATCACCTTCGAGGGCGGAGAGGGAACCGGAAAATCGACGCAAGTACGTCTGTTGGCCCGGCATCTATCGCAGGGCGGGGCAGACGTCGTGCAAACGCGCGAACCCGGTGGCTCGCCGTCCGCTGAAGAAATTCGCGCCCTCTTGGTCACCGGTGCGGCCGACCGCTGGTCGCCGCTCGCAGAGACACTGTTGTTCTATGCGGCGCGTGTCGAACATTGGCGCCAGGTCATCGAGCCCGCATTGTCGCGCGGTGCGCATGTCGTCTGCGATCGCTTCGCGGATTCGACCATGGCCTACCAGTGCTATGCCGGCGGCCTCGACAAACGTGTGGTGCAAGACCTTCACCGCCTGGCGATGGGAAAGGCCGAGCCTGATCTAACCCTCGTATTGGATCTGCCGGTCGACGAAGGATTGAAACGTGCCGCAGCGCGTCGCGACGACGAGACGCGCTTCGAACGCAAAGGCCGGGAGTTTCACGAACGCCTTCGGAACGGGTTTCTGGAGATCGCCCGCGCCGCGCCAAAACGGTGCGCCGTCGTCGACGCTTCCCCAAATGTGGAGCGCGTGCACGGAGCGGTGCGCGCCGCTGTGTCGGCGAGATTGGGCCTCGGCTGATGGCACCGCGAGCCCGCACCGCGGACGCCGAACCCACGCCCGAAAGCGACCGGATCGGCGAGCTGCTACGTCCGCGCGAGCGCCTCAACCTTTTCGGCCACGAAGCCGCTGCGCGAACTCTGGCGACCGCGGCGCGCTCCGGGCGGCTGCACCACGCTTGGATCCTCGCGGGGCCAAAAGGCGTGGGAAAGGCGACATTGGCCTGGCGGTTCGCGCGCGCCGTGTTGGCGTACGGTGCCGACAACTGTCCGGACGATCTTGGCGTACCCGAAGGAAATCTGGTCGCACGCCAGGTCGCAGCACTCGCGCACCCGGACCTGATCGTCATTCGCCGCCCATGGGATCACGAAAAAAAGCGGTTCAAGACCGAACTTCCCGTCGACGAGGTTCGCCGCCTCCACGGCTTCTTCTCGCGCCACGCGTCGGAGGGCGGCGCGCGCATCGCCATCATCGACACCGCCGATGATATGAACCGCGCTTCGCAAAACGCGTTGCTCAAGATCCTCGA
>CXWL01073820.1_pt1 | contig 10646 bp, 10 predicted proteins | sample 590931 | NCBI WGS metagenome assembly CXWL01 (sample SAMEA3498368, study PRJEB10139) | groundwater metagenome | biome: water well; material: biofilm material | place: Germany | collected 2015-04-27 | reverse complement strand
GAAGACACCTGCGTACAACTGAACAAGAGCCATAAGGAGCACCCCCGTGCGCGCCAAATTACTCAGTCTTGCCACCGCCGTCCCGGAGCATGAACTCCGCACCGAAGAGGTCATGGTCGAAGCCGCCAAAATCTTTGGGGGCCGCCAGGAGGATTTCGACCGGATGATGCCGGTCTATGCCAATACGGGCATCAATATGCGCTATTCCGCCTGTTCCTATGACTGGTTCCGCGCCGAACAGGGCTGGCCGGAACGTTCGGAGGCCTTTGTCACCGGGGCGTCTCATCTCTTCGGCGTGGTTTCGGGCCGGGCCCTTGAACTGGCCGGATTGGAAGCTGACCAGATCGACACCATTGTCATGATCTCGTCGACCGGCATTGCCACGCCCACCATCGAAGCACGGGTGATGAGCCAACTGGGTTTTCGAGATGACGTCGCCCGGGTGCCGGTCTTTGGCCTTGGCTGCGCTGGCGGCATTGCGGGTCTTTCGCTGGCGGCGCGGCTGGCCGTGGCCCAGCCCGAGAGCAATGTTCTGGTGGTCGTCATTGAGTTGTGTTCGCTTACCTTCCGCCGGGATGAAATGACTAAGTCCAACATCATTGCCACGGCATTGTTTGGCGATGGGGCGGCGGCGGCTGTTGTCTCAACCAAAGGCAAGAACAGCCATGGCGAGATCGAGTTCACGGGCGAGCATACCTGGCCCGACACCATCGACGTCATGGGCTGGCGCATGGATAATGTCGGCTTCAGCGCCATCTTCTCGCGCAGCATTCCGGACCTGGCATTGCGCGACCTGCGCCCGGCGGCGGACAAGTTCCTGCGCGGCCACAATCTGAACTTCGACCACATCGGGGCCTATTCCTTCCATCCCGGCGGGGCCAAGGTCATCGCAGCGATTGAAACTGCCTTTGAGCTTGAAAGCGGCAAGCTCGTTGATGAGCGCAAAATCCTGGCGGGCTATGGCAACATGTCGGCACCCACGGTTCTGTTCGTCCTGAATGAGGGCTTGAAGGAAAACTTCAGCGGACGGCGGTTCGTGTCGGCCCTGGGACCGGGCTTTACAGCGGGCTTCCTCACCATGCTACAATAGCCTGATGTGGACAAATTTCACCATCCTTGCGCTGGTCACCCTGCAACGCCTTGTCGAGCTTTATATTGCGCGGCGCAACACCAAGCGCCTGATCGCCAATGGCGGCATTGAAGTCAGCTCTGGACATTATCCGCTGATCGTATTGTTCCATGCGGTCTGGCTCGGCGGGCTTTGGTACATGGTGTGGGGCGAAGTGGTGAGCTGGCCCTTGGCCTTGGCCTATCTCGTGTTGCAGGCGGCGCGCGGCTGGATCATCGCCGCCCTTGGCAGCCGCTGGACCACCCGCATCATTGTCGTTCCCGGCGAGACCTTGAGCGTGGCCGGCCCTTACAAGTATTTCCGCCATCCCAATTACATGATCGTGGCGGCGGAAATATTTATCCTGCCGCTGGTCTTCAGCATGTGGTGGTTTGCCATCATCTTCGGCTGCATAAATCTGGCCCTGCTCTTCTGGCGGATCAGGGAGGAAGAGCGCGCACTGAAACCGCTACGGACTGAAAGTCAGTTCGAAGAAATTCCCTGACGATGCGAGTCGGGCCTGCCCACATCACCGTTAAAGCTGGGGTTTGTTAATTTAGCTGTGGATTGCGGATTGACTTGCGAATCACGCTATGATTCAACACTCAAGTTGAGCAGCGACTACCGCCTGCACTACGACCTCTGGCTAGAAGTCAAATGCGAGTTGTTCCGGCCACTTGGTAGGTTTGAGCGCTGAGACGCTCACTCCTGCCAAACCGGAACCGCTCCGATGCTCACACAAATACGCAATACGCGTGCTCGCATCTTAACCTTCTTCCTCGTCGATGGCGGTTGATCCATCGTCTCCGGGCCTTGGCGTCGTGAGGCCACAGACGCCAACGGTGTGGAGAGAGAAAGCCGGCGGCGGTAGCCGCCAGTCCGTAAAATCCGCCTTTTCTGGATTCATATCAAGAGGTTAATTATTATGTTTGTTGCTTTCCCGTCACAAAAGGGGAGTGCATTACCTGGTTGAATGGGCAGTATTTGTCGTCGCGCCGGTAGGGATCACATCGCGAGCGAATGAAAATCAGTTGCCGGCTGAACCGTCCATTTGAAGGTGCTCCTCCGCCACGTCGCCCACATGGGCCATGACATCCACCATGCCGGCATGCTCGAATTTTAACTGGAGCATGATCATGCCGCCCTTTTTCAAGGGGGCTTTCAATCCCATCAGCATGATGTGGTAGCCGCCGGGCTTCAGCTCCACGCTGCCGCCGGCGGGAATTTCAAAGACCTCCACGGGCCGCATCTTGGCCACGCCGTCCTCCATCAGGCTTTCATGAATTTCGGCGCTCATCGCCGCCTCGGTGCTCACTGCCACCAGACGATCGGCGGCGGCGCCCTGATTCTTCAGCGTCATATAGACGGCTCCGGTCTTGGCCGTGGGCATGGCGGAAGCGCGGGCAAAAGCCCCCTTCACCATCACGTCATTGGCCAAAACGCCAGGTGTTGATGCTAGGATGGAACCAAGGGTGAGGGCCGTGGCGGTGAGGATTTCCAGGACAAGTTTACGCATGGGGCGGAGATTGCCGCAGATTTGGGCTGGAATGTGTCAATTCGCGCGCGGCATCGGGTCGCGCAGTTTCTTGGCCCTTGCGGCGCTGGCGGCACCTGCCGTTGCCCAGAACAAAACCCCGGTGATCATTGAACTGGTGCTGGCGCTGGACAGTTCGGCCAGTGTCGATGCGCGGGAATTTCAGTTGCAGAACGAGGGCATTGCGCTGGCTTTCCGGGATCCGGAGGTGTTGCAGGCGGTGGACAATCTCAGGCCCTTTGGGGCGGCGATTGCCATCGTGCAGTGGGGCGGACCGGGCGAAACCCAAGTGGTGCTCCCCTTCACCCATATCGAGGGTGCCAGGGATGCCAAAGCTTTCGGCTTTCGCGTGAGCCTCGTGCGCCGCTGGATGCACGCCAGCGTCACGTCCCTTGCTGCAGGCATCACTGATTCCGCCGCGCTCCTTGAAACCAATGCTTTCGAAGGGCAACGCAAGGTGATCGACGTTTCCGGTGACGGGCCTGACAACAGCGGCGATGATCTTGAAGGCGCGCGCAAAAACGCCCTGGCCTCCGGCATCACCATCAACGGCCTGTCGATCGAAGCGGAAGAAGCGGGCCTGCACGCCTATTACCTCGACCACGTCATCATTGGCGCCGATTCTTTCGCCGAACCGGCCCAGGGCTTTGATGATTTCGCCCGGGCGATGAAGGAAAAACTTTTGCGTGAGTTGCGGCCGCTGGGGTCGTGATCACCTCGGCATGTGCCGCCGCCACAGAGGCTTCAGCATTTCGAGAAGAAGCAGCAAGGCCGTGGCGGCCGCCAGTGTCAGCGCGAGGTCGTCGGCATGCAGCGGGCCGAAGCGGAACAGTTCGCTGGCGAAAGGCCACAGCAGCGTCAGTCCCAGTGTGCTGCACACCACGATGAGGACCAGGGCCAGCGCGGCATTGGGGCGGGTAAACGCTTCCAGCAGGGAGCTGCTGTAGGAGCGGTCGACAAAAATCAGGCTGACGATTGACAGCACGAGCGAGAAGAACGCAAGGGCGCGGACCTCCGCCTCGGGCATGCCGCGCTGGTGCGCCACAATGAAGATGGTTGCGACAATGGCGAGCGCCAGGGTTCCCTGCAGCATGCTCCAGCCGATAAGGCTCCAGGAAAACAGCGGTTCCTCGGGCTTGCGCGGGGGCTTGCACATCACGTCTTTCTCTTCCGTTTCGGCTTCGAAGACGAGGGTGCAGACGGGATCGATCACCATTTCCAGAAAGGCTATGTGCATGGGCCATAAGATGATGGGCAGGCCAAAGAGAAGCGGGATGAGGGCAAGGCCGGCAATGGGCACATGCACCGAGAGAACGAAGCCCATGGCCTTGCGCAGATTGTCATAGATGCGGCGGCCGAGCAGGATGGCCTTGACGATGGAGCCGAAGTCATCGTCGAGCAGCACGATGGCAGAGGCCTCGCGCGCCACGTCGGTGCCGCGCCCGCCCATGGCAATGCCAATATGGGCAGCCTTGAGCGATGGCGCATCATTGACCCCGTCGCCGGTCATCGCGACAATCTCGCCATTGGCCTTGAGGGCCGAGACAATACGCAATTTCTGCTGCGGCATGATGCGGGCGAATATCGTGGTTGCCCGAACCGCCTGGGCCAGTTCCCCGTCACTCAATCCCTCGAGCTCTTCGCCGATGACAAGCTGGTCAGCCGCAAGCCCCGCCTGGATGGCGATGGCGCGGGCGGTGGCCGGATAATCGCCAGTGATCATGACCACCCGGATGCCCGCGGACTGACATTGACGTATCGCCTCAGGCACGCTGGCCCGCAGCGGATCGGCGAGGCCCACCAGTCCGACGAAGGCAAAATGGAAATCCTGCGGAGTCTTCGGCAGCCTCTTGCCGGTGAAAGTGGCGCGCGCCACGCCGAGTACGCGAAGCCCTTTGGCTGCCATGACCTCGGCATTCCAGGTGACGGCGGCCCGGTCCCTGGCACTCAGATGGCAAAGCCCGGCAATGGCTTCCGGCGCGCCCTTCGCGGCCACCGTGAACTTGCCATCGCCTGCCTGCCATGCATGGGTGATGGCCAGGAGATTGGGGCGAAGCCCATAGGTGCGGATCAGCGCAAGTTCTGCTTTAGGCTTCTGCTTCACGTCTTTGGAGCGACTCTTTCCAAGCTCATGAAAGGCCTTGTCCATAGGGTCAAAGGGCTCTGGCGCGCTGGCAAGGAGGCCACATGCGGCAAGCTCGGCGAAGGCTTTCGGGAGTTTTTCCGGCGTGTCGCTGCCAGTGACCAGGTTCTCGCCGGACTTCAGCCGCAGTTCGGCAATCCGCATCCGGTTTTCGGTCAGGGTTCCAGTCTTGTCGGTGCAGAGAACGGTGGCCGAGCCCAGGGTTTCAATGGCCGCGGCACGGCGGGTCAGAACCCGGGCCCGGGAAATCCGCCAGGCTCCCATCGCCATGAAGACCGTGAGCACCACCGGAAATTCTTCCGGCAGCATCGACATGCCAAGGGCGATGCCGGCCAGCATCGCATCGAGCCAGCCGCCGCGCAACAAGCCATAGAGCAGCACCGCCGCAAGGCTGACGACGGCGCCAAGCATCCCGAAGATGCGCACCAGCCGCCGGGTCTGGACCTTGAGGCGGGGTGGCTCGGTTTCAACAAACTTGAGTGATTGGCCGATTTTCCCGATCTCGCTTAAGGGTCCGGTTGCTGTTACTTCAGCCGCTCCGGTGCCGCGCACGATGAGTGCCGCGGAAAAGACAAAGGGCAGGTCATCGCCGCCGGGCCTGCGGTTTTCCGTTTTTCCCGCGGCAATCTTGCGCACCGGAACGGACTCGCCCGTCAGCAGCGATTCATCGGCTTGCAAATCCCGGGCCTGGAGCAACCTGGCATCGGCGGGAACGCGGTCGCCTTCGGCGAGCACGATGATGTCGCCGCGCACGACTTCGCGTCCGGCTATCCGCCGCCGTTCGCCATCACGGATGACAAGCGCCCGCGGACTGGTCAGATCACGCAGGGCCTCGAGCACCCGTTCGGTGCGGGTTTCCTGCACGACCGTTATGAAGATCGAGAGCGTGGCAAAGGCGAGAAGGACAAGTGCCTCTTCGAGACTGCCAAGGAGAAGGTAGACAGCCCCTCCCCCCAGCAACAAAGCCAGCATCGGCTCGCGCAGCACTTCCAACGCGATGCGCAGCGGCGTGCGGCGGTCGGACTGCGGCAGTTCATTGGGCCCCTCCGACAGCAGCCGCGCTTGCGCCTCCGTCGCACTCAGACCGCGCAGTGATACTGTTGATGATTCCACTGTGCTCAATTTCGCCTCTGCAAACAGCTCTATCCTTCTTGACGATGCACAAGCAACAGGGGGATGACGAAACGGCAGGCAGTCATTCCAATTCCGCCAGCAGCTTCTTTGCCGCCGCGCGCAGGTCCCTGTCGGTGAATCCAGCGAAGCTCAGGAGCAGGCCCTGCTCCCTTTGCCGCCCGGTGTAGTGACTGGACAGAGATTGCGCTTCGAGACCGGCGCCGGCGAGCTTTACTACCATCTCTTCGTCATTCTCGCCCGGCTTCAGGCGCAGCAGAAGCATAAGGCCCGAAGGCGAGGCGTCAATGGCGAAGCGCTTGCTCCCTTCCAGCGCTTCGATCAGGGCCTCGCGCCGGGCAGCGTAAATTCTGCGCATGCGGCGGATGTGGATGGCAAAAGTTCCGGAGGTCATGAACTCGCACAGGGCGGGCTGGGCCATCAGCGATGGCGGCGCGCCATGGGCCAGGCGTTCGGCGCGGAAACGTTCTGCGAGAGTCTTTGGAACAACGATGTAGCCCAGCCGCAGCAGCGGTGAAAAGACCTTTGAGAAGCTGCCGGAATAGATCACCCGCGCCTTGCGGTCGAGACTCATGAGCGCCGGCAAAGGCCTCCCAACGTAGCGGTACTCGCTGTCGTAATCATCCTCGATGACTATGGCCTTGGCCTCGTCGGCCCAATCGAGCAGTTCGAGCCGGCGCGACAATGGCATGGTGACGCCTGTTGGATATTGCCGCGCTGGCGTCACGAAAGCGCCACGTGCGTTCCCCGCCCGCTCCCTGCCCTTCACCACCATGATTCCTTCGCGGTCAACCGGCACGGCGATGGTCTTGACGCCGCCCATGGAGAACACCCGCCTAGCCGTGGGATAGCCCGGCTCTTCCATCCAAATTTTATCTCCAGCTTTGAAGATCGAGCGGTTGATGAGGTCAAAGGCATCCATGCCGCCCGCGGTCATGATCACCTCGGAGGCCTCGCAGGAAATGCCGCGCCATTCATAGAGGTGCCGCGCAATGGCCTCGCGCAGCGGCAGCCAGCCGAAGGCGTCATTGTGTTCCAGCATGGCGATGGGCGGATTGCGCCAGAAGCGGCCGAGCAGCCTGCCCCATTCGTCGTGGGGGAAATGCTCCCAGTCTACGAGGCCGGAGCGGAAGGGCTTGGCAGGCTCGCGGCCCTTCTCGCGATGCGGCTTGCCCGTGCTCAAACGCGCCGGGGAAGAGTTTAAAAGTGCTTCCGGCAATTCAGCGGCAACCCGCGTGCCAGAGCCCTTGCGGGCTTCGATGTAGCCCTCGCTCAGGAGCTGTTCATAGGCCTCAACCACGGTGGCGCGGGCCACTTTCAGGTCCTCGGCCATGCTTCGCGTGGACGGCAGCTTGGCCTGGGGGCGCAGCCGCCCGCTCAACACAAATTCCCGGATTTGCCGGGCAATCTGCGACTGGATGGCCTCGCTGTCGGCCCGGTCGATGCCGATTTCGCTGGTTGCCGGTGTTAAAAGTGGTCTGTTCATTGGTGGCTATCTTGGTTCTTTCAAGCAGACCATATAGACAGCATAGAGGTCCCGCAATCAAGAGGACCAGCAATGACCGAAGCCCCCAGCGAAAGAACCCGCGTCAAGCGCCTGAACAAGCGAGCGAAGTATGACAAGGAAACCGTGCACGGAATCCTGGATGCCATGTCCATCTGCTCGGTGGGCTACGTGTTCAACGGCACGCCCTATGTGACGCCGACGCTGCAATGGCGCGAGGGCGGCCACATTTACTGGCATGGCTCATCGGCCAGCCGCATGCTGGAAACCTGCGTCGATGCCGATGTCTGCGTCACCGTCACGATGATCGACGGCATGGTGATGGCGCGCGCGGCTTTCCATCACAGTTGCAACTACCGTTCGGTGATGGTGATGGGCAAGGCCCACATCATCAAGGACCCGGCCGAAAAAGAACGGCGCCTGAGAGCCTTCACCGAGAAACTTTTTCCCGGCCGCTGGGATATTTTGCGGCCGGTCACGGCAAAGGAGTTAAAGGCCACGATGATGCTTGGTCTTTCCCTGGATGAAGCCTCCGCCAAGGTGCGCAATGGGCCTCCCAGTGACGATGAGCAAGACTATGCCCTGCCGATCTGGGCCGGACTCATTCCGGTGCGCACGGAGATTTTGTCGCCTACACCGGATGCACGAAACCTGCCGGGGCTCAAGCCACCCGCTCATGTGACGGGTTTCAAGATGGGCTGACGCTTTCCGGCTCTGCTGCTCCGGTCAAATTCGCACCTCATTCTCGCCCAAATATGCTAGTTAAGGGATAAGGGAGAGTGCAGACGGAGGGCACATCGCTTGACTATAATCGCACCCCGCATCATTGCTTTGTTTGCGCCTGTTTTGTCCGCCCTGGTGATCGGGTCGGGCAGTGCGCGCGCGGATTCCGGCGACAAGATTGAAACTTCCTATGAAGTCAATGTCGGCGGCTTAACGGTGCTCGACATAAAATACAGTTCCGAAATCACGGCCGCAGGCTATCACTCCCAGGCCTCAATAGAGACCAGGGGCATGGCCGCAATATTTTCCGACTACAGCATGAAGATGGTGACATCCGGCGCGTTGGCAGGCAGTCAGTCCAGCCCGCTGCAATACAGGTCGCGCAGCGAGAAGAAAGACAAGGAAAAAACTTTCGATCTCAGTTGGTCGCAAGGAGTTCTGTCGGCGGCGGACCGCCAAGCGGCAAAAAACCCCGAAATCCAGGCAGAAATTGACACCGCACTCACGCCCAATGTGACTGACCCGTTGACTGCCATTTTCCGGATTGGCACTTTACCGGGGGGGAATCCATGCCAGGCGGCGCATCGGATTTTTGATGGAAAGGAAGTCTTTGAACTGCGCTTCAGCTTTAAACGGGAAGCCGTGCTGGATGACAATTTCCCCGGTGCCTACCACGGTAAAGCCTATGAGTGCCGCGCAACTTATGTGCCGGTGGCTGGCCGCTATGCGGCGAAGTTCAGAAAGCGCAATGAGGAGCCACCAACATACAATGTCTGGCTTGCGCCCATTGGCGGGGACGCTTCCGGAGGATTACGGCTTGTTCCGGTGCGCGCAACGGGACGTCTCGATGGACTGAAATTTGTGGCCTATGCCAGCCGGGTCAAGATTGACGGCCGCGCCTTCAAAAAGATTTCCGCCAGCGGAAATTGACACAGTTCTAAAATCTCACCCGAATGCCGGCGCTGATGAAAGTTGAGCCGCTGACAACCCCATCGAAGAGCCCGAACACGCCGGAACGATGGTGATACCTAATTACTAGTTCCAAATCCTTGTTGTCCGGGTCTGCGAAGGTAAGTTCGGGCCCAAGGTAATGCAGGAGTACGGACGACCTGCCTTTTTCGTCACGCCATCTCTCAAAGTCGGACAGATCCGTAAGCAAGCTTACGCCAGTGTTGGCGCCGATGGTCGTGTAGACCGTGTCGTTCCATGGCAATCCGTCATAGCGCAGATAGAGCGCTGCCCAGGCTTCGCCGAGATTTTCATCGCCGAACCGGGCTGATACGCCGGCTTCGGCTTCGATTGTCAGGTCATCTCCGATATGGCCAAGGCCTATGCCACCCGTCAGTCCATTCACCGTGCCTAACCGATGCGAATAGCTGGCGCCCACGACACCAATAGGGTTAACTTCCGTATTCCACGGTGAGATCAAGAGTTCAGTGAAATTCGTTTCACTGGCGACGCCGCCGAAAACCATGACCGAATCATCCGCCCCCCGGGACTGGGCAGGTGCCGGAGCGGCGAGGCCAATCGCCAACAGAATGGCTGAAACCGCTTTTGACGCGGAGCGGCAAATCACGTGCTGCAAGGCAATCCCCAAGATAAACCGCACCCCTGTGATTCAAGTCAGTTCTTCGAGGTAACATGCCTCTCAAGAGGTGTCCAGCGGAGAGGAAAAGCGCTTCAACGAAGGGCCATGGTGGTGTCCATCTTGCCACACTCCCGCGCAAGGCACATACTTCTCCGAACATCTGAGGAACAATCATGGGTACGAAAATTTCATTTCCCCGGGTAGACGGAAAACCGGCTACGGGCTATTTGGCAAAAGCCGCCAAGGCCCATGCGCCAGGCGTTGTCGTCATCCAGGAATGGTGGGGCCTGCAGGACCAGATCAGGGGCATCTGCGACCGGCTGGCGCTGGCCGGGTATGAGGCGCTGGCGCCTGACCTTTATGCCGGAACCGTGGTTCCCTATCACGACCGGGAGGCGGCAGCGCGCGAGATGAATTCACTCAATTTCGCCGAGGCGACCGACCAGGTGGTGCGCGGTGCCGCGCAGTATCTGGCCCAGACCGGCGTTAAGGTGGGGATCACCGGCTTCTGCATGGGTGGGGCGGTTGCCATTCTGGCGGCCTGCCGCATTCCGGAAGTCAGCGCCGCCGTCGTCTTCTACGGCCTGCCGCCGGAGACGGCCTTCAAGCCCTCCGACATCAAGGTGCCGCTCGAGGGCCACTACGCCAACATCGATGATCATATCACGCCGCAAAAGGTTGATGCCTTTGCGGCCGCTTTGAAGGCGGCAAAACGGAAATTCAAATTTTACCGCTATGAGGCCGACCATGGCTTCATGAACGAGCAGCGCGATGTGCACGAGCGCAAGGCGGCAGAACTCGGCTGGAAACGCATGCTGGCGTTCTGGAAGAAGAACTTGTGACGCTCACTCCGAGCAGGGTTCGACGTCCTTGACTTCCACTGTAGCGATTTGTCCCTTTGGGTTGAAGTGGATG
>CXWL01020614.1_pt1 | contig 10647 bp, 15 predicted proteins | sample 590931 | NCBI WGS metagenome assembly CXWL01 (sample SAMEA3498368, study PRJEB10139) | groundwater metagenome | biome: water well; material: biofilm material | place: Germany | collected 2015-04-27 | reverse complement strand
TTGGTGCATTTTGTCTGGCCGAAGCGCCCATGCTTCCATTATCACGAACACAAAATCAGCCTCCAATGCCAATGCTACTGACTGGATTATCTGCGCAGACTGGTTTTTGTCCTCGATGCTTCCCGACTGAATTATCACTGGGATGAATTCCTTGGCGGTCAGACTGCCAACGAACGCTATTGCCTGAAGCTTTTCTCCGGCCTCCAGAAACCCCCGGGCTTTGTCAATCAAAGGACTGATAATGCCCATGTATGCTTGCGGTGGGGTACTAATGGGTGCTTCAGTCATTTTTTCCTCAATATTTATCGCCGTAGAGCAAAAACGGGGACGGAAAACGTCAGGCCAATTGGCTGTGCAGCGGTACTACTTCCGCACCTGCCTTCAATTTATCCAAATAATCCGCCCATTGTTGCATCATTTTTCGACGTTCCGCGAGGTGCGCGGTGCGATTGTATGCGCGTCCATTCGGATCGCGCACAGCGTGGGCAAGCTGGTGTTCGATGAAATCTGGGCGTAAACGTGCAGTACAAAGTTTGAGATGGGATGGGCTGGATGCGCTTAGTGCTTATGTTGGCCGCCATCCTCATCGCGCTGATTGTTACGGCATTGGGCTTCTAGGTATACGACTGCGTAGCTGGCTATTTCGATTGCGTTCTCAGGTATCTTGGGCCTGGTGCGCGCTTGATCTAGATTTGCGCGTAAGGAAATCAAAAGTTTCTCGGGCCCGATTTCTCTGGCGATACCTCCAACTATTAGTGCGAGTGCTACGCCTAAGTTTTCGGTGATCTCTTTAGTGATTTCTTGTTTGATGCGTTCTTTATCGTTCATCATAGCTCCTATGGGTTGTGATTTTTATTAATTTTATCAGCTTTAATTGGAGGGATTGTTTTATGGAAAGTAATATTTTGACGAAAGACCAGATTGGTAAACTCACCGGATTGAATACCGAAGCGATCAAGTTTTATTTGGTTCTGGCCAATCAACGACTGGAAGATACGCTGAGTATCAAGCGGGAGCTGGAGCAGAAAGCATTTATTTTGTTCGCCGGTTATATTGCTGCTGCGTTCGCGTTATTTGGATTGGCTGAGCGATCAGATGGCCTTTCTTATTGGCTTGTCGGGTCAGCTTTATTTTTCTGCGCGGGTGTTGTGATGTTGTTTGTGGTTATCAATATAGAAAAATATGGTGTCTTGGGTAGAAACCCTGAAGATTGGCTGGATAGGCAGGATTACCTCACTATTAAAGATAAACACATTGGGCATATGTATGCCTACGTTCTATACGATCTCATTGATGATATTGAAATGAGTAGGCGGAGTAATAGTAGCAAGGTTTTTTATCTAAGCGTGGCGATTGCGTTAGGCTTGTTATCGTTGTCTCCGTTAGTTATATGGGCTGTTTTTGCCTAGCTACTTGTGCTTCCTTTCCTCCCACTGATCTTTCTTCTTCGGTGGCGGTGGAGGAGGATCTGCTCTTGTATATTGGTTCATGTTATTCCTTAGGTATTCGATGGTGTGGTTCCTGTTGATTGGGTGGATCCCGCCGTGATACCGCATCAGTAATCATCTTGATGCGCTGCGTTTCTTGCTGGGAGAGCTTCAGCGCGGCATCTTGCCAGTGTTCGTGTTCTTTGACGGTCAGCCAATCCTTCCACATGATGCTGATGGTGAGTAGAGCTGCAATGGTTACCAATAAGATGAATGCTTGGGTTCCGGTCATGTTTTCTATCGCTTATCTAGGCCAGTGCGCGAAGTATCTTCTGGATCGGCGATAGGGGAACCAGAACATCTGGACGATTTAGTTCCAGCACAACATCGTTATAAGCCACGTCACGCAATGGTTCTATCTCCGGCGCGTCGCCGTTGTGGGTGTCTTCAAGCGCTTGTTCAAGCTCTTTGTCATTCATGCTGACGGCGCGCACCATTAACGACTGATAACGCCGGATGTCGGATTCATTCTGGGCAGCTTTATCTGCCGGGCGTACAGCGATGAGCATGGCGCCAGCAACAGCCAGCAGGAGGCCGCCAGCAGAGGTTACCCAAGCCGGGGTTCCGTTGGCGAGTGCTGCCATTGTTGCACTGCCGCCTATAATAGACAGGAATACACCAGATGTTTGCACTCTTCTGTAGAGCCTTGCTGTACGTTGTGTCAGCCTGATCGCGTAGCGTATCTCACCTAATAACTGATCTCTATTCTTCATGATCACCTCATTTTTGTGGTGGCATCGGGGCTGGCTGTGGAATTGGTCGCGGTGGTACATGAGATTTCCGGCCATCTTCAATCTTATTATCTATCATTATAGTTGTGAGTCAATGATTATTGGCTTACTTTTCTTTGTTATCGTATTTGTTTATTGGTTTGTAAGAAATATCCTAAGGCTTTCAGAATACATGCCGCAATATATGCAGCATTATCTCCGTAATGGCTATTTATCCCGGAGGGGCTAGGATGCGGCTCTCCGGGTTTTTTCTATTTGGTTGCCTGCTGTTCGTTTCCTTACTTATCAGGCTTTTCTTCTTGCTTGCTCCATTTGTCGTAACAGTCTAGCCCGCAATAATACATAATGTAGTCAGTAGCCTTAACGCTTTTGGCTTCGGAAATCGGTATTTCTTTGAAGCATACTGCGCAGGAAACTGTTTCTGGTTCGATTGGCCTTTTTTGTTCAGTCATTTTGACGCCTCTTATGGGTCTGGATTGGCTAGGTTATTTTTTAGCTAAGGGTAATGGTAACATTGGCAAATCGGAGCTTTATCAATGCATAGTTTTTTTCTCACCCAGAGCCTTTAGAATGCTTCGGGTGGTAATAATTCCGATAGGTTTCATTTCATGATCTACAATCGGGATGCATGAAATATGGTGTGTATTGAATATATAAATTGCTTCATCGATATTTGCGTTGACGGGCAATACAATAGGGCGGCGGCTTACAATCTGGTGAACACGTTTATTTAACGTTGCGGTATCTTTGGCTGTCTCTGTTTGGGTTCCGATATTGGGGCTCAATGCCTTATAAAGGTCCCGATCTGAGACTACGCCAAAAACCATCTTGGATTCAATGACTAGTAAGTGGTGAATATTTACACGCTCAAAGATTTCTTTTACAGTCGATAGCTTATCATCCAGTTCAACCGTAATAAGCTTCGTGTTCATTAATTCGCTAACAAGCATGATTAAGCTCCTTGTATTCTGATAATGGGTGTGTACGCGGTGAGCCAACACCTTATAACGGATAAAGAGAAAATAAATCTTGTCAGTCGATTCTTATTTCAACCACAGAGATAAAGCCAGCGGCTTGTGGGATAGTTTGTAAATCAGTCTCATAACCTCCCTTTGCATTTGCAGGGATCTTTTTCGCACCAATCGTTTAGATAAACAACTTTAGTACTTCTTGTTGTCGCTGTTGCTGTTTTTGTTGAGCGCGGCGGGGTGGTTGCCTTAGTATCCCATGGTTAGCAATCCAAAAATGGCTGAATGTCAAGCGCCGCAACGTTTCAGTTAATGATAACAACAAGTAGAACGCTGGCGATGGGCGATAAAAAACCCGCCGAAGCGGGTTTCGAGAAGTGTTACTTAGATTTTGTTGTTAAGCAGCTTGCTTGGTTTCGTTAGCTACTAACATTTCATGCATGCTATCAAGAATATTGTTCAGCTTATCTGTCTCGGCGATTGCCATATTCAGCGCTTTTATTAATCTTATTCTTGATTGAATGGTTTTCTCCTCTAAATGTTTGTTCATAAATATCTCCTGTATACATCATAGTTATTAAAATATAACCATTAGAAAGTTGCTTGATTTTCCAGCAATCTAACGGCCTCGTCATAATTAAACCGATCCTTATTATTAAGAGCGGTAGCAACTCGTTCCATATTTAATATTTGTTGCTTTGCATTAAAAATTAATCGAATATCATCGGCGTCTAAATGTGAATCTTCAGCGTCTGCCATAATCATCCCAAAAGCCACATCTGCAAGCCTCAAAGAAGATAGCATCTGATGTACTGTGGGATTTGGAACTATTCCGACCTTTTCAAACCCGAATGTATGTGAGTCGCGTATAAATTTCCTGGCGGATTCCATAACATTCCCCCACAACTTCTCTACCTTATCTTTGACGACTTTCTCGCCAAAGAATTCATTCAATTCATCTTCTGTCATTTATTATTATTTAATATTACGGACATGGATTATCTATCTAGAGTGACGGCTCCGTCAATGGGAATAATGTCCCATATTGCCACTCAATTCCAAAGCTATCTGTGCCTTAACGTACATAAACCAATATAGGTTACTGCTTAACGTAGTTCCTGCGCATTCCCATAAACCCAACCAACCCCAGCCCAGCCAGCAGCATCGCGTAGGTGGATGGCTCAGGGACTGGCGTGAGGGTTTTAAAGTCTGGAACAAAAATAGGCTGGGTATTAAATATTGTGTCAGGGGTATATGACAGCAGGAACGCTTCTATGTGGCCATTGTGTTGGCCGGACCCAACGATTTGGCCGTTGTTATTGATTGCTGCCACAGACAAATGTGTCCACCCGCCAGAAATTACTGGATCCAAGAGAGAGAGATCAGTCATGCCGCCGTGGCTGTAAAGAAAGGCATGGCGGTCTAGTGATAAAGTGTGTGCAACACCGATTACCTCGCCGAGGTCATTAATGCCGGTCGCCTGGCTATATGAGCCGCCCAATGTGCCAAGGTCCGTCATGTTTGCGCCGTTTCCATCTGTAATGAAGGCGTGCCATCCCGTTGCAGATCCGGATCCGCCAACCACCTGACCGGAATTATTGATATCGTAACCGGCTACTCTATTTTCTCCCAGAGTGCCTAATTGGGTAGTTAAGCCACTGTTAGCGTCGAATATTAATGTTGATCCGATCCCGATTATCAGTGTTTGGCCGCTATCATTAATGCCTTCGACGGCATGGCGAAAGGGGCTTATAGTGGTTATGGCGGTCATATTGCCGCCATCCGGACCGGTAATGAAAGGCTTTGCCCACCAGGATGTCGGCCCCACAAAGGTGCCCGCAACTTGTCCGGATTCGTTAATATCACTCGCACTGCTGCTACTTAGCTTATGCGTTCCTATGGTGCCTAAATCGGTCATGCCGCCGTTGTTAGCATCCGCAATGAAAGCATGGTGAGGTAGATTCCCGTCTATTAAAGATGTACCTACGACTTGCCCGAGATTATTTATACCGGAGGCAAAACTCGAATTCCCTCCGAGCGTGCCGAGGTCTATCATCGCGCCCCCATTGGCCTCGGTAACAAAAGCATGGGCAAAATTATTGTTCCCAGAAAAATTACTTGAACCTACAACTTGTCCTGAATCGTTAATGTCGTAAGCGACACTGTGTTTACCTCCTAATGTACCTAACCCAATAATCGACCAATCTGCATTGACTGACATCGATAATGACAGCATCGCGGAAGCAATAGTCGTCGTTATTAATTTATTCATCATATCTTCCTTGTTATTGATTGTTCTGTTTTACATTTGCATGCGACGGTTTTGCACCGGTCACTTAAATAAGTAACGTTATTGCTTATCGCTGCCATTGTTTCCGTTGTTGCCATTGCCATTGCCATTGGCCGATTCTTTGCCATCCTTGTGACCTTGAGGATTCCTGGCCATGAGCGCAATCTTCTCAAGATCTTTTATTGAGGCGTCCTTAAGGCTCCCGATGATTTCCAGCGTCAGATCGGCTCGTTTTTGGGTCGCTCTCTTAGATGGGCGCAGCTTTATGATCGTGTTGTTAGTGATTTCTTCGCTGAGTTCCGATTCGTCGCCGAACAGCAGGTATGACGGAGTAACGCCGAGGAATTCCGCCGCTTTCTCCAAGTTTTCATCACTCGGCTTTGTATTCCCTTTAGCCCACTGCTGAACGGTTTGCGGCTTCCTTCCTATATAGTTTGCTAGCGCTGTCTGGGTACTGCGCTTGTTTTTTAATAGCCGTTTCAACCGGGTTTTGAAATCTTCTTTCATGGTCCAATAATACAAGCTTGCCTTGCTTGAATCACTACAAGAATTACTTGTAATTTCTGTTATCATATTGTAATATTCACTTGTAATTACATTTGGATTTATACAAAATGTGCGTCATTAACGAAAAAGAACTAATGAAACAAGCCCTTAATAAGGCGCTATCTATTGCGGGCGGACAAACCGCCTTGGCGAAAATTGCCAAAGTTAAGCCGCAGGCGGTGAATCAGTGGGTTAGGCAAGGCCGTGTATCCCGCCGCAGTGCAAAGATCGTTTCAAGGGGGACTGGTGTCCCACTGGAAGAGCTTTAATTTACATAGTTTTTCGATCCTCTCAGCCGCGCCCATTCGGTTAAAAGTGGTCTATCCAGGCGGACCTGGTGTTTCAAATTTTCCCTTCCGCCACTCGCCCTCACTCGGGTGGTGGAAGGTTTTTAAAGGTTATTTTCCGGTTGGTTTTGCCAGCCGGTTTTGCGGAGAAATCCGCTGGACTCCGGCCACGTTGGAAGGTTATCTCCCTGGCGTGGCCGGTTAAGTCCCAACAGTTGCATGATAAGTTGCTGTGGCGGCGAATGCTACGCCCGAATAAAGGACAATCGGACATGAACACAATCGACGTAATACATGATGTTGCACACAGCTAACTTTGGCTCCTGCATTTGTATCGGTTACTGATGCGGCGAATGCCGCCAAGGGTGCGGCGCTCAGCAACGCATTCGGCGCGCTGCAAAGATCCGTTGATTCAGAGCGCAACCGCATCACAGAACAATACAATGCCGCCGTTGAAGAGTCGAGCAAACGCATTCAGGGTGTGACCGATTCTATCGGGAAACTGAAAACTTTATCTGATGCTCTGAGATCAACGGTTGATGCGATTCGCCCAATCGATAGGAATCAAGCAAAGCAACAACTGCGTGATGCTATCAACGCATACCGGACTGGCGGCGCATTGCCGGAATCTGATGGTCTGAAAAATGCACTGGGAGTATTGGGTAGGCCCCATTGTTAAGAGCGGGAAGTATCAGATTAGCTGTACCGGCGAGACTGTTTACCTCAGGCAGGCCACGGCCCAGGCTGACGCGCTGACCGTTACCGCTCCCAGTGGAAGTGTGCGAGGGTTGGAATTGTTCGGCGGCAACTCGCTCGACATGTATCTGGATGCGGGCGATTACATTGGCGTTATAACTGCCACCGGGACCGCGACGATTAATGTTCATTTTGCAAGGGGATTCTGATGCCAGCACAAGTTAATGTAATGGGCACGCTCAAACAACAAAATGTTGCGTGCTTTGAGAAAAATGGCGGTGGAGACATTATCGGGCTAAAAACACTGGAAGGCACGTCTGTCTTAGTAACCAATCAAGTTTTCGCCGATGTCCCAGCAATGCTGGCAGCAACACCTGCGGCTGGTACCGTTTGTTTCCTTGCGGCATCGGCTTTTGCTGGGGCTGGATCACCTGTTGCACCTGTTCCAGTGATTTATACCGGTACTCGGTGGGCGCCATTCAACAACCGGCAGCAGTTATTCAAAGCGCAATTCGAGACAATAGCAGCGCCGAGCATGACTGTAACTGGCGCTCCGGCTGCTTTTTCTTTGAGCGCATACCCAACGATCCCGGCTGGTTTGCTTGCTGTGGGAGATACCCTTAAGTTTGAATACAGAGTACGCAGGCACGGCGTCGCGGCCATGTCGCATGCTCTTTATTTTGGGTCGCACGCAACATACAACAGTAATGTTGCGCCGATTGGGCCTCAAGTCGGTTCCGTGACTGATGTTACTGGTCACGATTACGCTGCAGAATTAACAATAACATCGGCAACTTCGGGGGTTTCTACCCGCAACCTGGTAGTTAATTCGGGAACAGGTTCAACTGCAATGGTCGATTTGTCGACTAATCTGAATATTGCAGCGGATCAAAAGGCATACCCGGCGATAACGGTTCTAAGCGGCACCGACAGCGTTGATCTGCTTCATCTCGAGATAATCTGGATCGCCGGGAAGCTGATATGACAATAATCAATCCTGGGATAGGTTGCTTAACGATCGATTCAGCAAGGGCCTTGAGTGTTTTGCCGCAATTCAATGGCGGTCATTACCTGGCGTTGCTGAAAAACCCGGCCAATTACGCCAACGTTTCATTATCGTCAGTTCTCAGCACAGAGCTCCCTAGCGTATCGGCTCTGCGGGGAATTCAGACAAGGATCTCAGCAGTCGATCTTATGCCCAGTCCGGGCGTTTATGATTTCACAGAAATTCATAGCCTGGCAGATAGTCTCGAAGCCGTATCCGGGCCGACGCGACGATTGATGCTCATGATAGAAATGAAGGATCCCGATTTCACGCGCCACATTGTTCCGGCTTGGATGCGAGATGATCCAATCTCCGGAACGTATGAGGGTGGCGAATACACTTACGATTCTGATCCGGGCTTTGCTGACGGCTATCAAGTACGCATGGACAACGCTAATGTGCGTGCCCGGTTTTATGAGTTGGCCGACGCTCTGGGCGCCGAGTTCGGGAACGATCCGCGCATTGAAATGATATCAATCCCAGAGACTTCTTTGCCGGATCCTGCTATTACAGGCTCCGGCCTGCCTGGCAATCTTGATGTGGTAGTAGATTACGCTGCGCACTACGCCGGGTATATCGAGCTTGGCCGCAGATTGCGCGTAGCTTTTCCTCGTACAATCATCCGAACGATGGTGAATTACGTCGAGCCGGTTGGATCTAACCCCGCAGTCCCGTATGTGCAAGCAGCAGTCGATGCCGGGATACAGGGATTCGGTTGGCCAAATACAAAACCAGACTGGCTAAATTTCGAGAAGTTAACGCCCTATCGCGGCTGCTATCATTTAACGCGAGACCGAATGGGGCATATGGTTATAGTTCCCGAGGTTCAGGGGGCTGACTACGGCAATACCAGCTTTACGACCGGTGGTCATGTGCCATCATGTCAAGAGCTGCTGACTTTTCTTAAGACTCAGTTTAACCCTCAGTACATAATATGGACCCGTCACACTGGGACTACGAATGATACCGGATTGCCTAATTATCAGAACGTCTACAACCTGCTAAATGAGTCTGCACAAACAGCGGATGTTGCTGGGGGGCTGAATACAGTTCGACCATCAATGATCGCAGCGTAACGATAACAAAATGAAGCGGCCGCGCCATGCGCGAACATGCCCCGGTAGAAATTATTTGCGGAACGATCTGTTTTTTTGCGGAACAGATCTATACTTTAATCGGCAATCTGACGCATGTAACTTATTGATTAATGGTGCCCGGAGCCGGAATCGAACCGGCATGGGCGGTTTAAGCCCGAGGGATTTTAAGTCCCTTGTGTCTACCTATTTCACCACCCGGGCGATAGAAATATCTGATCGGTGGAGGCGGGGGTCGGAATCGAACCGGCGTAGACGGCTTTGCAGGCCGCTGCATGACCACTCTGCCACCCCGCCATTATTGCATAACTTCTAAATGTGTTGTAAGCCTTACGGAAAGAAACCTGTAAGCGACTATTCGATTTCCGGCAATAAATAACATTTCACAAGAGCCATTTTCTTTGAAAAATGGAGCGGGAAACGAGGCTCGAACTCGCGACCCCAACCTTGGCAAGGTTGTGCTCTACCACTGAGCTATTCCCGCAATATGAAGTTGCTGTGCGACTGGTATCACTTCAGAAACGAAGGGTGGATTATAGAGATGCTGTACGTTTTGTCAAGAAAATGCAGATTGCGATTGTTTGGCTTAGATCGAATTTTGGCGGGTAATCGATTCGTTTGGATGATTGTGTATGTATTTCTAGCACTGGATTGCTACAGTTTTAGTTGTAACAAGCGGAAGACATTTGTCAATAAAGCATCCCGCCGCAAGCAGCGAGGTATTACTTGTGTTCTTCAATCTGCTGGTTTTCAATCAACTTTCTCCCCAAGGGGTGTGGAATTGAGCCCGTAGAGATAAAATGCTCTATCATAATCATCTCAGATGATCTGTACCAATTTGTCGTAATAGTCGCCTAGGACCAGATTAAAATGTGCAGAAATAGCAATATTAGCCTGTTTTTTTGTTTCACTTGTTGCATGATTGTCTGTTCGCCAATGAAGATACTGGTTAACTTGCTATTCCCCGTGGTCTTGCCGCGGGGATAGGTGCAGGGTACGCGGAGCAAATTTATTGTATATTTACTTAAGTTAATGATCCGAAACGCTTCACTGTGCTTGTGCCGTATCATTGACGCTACTCTGCTGTTTGGGAAACAAATCAAGGCGGCGTGGTTTGATAAATACTTCATCGCCTTTTACCAGTTGTAACTCACGAAAACGTTCCTTGCTGATTTCAACTTGAATCGGGGTTTTGTCTGCGTCGTTGATACGCACTACCTCCAATCGAACGATCGGACCCACGGAAAGAACGTGAACGACACGGGCCGCCAATGCCGCTTCACCATTATGCGTGCGTTCAACTTCGATCTCATGGGGGCGAACGTAGGCGACTGCTGTGAGTTCGTCAGCTTCTGCGTGCTCCGGTACGTCCACTTCGATGTCACCAATCCAGGCGCGTCCACGATGCAGACGGCTATGAAACAAATTCACATTGCCGAGAAACTCATAGACGAATGGACTGGCGGGTTGCTCATACACCTCATCCGGGGTGCCGATTTGTTC